>Ga0256841_1001056_pt1 | contig 25388 bp, 24 predicted proteins | sample 356308metaG_FD_185971 | JGI IMG/M metagenome (GOLD analysis project Ga0256841, IMG submission 185971) | Hydrothermal vent microbial communities from Mid Atlantic Ridge, Atlantic Ocean - 356-308 | ecosystem: Environmental > Aquatic > Marine > Hydrothermal vents | place: Atlantic Ocean: Mid...
GCCCGTTCTGCTGATGACGTTACCAAACTTGTAGAAAATTGGAAAGCAGACGGCATAGAAGCATACGGTTGCACTGCAGATGTTTCAACCGGTGAAGGCCGCAGAAAATTATTTAAAAAATTAACATCCGTCTGGGACAAACTCGATATTCTTATCAACAACGTTGGAACAAATATCCGTAAAAAATTTCATGAATATTCGGCTAAAGAATTCAATCACATTATAAACACAAATCTCCTTTCAATGTACGAAATAACTAAAGCCGCTTATCCCCTGCTACGGAAAAGCGGTGACGGTAGCGTCGTAAATATATCGTCATCCGCCGGAAAAACTCACGTAAGAACCGGCGTGATATACGGAATGACAAAAGCAGCTATAGACCAATTCACCAGAAACATTGCGGTGGAATGGGCAAAAGACAAAATAAGGGTAAATGCTGTTGCTCCGTGGTACATCGAAACACCTATGGTAAAACATCTTTTCCAAAACAAAGGATATTTGAACGACGTACTTGACAGAACGCCTTTGAAACGCTTGGGTAAACCTGAAGAAGTGGCTGCAACAATTGCATTTTTATGTTTACCGGCAGCCCGGTTTATTACCGGTCAATGTATTGACGTGGACGGGGGTTTTACAATTTACGGATTTTAGCCAAAATTTTTTCTTCGGTCGGTAAACCTTCCTGATAAATTCTACAAGTTAATCCCGGTTTATCCGGTACGGGTAAATCTTCCAAATCCACTCCGTTAATTAAGATTGTAGGCGAGCCTCTAAAATTAAATTCCAAAGCCGATTTTTCCGTTTCAATCAATCTTTCCCTGTAAACAATATCCCCTTTATATTTTTTAACAAAAGAGCGTAACATATTTAAAACTTCAAGTGAATTCGGGCAGCCCCGGAAGTATTGTAATTCCAACACAACTTTTTTTTGCATATTCTATATTGTCCAATAATTTAGTAATTTTGATTTTTAATATACAAGCCGGAAGATTTATGAATCATCTTTTACAAATCAAAAAAGAAAATTTAATATACATGCTGCTTGCCACATTATTGTTTATCGGTGGCTATGCCTTTTTACGTTATGCTTATAAAATTACGGATAACCTTCCTTTTACCCAAGAAATAGTTTTAATTGTATTGGGAACAATTGTTACGATATTGATTACTGCAATTCTTTTAAACAAACAGACTGAGGTAGAGCTTAAAAAAGAAGAGAATATAAAATTTCTGGAACTTAAAACAAATACGTACACACAACTGTTGGATTATTTGGAAAATATAATGTTGAAAAATTCAACAACCGATGCGGATCTTATAAAATTGCGTTTCCTAACCCACAAATTGGCAATTGTGGCAAGTCCTTCCGTTCTCGTCCAGTTTGAAAAATTCGTCAACTCGTTTATCCACACAACACGCGATCACAAACTTGATAAAAAAGAAAGTAACATCATCTCAGAGGAATTGGCAAAACTCACGGTAAAAATAAGAGAAGATTTGGTCGGACAACTGGATAAAGAAAGCTCCTTTTCACAATTACAAATTTCCAAACAAATTCTGGCTAACACGGAAAGTTTAATGAAAAATAACTCCCATTAACCTGAAATAATTTTAGGTCAAAATTCCGGAACCTTTTTCCTCTTGAGCTGTATATAGGCACGGAATTTCAATAACAAAAAAAGAGGACGAAATGAGTGAATTGGTACGGAACTGGTGGTTATTTCTTATAACCGGAATTTTATTCTTGTTCACCGGTGTTTGGGTACTGCTGACACCGTTAGCAAGTTACATTACTTTAAGTGTTTTATTCGGTATAATTTTCTTTTTGGCAGGAATAACAAAAATCTATTTTTCAATAAGTAACAAAGATTTCATTAACGGTTGGGGCTGGTATTTAACAATTGGTATCATCGATTTTCTACTTGGAATTTTATTGGTACTTCACCCCGAAATTTCGATGGTAACCTTGCCGTTTCTAATGAGTTTTTGGTTAATGTTCAAAGGAACAACATTAATCGGTATTGCACTCGATATTAAAAAATTCAACATACCAAACTGGTGGATTCTGTTAACAGGCGGAATTTTAACAACACTCTTCGCATTTTTCATTTTATTTAATCCGTTGATCGGAGTTTTCACAATTGTTATATGGACCGGACTCTCATTTTTAACAGCCGGTCTAATAAATACCATATTATCATTTAAAATTAAAAAACTTAAAAATTATATTGTAGAATGAGGACATAAACTATGAGAAATTTGGCAAACAAACCTACTCGCTTGCAGGAAACATTAGTTGAATTACTAAGGATAAAAGAACATCCTTGTATTTCAATAATAGTTCGGAATGACAATCCGAGTACCTACAACGAAAAGTTACGTATTAGCGTGAAAACGGAAATAAAGAAAGCGCTCGATTTGTTGGAAGAAAACAAGTACGATAAAAATATAACAGCTGAATTTGAAAATATTCTCACTGATCTTGAAGAAGAAATCCAATACGAAAACTATTTTAACGGGTTGGGAATTTTCGTGTCACAAAAAGTGCGTGAAATTGTTTATTTCCCTTTCGATGTAACTCCCAAAACAATTGTTGACGACTCATTTGAAATTCGTGATTTACTGATGACGGTAAACCGTACATTTCAATACGATGTAATTATACTTAGCAAAAAGCGAACACGATTCCTTAACGGTTTCGGTTTCGATTTGCGAGAAATCAATCATCCGGATATTCCCGGCGGAGCAACCGATTATCTTGAATCGAAGAAATACAAAACATTCGACCCGGGAAAAACCGAGTCGGTTGCCATGTTACAGTACGTTAAGGATTTGGATCATTTCCTTAGAATTTATTCCGGACTGTCATCATCATTAATTTTGATGGGCGACATCAAGTTGGTTTCTTATTTCAGAAACAACACAAAAAATCCGGGAAAAATAAAAGCTGTTATTGAAGGAAGTTACGATGATTTAAAAATTTCGGAAATTCAAAAGGTAATCAAGTCAAAACTTCAGGAAATTATTTCCCGTTGGGAAGATGAAATTCTTAACCGTGTTAAGAAAGATATCGATGCTCTTAATTACGTATCCGGCATACAAGAAGTATGGACCGCAGCTGCAATGAAAGAAGGAAGAATTTTGCTAACCGAACGGGAATTCAAAGTGGAAGGTTGGAGTACAAACAACAATCTTTTCATACGCTTTGATAAACCTGAAGATGAAGAGAGTAATTATCACCAGGATGTTGTGGATGATATTGTGGAAATGGTTCTACTCCAAGGTGGCGAATCTTATTTTTTAAGTCCCGGTAAACTTAAAAACTTCGATAAAATTCTTCTTACCCTTCGAACATAAATTCATCCGGCGCCGTTTTTACGGACGGCGCCATATTTCTTTTATACCGGTAAATTACTCTTGACATCCAAATAAATTTATTGTATTTTTCGACTAAGTAGTCGAAAACAGAATGGTTAGTTTGAAATGACAGTTATACAAAGAAAAGAACGCGAGCGAAATGCCAGACTCAAATTAATTATCAATGCCGCATCCGATACTTTCGCCAAACTTGGTTATCACAAAACAAGCATGGATTTAATTGCTGAAAAAGCGGAGCTTGGCAAATCGACACTATACTATTACTTTCGCAGCAAAGAAGCTTTGTTAATCACAGTATTGGAAACTGGTTTAAAGGAATTTTTCGAAACTCTTGAAAACAGGATTTCTTCAGAATCATCAACAATTGACAAAATAAAAAGCATAACAATTACGGGGGCGGAGTTTTTCTCCAAGAATAAAAATTTTTTCAATTTCTATGTTTATCTTTCGGCTCATCCGTCTTTGAGAAAAGTGGTTTACAAGAAATTCCAACCGATTATTTACAAAAAGCTTGAAGTAATTAAAAACGTATTGCAACAAGCCCAAAAAGAAAAACTCATTGAGCAATTACCAATTGAAGAAATTACCCGGATTTACGGCTCGCTTGTTATGAGCATGGGAATTTTCACAAGTCCAGCAACCACTAAAAAGCAGCTTCTTAAAAGGGCTGAAATGATAAACGAAATTTTTCTTAATGGAATAAAAATAAATCGGGACAATTAAATGTTTAAGTTAACAAAATGGGTAACCGGTTCTCCCAAGTTGACGATAAGCATAATACTTTTGGTCACTTTATTTTTCGGGTATAACATTAAGAATATCAAGATGGATCCCGATATTACCACCTCCCTACCCAAAAATATTCCGGCCAGGGTATTATACGATAAAATGAATAAAATTTTTCCCAGTAAGGATTTTATTTTAATCGCGGTGGAATCCGATTCCGTTTTCTCCGTTAACTTTCTCGCAACGGTTTACGATTTAACAAAAACTTTGGAAAACCTTCCGGAAGTCTATTCCGTTATGAGTCCAACCAATATAAAAGTTATACGCGGTACTGAAGAAGGAATGGAAGTAAAGGAAATATTGACCGCCCCGCCTTCCACAACGCAAGAGGTCATCCGTTATAAAGAAACGTTGTTCAACAGTGATTTGCCGGTTGAAAATATAATCTCGAAAGACGGTAAAATGGTCGGGATAATGGTGTTCGTCAAGAAAAACATCAAACCCGAAGAGGCGGCAAAACATGTACTTGATTATCTTGAAACGCTCAATTCACCTTACCACATTTTTGCTTCAGGCAAGCCTGTTTTAACTTTGTATCTTGCCCGGGGAATGGCAAGGGATATGGGATTGTTATTTCCGCTTGTAATATTATTGATTATTGTAATTCTCTGGTTATCCTTCCGGAGTTTACGCGGTGTGCTTATTCCCCTTGCGGTTGTATTAATCAGTGTTATTTGGACTATTGGTCTAATGGCACTGCTCGGCATACCAATAACACACAGCACCAATATGCTGCCTATTCTTTTGGCTTCAATTGCAGTTGCCGACGGAATACACATTGTAAACAGGTATTACGATTTACTTAAAGAATACGATACGGTAAAAGAAGCCGTTCTTCAAACCATGACTGAACTAAACTCACCGGTAATATTAACTTCCGTTACCACTGCATTCGGTTTCCTTGCGTTAAATGCATCTAACATTGGCTCCGTTGGACAGTTAGGACAATTCACTGCTTTCGGTGTGATGGCTGCAATGGTATTTTCACTCACATTTATTCCCGCTGCACTCGTTTTATTGAAACGCCCTAAGAAAATTAAAGTCAGAAAAAACGGTCTGCTGCCCAAACTGGCAGTTGCATATTCGGAATTTTTGATCACAAAGCGCAAATATTTAATTGGTTTTATTTTGATTATTATAATTTTATCCGTTTTCGGTTGGCCGCAAATTGTTTTGGAAAATAATTCCATAAGCAATTTTCCCGAGGATCATCCGGCGAGGATTTCTTATGAAAATATCAATAAACATTTTGCCGGTACAACATTTCTTAGTATTCTGGTGGAAGGTGGAGAGCCCGGCGCGATAAAGGACCCTTCCATTTTAAGAAAAATAGACAGTTTGGAATCTTTCTTAAAAACAATGGAACACGTCGGCTCTACCCTTTCACTGGTTGATTTTATTAAGCGTATGAATAAAGTACTTCACGCCGATTCCGATAAATACAATGTTATTCCTGCCGATTCCGTTTGGGAAACCGGAACAGATTGGGTTGAAGAAAACGGAAAATGGATTGAAAAACCGGTTAAATTTAAAGTTGCCGGAAAAGACTTGGTAGCTCAATATCTGCAATTATATGAAATGTCGGGCAAACCGGAAGACCTTTCGAACTTGGTGGATTATAATTATCAAACAACCAGAATCAATGCTTTTATTAATACCGAATCTTCAAATGTGTTGCGGGAAATTGACAGAAAAACAAGGGAATACATACAAACCCACTTTCCAAAATCAAAAATTGAACTAACCGGCACATCGGAATTATTTTTGGCAATAAACGATTTGGTTGTCAGCGGCCAGTTTAACAGCATCTTAATTTCATTGTTATTGGTCATCGGAGTTACATCAATTGCTTTCCGGTCGGTCCGTACCGGATTATTGAACGGCATTCCCCTGCTCTTTGCAATGATTTTTAATTTCGGATACATGGGCTGGTTCGGAATTGATTTGAATATTGTAACCGCACTTACTTCTTCAATTGCAATCGGTGTAGGCGTGGATTACGCCGTACATTTTATTCACCGTTACCGATACAGACTTTCGGAATATAACGAAGAAGAAAGCGTGCGAAAAACAATTTCGGAAGCCGGAGTACCAATTGTGATTAATGCAGTAACAGTCGGACTCGGATTTGCAATCATGACGTTTTCCACCTTCAACGGCGTAAAGCACATGGGATTGCTTATAACGATTGCGATGTTTACTTCTTGCTTCGGTGCTATTGCTATCTTACCTTCAATCTTTTTGACATTCAAGCCAAAATTTTTAAAAGAAAAAAGGGGCGAATAATATGTTTAGGTTTAAATATTTATTATTCATTCTATTTTCAGTTTGGGTTGTTACACTCGCGCAAGAACCCAGCGGGAAAGCGATTATGGAAAAAGCGCTGAACAAATCCACTTGGAAATACATGCAAGGCGACGTTGAATTAATCCTTATTAATTCGCAAGGACAGAAACGTGTAAGAAAAATCAAAATGTTCAGCCGAAAACGGAACGAAAACGAAAGCGATATGTTAATGCGGTTTGTGGCTCCACCCGATGTTAAAAACATTGCTTTTCTTACAATTGAACATTCAAATGCAGATGATGAAAGGTATTTGTACCTGCCCGCTCTTCGCAGAGTAAAAAGAATTTCATCCAGCGGAAAGGGCGGTAATTTCATGTCTTCGGATTTTACTTATTACGATATTGGAAAACCAAAATTGAACGATTGGACATATAAAAGATTGGAAGATGAAAAAGTCGACGGATTCGATTGCTATAAAATTGAATGTTTACCGGCGAACAAGCAAATAGCCGAAGATACGGGCTACCGCAAAATTATCCGCTGGATTCGCAAAGATGTTTACGTAACCGTACGTTCAAAGTATTTTGACAACGGTTTGAAAGAATGGAAAATTCTTGAGGTTCCGGAAATTAAAAACATCAGCGGTGTTTGGTTCCAAACCGATATGATTATGAAAGATATACAATCCGGGCATTCAAGCGAAATGAGATTTACCAATATCAGCGTGAATAAAAAATTACCTGATAAGTTTTTCACCAAACGTTTTTTAACCAGATTAAGGTAAAAGCCGGAGTGTGAAATGAGAACAAAAATTTTTTTGATTTTATTTTACTTCGGTTTATCACCGTTTGTGTTTCCCCAAAATCTCGATTTGGGAGGTTATCTGAAATTCTTTGCCCATCCCAATCTGAATTCGCCATACGGATTTAACCGTTTGGGAACCCGTCTTCAAACTACTTTTTCTTACGGAACGGATAATGCTTTCTTCTTTTCATCGCTTGATTTCAACTACGAAGATACATCAGTGCTGGGATTATACGAAGAACCACGTTCGAAAGGAATGACAATTTACCCCGTCGAAGCTTATATCGATTTGTATTGGGAAAACTTTGAAATGAGACTAGGCAAACAATTCATTTTTTGGGGAAAGACCGATTGGCTAAATCCTACCGATAACATTAATCCTTGGGATTACAAAAACATCACTTCGGAAATAGAAGATTACCGTTTGCCTGTAACTGCAATAAAAGGCAACTATTATTTAGGCGATTTTAATTTTGAAGGTGTTTGGATTCTACACTTCGAACCACATAAAATTCCGGTTGAAATCCCTAAACGAATGGGCTCCTTGCGTGTTGAAAATCTTGGCACTGTTTTCCCCGCAAATAAATTAAGCAACACAGAATTTGCGCTAAGAATTTCATCCAAATTATTAAATATAGATTATTCGTTCAGTTTCTTCCACGGATATGATAAAAATCCCACTTTCAAATTTTTCTTACTTCCTTTTGTTCAAGGTATTCCGTCATATCTACAGTTTCAAACAACGTATGAAAAAATCGATATTTTCGGTTTCGATTTCGTAACAACGAAAGATAAATTCACTTTCACCGGTGAAGCGGCTTACTTTTCTACACAAGACAAAGATGGAACAGATATTTACATCAAAAACCCAAATCTTTATTATGTGGCAGGAGTTAATTATGCCGCGAGTGATGATTTAAGTTTGAATTTTCAATTTTCTCAAAGAATATTATTTAAGTATGATAAATCCTTCGAAGAGCAACAATGGCTAAACACAACTCACCAGCCGCATAAGGTCGATGAAAAAACAACTTCCACGGTAACCGGGAATATACAATATTCATTCGGTAGTTATACTTCACTTATGTTAATTGGAGTTTTAAATTTAAAAGATAAAGATTTTTTTCTGCTGCCGGTTTTAAAATACAGTTTTGCCGACGGTGTAAACATCTCCGCCGGTGCAACCTGGTTCGGCGGTCCGGAAGGAAGTCCGTTTGGCCGTGCTAAAAAAGATTCGAAAGCATTTCTTGAAGTGAAATACAGTTTTTCCTTGTAAATTAAAATCCGGAATTTATTAATTTTCGGCTTTCAATCATTCTAAATTCGGACAATAATGAAACAAACTTTAGTTTTAATTTTTCTTATTGCATTCAATACGAATCTTTTTTCACAAATAAGCGAACCCTCAAAAATTGTTGCGTACCGGATTAATTCCCCCATTACCATAGATGGAATCTTGAACGAACCCGCATGGCAAAAAGCCAATAAAATCAGTAATTTCACACAACGTGAGCTTACGGAAGGCGCACCCGCAACGGAAAAAACGGAAGTTGCAATTCTTTACGACGAAAACAATCTGTATATAGGATTTTGGGGATACGATAGTGAACCGGATAAAATTATTGCGCTTAAAATGGAACGCGATTTCCGTTGGGGTTCCGAAGATAATTTCGAGGTTATAATTTCCCCATTTAACGATAACAGAAACGGTTACCTTTTTGTTATCAATCCCAACGGTGCAATGGCAGATGTTTTAATTACAGATGAGGGTAAAGGAACCAACAGAAGCTGGAACGGGATTTGGGATGTTCAAACAACGGTGAACGACAGCGGATGGTTTGCAGAAATTATCATTCCCTTCTCCACCTTTAAATTTCCGGATAGTAACAATCAAGTTTGGGCAATTAATTTCGAACGTAATATAAGAAGAAAACGCGAGCAACTTTTATGGCAAGGATGGTCGCGTAATTACGAACTGGAAATGATTTCCAAAGCCGGTAAGCTGGTTGGATTAAAAAATATTTCCGCAAAAAATTTGTTTGAATTTAAACCTTTTGTTTCCGGTGGTGTTCAAAAAAACAAAGGCGGAAACTGGGAAACAAAATTCAAAACCGGTGGAGATATAAATTATCTCATTTCCCCAACACTTAAACTCAATTTAACTTTGAATACCGATTTTTCGCAAGTGGAATCGGACAGAGCACAAATTAATCTTACGCGCTTTTCACTTTTCTATCCGGAAAAAAGAGAGTTCTTCCTTGAAGGGAAAAATACTTTCGAGATGAATTTGGGACAAGGAATAAGAACATTTTACAGCAGAAGAATCGGCATACACAACGGAGAAGAAGTACCGATAATCGGTGGTATGCGATTGCTGGGTAGGCAGAATAAAACACAAATCGGTTTGCTTTCAATGCAAACTTCGGCGAAGGATACACTTCCTACAACCAATTACTCAGTGATAAGAATTAAACAGGATGTGCTTGAACAATCGAATGTCGGATTGATTGTAACCGGAAAGAACTCCAAAGATAGCTACAATTATCTGTACGGATTGGAGGCAAATTATGCGACTTCAAAAATTTTCGGGGATAAAAATTTAAGAATCGGTGGCGTCCTCTCACAAACATTTACGAAAAATTACACCGGTAAAAATCCCGCAGCCTTTCGCGCTTACTTAAGTTACCCAAACGATTTTGTGGAATACGATTTGTCCGTTACTTCAATACCGGAAGACTTTAATCCCGAAATAGGTTATGTACGTAGAAAGGACTATATTTTATACAGTACGGAATTACAATTCAATCCCCGCCCGAATATTTCATGGATAAGGCGGACGGAGATAAAACCAGCAGATATTAATTACTATGTAACCAAATCCACAGGCGAAGTCGAGTCGATTCAGATGGAATGGCGCCCGCTTGGTATTTCGTTTACAACCGGGGATTTTGTTGAGTTTAATATTCAAAGAATGTTCGACAGAGTGGATGAAAGTTTTCCGCTCGTCGATACGGTTTACGTGCCCACCGGTAAATATTGGGATACAAGATACGAATTGCAGTATCATACTTTCAGTGGCCGTAAATTTTTTACATTCGGCAGTATAAGCACGGGCGACTTTTACACCGGTAAGCGCTTCAAGCTTTTTACTTTTCTCGGTGTAAGCATTAATAAACATTTCCGGTTCAGCGTTACATGGAATCACAATGATATTTCATTTCCCGGTACACAGTTCTCAACTAATGAATTCGGCGGAAGATTTACTTATTCGTTCAATCCCAAATTGCTCACCAGTCTGTTCGGTCAATGGAACAGCAAGGATGAAGAAATCATTTTGAATTACAGAGTAAACTGGATTCCTAAGATCGGTAGTTACTTTTACTTTGTAATTAATCAAACAATCTCCACGGCGAATAATAAATTTACATTGGAGAACACAACGGTTCTGAGTAAACTGATTTGGTTTTTCACTTTATAAATGAAAACGGGAACAAAATAACGTTACCGGTTTATCAATAATGTGATTTGTTTGTTCTTGCCAGGAATGTAAATTTGCGGAGCTTGAAATGCAAGCCGCGGGTTATAAAAAAATTGTTTCCGGTCTTTTGTCCTCCGCCGGCATTGAAATTAACGGAAGCCAACCGTGGGATATTCATATCCATAATGAAAAATTTTATAAGCGTGTCCTTACTCAAGGCGAACTTGGTCTGGGCGAATCTTATATGGACGGTTGGTGGGATGCGGAAAAACCGGACGAATTTATTTATAAAGTATTATCGTCACACCTTGAAAAAAAAATCAAACTGAACATTCCCCTCTTTATGGTATATTTGCGTTCGATCGTTTTTAATATGCAATCGAAAACCCGCGCCTTTATTGTTGGAGAAAAGCATTATGATTTGGGCAACGATTTGTTTACACACATGCTTGACAAGAGAATGAACTACAGCTGCGGTTATTGGAAAGACGCTGCAACTCTTGATGAAGCACAGGAAAACAAACTCGATTTGATTTGCAAAAAATTACAATTGAAAGAAGGCATGCGGGTTTTGGATATCGGATGCGGTTGGGGAGCTTTTGGAAAATATGCCGCTGAAAATTACGGTGTTAATGTTGTGGGCATAACCGTATCAAAAGAACAAGTGGCATTGGGTAAAGAATTATGCAAAGGCTTGCCGGTGGAATTCAGATTAACCGATTACAGAACAATAAACGAAAAATTCGACCGGATAGTTTCAGTTGGAATGTTTGAACATGTAGGATACAAAAATTATAAAACCTTTTTTCAAGTTGCCCACAAAGCACTTAAAGATGACGGTTTGTTTTTACTTCATACAATCGGCAGCAACGTAACAACGCATTCAACCGATGCTTGGACGCACAAATATATTTTCCCAAACGGAATGCTTCCCTCAATTGCGCAAATCGGTAGAAACATAGAGAAGTTATTCGTAATGGAGGATTGGCACAACTTCGGAGCCGATTACGATAAAACCTTAATGGCTTGGCATGAAAACTTTATTAATAACTGGGATAAAATCAAATCCAATTACGATGACAAATTTTACAGAATGTGGAAATACTTTTTGCTATCGTGTGCCGGCGCTTTCCGTGCAAGAAAAAATCAACTGTGGCAAATAGTGCTTTCGAAAAATGGAGTTCGCGGTGGTTATTTCTCTATCCGTTGAATATTATCAAAAAGTTTATTTAATTTTCCGGTAACGGTTAAAATTTCTCGGGTGAATAATGGACGATAAAAACTGGAAGAAGGATACGGTTTTCCAAGAACCGGTTGACAAAGTGGTTGATTTCACTTTTGATGAAAAAGTTGCGGACGTTTTTGAAGATATGCTGCGGCGTTCAATCCCGGGCTACAGTACAATCATCTCGATAATCGGAATGCTTGCGAAATTCCATGCAAAACCGGAATCGAATTTATACGATTTGGGAACTTCGCTCGGTGCCGCTTCACTCGTTATGCAAAAAAACATTTCCGTTGAAGGCTGCAAAATAATTGCCGTCGATAATTCCCTTCCCATGATTAACCGTTGCCGTGAAATAATTGAAAACAAAAAATACTTAACACCAATAGAATTGGTATGTGCGGACGTTATGGATGTGGAGATTAAAAATGCATCGATTGTTGTGTTGAACTTCACTTTACAATTTATTCCTCTCGAATACAGAAATAAATTAATTGAAAAAATCTACAACGGACTTTTACCGGAAGGAATTTTGATTCTTTCCGAAAAAATTTCTTTTGATGATGAAGATTTAAACAACCGTCAAATCCAGCGCTACCATAACTTCAAAAAATTCAACGGCTATTCCGATTTGGAAATAAGCGCAAAACGTGATGCACTCGAAAATGTCTTAATTCCGGAAACTCTCGACACACACTTTTCCAGATTATACCGGGCGCGTTTCACCCATGTTGATTTATGGTATCAACTTTTTAACTTTGCTTCCATCATCGCTACAAAATGAAATATTTGGATGAATTTTACGGATTTGCCGCCAAGCATTTCACAAAAGATGAAATTGAAAAGATTAAATTTGTAATTTCAAAATCTTTACAAAGTTCCGATTGGCAAAAATGGTATAATCTTATTGCCTCTCTACCCGTAACAAAACCGGCCGTTATTGACTTAAATTCGGGAACAATTAAAATCGGCCGAAGTACGGACCTAAACACAGCCGGCAAAAATAAATTGGAACTGTCGCTCAAAGGATTAATGCCATGGCGCAAAGGACCGTTTGATTTCTTTGGAGTAAAAATTGATACGGAATGGCGCTCGGATTGGAAGTGGAACAGACTGAAAGACCACATCAAACCACTGAATGGTAAAACAGTATTGGATATTGGAAGCGGGAACGGATATTTCGCTCTGCGAATGTACGGCGCCGGTGCAAAAGCGGTAACCGGACTGGATTCTTATTTGCTTTACACAGCGCAATTTCTAGCAATTAGAAAATACTTGGAACCAATTCCGGTTTGGATTATTCCGTTGAGATTCGAACATTTTCCGAAAAACACTGAAATTTTTGAAACCGCTTTTTCAATGGGTGTTTTATATCATCAAAAAGAACCGTTGAAACATTTGGCGGAAATTTACCGGCTGTTAAAACCCGGTGGCGAACTTGTTCTCGAAACAATAATAATTGATGAAGAATTCGGTGCTCTACTGCAACCGGTTGACCGCTATGCAAAAATGCGAAACGTACGAAATATTCCTTCTGTCCGGCTATTGACCGAATGGTTAGAGGCAAGCAATTATAAAAATATCCGGTTGATTGATGTTTCGGTTACTACGGTTAATGAGCAAAGAAAAACCGGTTGGATGAATTATGAATCGTTGCCAGACTTTTTGGATCCCGATGACAACACCAAAACAATCGAAGGATACCCGGCACCTAAACGCGCTATAATTTTAGCTGACAAATAAAATCGATTGAAAGAAATAATTAGTTTATATTTCGATATCGGTAAAAAACAAAAAAGGAAAAATTCATGTCGAAATTGGGAATAGCTTTGGGTGGCGGAGGTGCACGCGGCTTGGCACACATCGGCGTTTTGAAAGTGCTTGAGAGAGAAAACATACCAATCTATGCAATTACCGGATGCAGCATGGGTTCGGTCGTTGGCGGACTTTACGCTTATCTTCAAAATGCTCAAGATGTTGAAGATTATATTTTCGATATTTTAAGTAATCCGGTTGTTAAAGAATTGGATTTGGAAAATCTGAGTGAAAACAAAAAAGAAGATGACGGACTTGTAGAGAAAATAACGGAATTCATTCAAAACAGAGTTGCCGCATTAAGGGCAATTAACGATCTTTCAATTATTAGCAAAGAAACAACAAAAAAAATTTTTTCATTATTACCTGATACAAAAATAGAAAAGCTACCAATTAAATTTTCCGCCATTTCAACAAATTTGATGAACGGTGAAGAAGTAAATTTCACGTCGGGTAATTTTCGAAGAGTGATTATGGCAAGCTCCGCAATTCCGGGAATTTTTCCGCCCGTTAAAATCGGCTCGGCACTTTACATCGATGGTAACGCAGCCGAAAGCGTACCCGTTGGAAAAGTTAAAGAACTGGGCGCCGACCGTGTAATTGCCGTTGACGTTACACGCGATATTACAATTACTTCTCCTCTCAACAATGCAATTGAAGTGGTTTTCCGCGCTCAAGATATTTCCACTTACCATCTTTCCAATGAGAGACTTAAAGGCGCCGATTTGATTTTGAAACCGGATGTAAAAACTTTGAGTTGGGCAGATTTCAATTATGCGAAAGATATAATCAAAGCCGGAGAAAATGAAACGGAAAAAATGTTACCGAAAATACGGGAGTTGATAGATAAAAATTATTACTTGCTCGAGTTTGAACATTTTATTGATAAATTTAAAAGTTGAAATTATTATTTATAAATCTTGTAGTTTTTTTAAGCAGGTAGTTGTAAAAATGTAAAATGTTTACCGGCAAATTTTTCCTTTGCCTTCATTGCCGGTCCGATATCTTCAAATATCCCGTAAACCGTTGAACCGGTGCCCGACATTAATGCGAAAAAAGCTCCGCATTCCAATAATTCATGTTTTATTTTTTCCACCTCGGGGTAACGATTGAAAACATACGCTTCGAAATCATTTTTTAAGAGCGAATTAAGTTTTACCATTTCCGTTTCTTGCAAAGAAGATATTTGCAGATAATCAATATGTTCTTCTACCGGTTGAATATTTTCAAATGCTTCTTTAGTGGAAACTTGAATACCGGGATTAACCAACAACACCGGATAATTGATTTTGAAATTTAAGGTTAACAAAATTTCCCCTCTCGATTCGGCAAACGCCGGACGTGCAAGAAGAAAGAACGGCACATCGGAGCCGAGCTGCAATGCATATTTGTAAAGCTCCCGTTTCGGAATATTCAATTCAAAAAATTCGTTAATCCCCAACAAAGTTTTAGCTGCATCGGAACTGCCTCCGCCCAAACCTCCGCCTAACGGTATTTTTTTATTCAGAGTAATTTTTACGGGAAGTTTTTCTCCGGTATGCTCTTCCAACATCCGGTGGGCTTTCGTTATCAAATTATCTTCCGGCGGAATTGACAGCGGTTGTTCTTCAACGAGAGAATATTCACCGGCTTCTTCAAATATTAAAGTATCGTATAAATCTTCCACCGGATAGAAAATTGTTTCCAAATTGTGAAAACCGTCTTCCCTTTTGGAAATTATATTTAATCCCAAGTTAATTTTGGCCGGAGCTTTAAGAATTATGCGTTTCATCAAAATATTCCTTTATTTTTTTAATATGTTCCGGATTCGAACCGCAACATGCTCCAACAAATACCGGCTCATACGGCAACCACTTTTTTATATCCGATAAATAAACATCCGGTGAAATAATACATGAAATTACTTGCTCGGCAGGCGAACTTAAACCACAATTCAAATAAAAACCCCACTCCGTTTCCAATCGAATTGACGAAATCAGTTTTTCAAAATTTGAAGGGGGAACACAATTAAAAGAAACCGCCATCGGTGAATATTGCAATATCATTTCAACGGCTTCCGTAACCGGTTCACCGCTGAGCAAAGTCAAGTTATCTAAAAAATAAAGACTTAAAACATACGGAATCCGGTTCGAATGGCAAAATTCCGCAATCAGTTCAATTTCATCCCAATGACTTTGCGTTTCGTTCAGGATAAAATCCACTCCGCTTTCCCACAAAAGCTCAATATGTTTTTTGTGGTTATATTCCAATTCGTTCAGAGGGATTGTTCTTTCTTTTTGGTAGCAATCTTCAGCCGGAGCATTGGAACCGGCCACCAGAATATTGAATTCGTCTTTCAAATCTGTTGCAAGCCGGACACTTTTGTTAACAAATTCATTCACATCAATTCCGTAACCGCTCAGTTTTACAGCCGAAGGATTTGTACGGAAAGTGTTTGTGGTAATGATATCGGCACCGGCCAAAGCATAATCGATGTGAATTTTCCGGACAGCTTCGGACTTTGTTAAATTTGCCAAGGAACTCCATAAATATTTATCTTCCTCAATTCCTCCGTCAATCAGCAAACTTCCGATTGCACCGTCAAGAATCAGAGGTCGATTCAAACGTTTTTTTATTTTTAGAAGCAAATTTTCCATAAAACCGGGAAATTTTGTTAACTTATTGATTTATAATAAGTTACGTAAAACTTAATTTACTATATTATTATAGTACTCTTTTCTTATACCTTGTCATTTTTGCGCTTATTTTTGTCAAAATAACCAACAGTTTCCCTAATAATTCTTTCTAAATCTATTTGTTGGATACATTCTAGATTATACGGACAGACTTTTTTCCAGCATGGTGCACATTCCAAATCTTCCGGATACAGTTTAACTCCCCTGTCGTATAAATCAATCTCTTGCCAGCAACTCAATCCGAACCAGGCAATAACATATTTTTTGAGAGCAATTGCCAAATGCATTCCGAAAGAATCACCTGTGATTACAACTTGCGGAATACTTTCGAAACATGCTCCCTTTCTTACGCCGAGAGTTGTGGGGGTATTAATTATTTTATCACCGAAATGTGATGCAATAATTTTATTCCTCTCCGTGTCTTCGGGTCCGCCAAGCAACATAATTTTGAACCGGTTGAATTCCAAAAATTTCTCAATAAGGTAAACATGTTGTTCAATAGTCATTTTTTTATTGGGATACAAGTTGGAACATCCGGTATTAAAACCGATTATCTCATCTTCCGGGGTTATACCGGTCTCCTTTTTATATTCCTCTATAAATTGTAGTTCTTCGGCGGAAAAATTAAAGACATAATCGTTCCTTATGTACGGAATTTCAAAAGTTTCTGCCAAATAATCTTGTCCCAAGCGCTGATTAACTTTAAATTTCAGGTGGTCATCCATTCCGAGCAAGTAATTGTACTCCGCACCTTTGTTAAGCGGTATTATTTGACCGTTACCGTTTATTCCGAAGCCCAATTTCTTTTTGGCTTTAACACTCATTGCAAGCGCACCCGAGCGCATCGATTTATCCACATTCATAACCATATCAAATTCCATTTGGTTTAGGATTGAAATCGATTCACCGTTGTAAACAAAAACTTTATGTATGTAGGGATTGTTATCAAGCAAAGGGGCGGCAATTTTTAATGTAATCCAGTAAATTGTCGATTCGGGATATTCTTTTTTCAATGTGGGAAGTTGCGCTGTTGTCATCAACACATCACCCATTGCATCGAGGTTTATTATAAGAATTTTCTTCCCGAACGGGAGCTGATCCTTGCAACCGTCAACCCAGCAATTATGCTCCGGGTAGCACGGTTTGTATCCCGTAAATCTTTTGCAATCAGGTATTTCGTGACTCATTAAATACTCTCTTGATGAATTGGTTAAGTTTTTTAATTACAATATGATAGCTAATATTACTTAAAGCCGGTTCTTTGGTTAAAACATAGTCAAATTCAGTATTAAAAGGCGACCAGATCATGTCTTCGGTGTCATAATGAACATAAAGCCCGAATACCGGTACACCGAATGCCGAAGCAAGATGTACGGCGGAGGTATCGGGTGTGAAAAGCAAGTTCAATTTCGAAATCATCGCAGCAAACTCATCAAAATTTTTATCCTCGAAAACAGGATATTTTCCTTCCGAAATTTGCAAGGCTTTTACAGAATCGCCGGGAGCACGCAACAGCAAAATTCCAATTTCTTCATTCAATTCGAGGTTTGCCAATACGTTCTTATAATTTTCAACTCCCCAAAATCTTGCATCGCTTCCGGCGGAAATATTCACACCCAAAAGATACTTTTTATCCTGGAAATTTGCGGAAATAAATTCCCCAGCTATTTTTGAAGATTCTTCGGAAGGATTGTATGCAATTTTTAATTCATTATCATCATATTCAATTCCGAATATTTTTGCAATCCCGGCTATCCTTTTTACGATATGAGTGTTCGATGGATTTGGCTTTTTTACCGTATGGTTAAAAATCTTCTTATTCTCTTTTTCCAATGCAACTTTATGAGGAACATTTGAAGCCGCAACAAGAAATGAAACGGTAGTGGAAACATCATCATGAGCGTCAATCATCACATCGTAGTGTTGACTATTAATCCACTTTACGGTTTTAATAAATCCGCTAATTCCTTTTTCAAAAATCTCAACTCTATTAACAATTTGGTTTCTACGGAAGACAAAATGATTTTTCCTGTCGGCTAAAACATCCAATTGTGCTCCGGAAATCGATTTAAGCAGAGAAAGCAGCGGAGTGGTTACCAGCGCATCACCAATTTTGTTCAATCTAACAACTAAAATTTCCGGATTGTCCGGTATTTTGTTTTCCGGAGTTTTTTTCCCGGTTAAGGAAAGTAAAAGATTGAGAATGAACTTTCTAAATTTGATTTCCAGAGCTTTCATCAATAAGCAATGTTGTTTTTATGAATTAACAATTTCACTTTGTTTATTACCGTTTCAACGGACAAATCCAAAAAGCATTCGTGATTTTTCGGACATTCCAATAAATTACAACCGATACAATCAAGCTCTTCCAGTCTGATCCACTCATGATTTTCACCGTAAGGTCCTTGCAGTTTTGGATCTGTTGGACCGTGCAAGCTAAGAACCGGAGTTCCAACGGCAACCGCAAGATGCATCGGACCACTGTCGTTTGCAATAACCATATCACACTTGGAAATCAAAGCTCCCATTTCCCTTAAAGTGGTATTGGGGGCAAGCACAGATGTATTAGCCATTAGCTCTTGAATTTTTTTTGAATCTTCCAAATCCCCGGGTCCCCACAAAATTAATATTCTAGCCGAAAATTCTTCCACCAAAGCGTCGGCAATTTCAGCAAATTTTTCCGGGTCACATTTCTTTGAAGGCCAGCCCCCGCTTGGAATAATTCCAACCGTAAAATAATTTTCGAAGCCATTACCGGAAAAAAAGTTATTTGCAAAAGTATAATCTTTATTTGTTAATCCGACAAATAAATTTTTCGAGTAGATTTTAATACCGGCTTCTTTCAAAAGCTCCAAATGCAAATCGGCTGCATGATATTTTGCCCGCTCGGGCGGTCCGTAAATATTGTAAGCATACCGCCTTCCCCGGTATGGAAATCCTGCACGGTATTTGGCGCCACTAAAAAACGTTATTAAAGCGGTTGCGGGATTGGAGAACAAATCAATCACCAAATCATATTTCCGTTTACGGATCTCCGTTAATTGCAGGAAACGTTTGAACGAACTGTTTCTGTTGAATAATATCACATTGTTTATGTGTGGCAGTTCTTCCAAAATCGTTACACTTGGTTTTTCCGTAAGAAAATCTATTTGTGCATCGGGAAACTTTTCTTTCAGATTATCCAGAATTACGGTTGATAAAATCACATCCCCGATTCCACGTAATTTAATTATAAGAATTTTATTTATTTCATGATTTTTCAACGGGAGCATAAACATTTATTTTTCGAATGAATTTCCGGATGAGTTAAAGAGAATATTAATGCTTAAACCGAGTAACACCAGATTTTCCAAAATTTTTAAAGCACCAATTTCTTGTGGAAAAATATTGCCCAGACATCCGCAATTAAACGTCAAACTTTTTAATAAGGCAACAACTACCGCAATTGTAAATATTACCAACAGTCCCGAAATTATTGTGGCCGATTCTTTCGGATAAATATTGAACACAAGCAATAATCCTGCCGAAAACTCAACCCAAGGAATAATTATTACGAAAAGATTCACAAGTTCCGGAGGCAGCATTTTAAAATTGTTTACTGACTCGACAAACTCAAATGGATTTGATATTTTAATAATGCCCGAGATTACAAAAATCAAACCGATAATTATTTTTGAGCCTAAAAGGAAATATTTGTTTGAAAGTAATTTTCTCATTATTGATTCTTTTTTACTTTTGTACCTTCCAAAGGATAACCGGCAAATTGCCATTCGTCAATTCCGCCTTTGTACAAAAACACATTTCTGTAAAGCAAATCGATTAACGAATCGCACAATGCAATTCCGTTATCGCAATACTCGTCTTCACAATAAACTACTATTAAATCTTCCTTATTTAATTTTTTTAATTTTAACATATCTTCCGAAAATTTGTAAACTGGAATATTGATTGCATTTTTGATATGTATTTCTTCAAAATCCCATTCGTCTCTGGGGTCAACGAATTTTGCCATGCCTTTTTCAAAAACGAAATATGCTTGGTCGGCTCGGATTGGATACCATTTTATTACTTCCGGATTGTATTCCCATTTAACCGAATCGGGTAAATTTTCAGATTTATGTTTTAGTTCACTTGCGTAATTATTAGATTCGCCCGGGAAAAACGGAATACTGCTGTGAGAGACCGAATTATAAATTATTCCCATCAAAGCGGCAACAAAAATAATAATAAGGATTCTCACGTAAAACATCTAATCAGATTCCCCTGTTTGTTCAAATTTGTTTTTACAATAATCCATAATAGTTTCGGCGTGCTCAATAGCTTTCTTTCCGGTCAAATCACCTGGCTTTTCAACAAGAATGCGGGCTGAAATTTTTACGTTATCCGGCACCTCTGCATCAACCGTTAATGCCCTTAGCAAACTCATAAAACTTTTACCGTAAAAAGCTTTTCGTTCAATAAGCTGCAGACCTTCTATAAAAAATCCGGCTGCCCTCCGTGAACTTGTACGGGCTTTACCATCGTCGTTCGCCCCGGCAAAACCTTTTGCGCGCGTAAGTTCGTTTTCACCTTGGGCAAATAATACTTTGGCTTTGTTGATGTTTTCGTCAATCATTTAACTGTTCACAATTTTTGGGTATTTCAGGTTTTACCAACAAAACATTTTCTTTCGATATCATTACTTTGCCGGGTTCCATACCTTTTTTCTTATAAACATACTTGGCAAGAGTGTAAGAAACCGGTGTGGTTCCGGCTGTTTTTCCTTTGCTGAAATATGCCGCTATTGCTGCAGCTTTTTTCAATACGCTTTTCGGAACACCTTCTTTCGGATTATCAACCCGCAAAACAACATGCGATCCCGCCAACCCTCTGGCATGAAACCAATAATCATTCTGTTTGGCAAATTTTATAGAAAGATAATCGTTCGACTTACTATCCTTTCCCACATAAACATGGTATTTATTTTCAATTAAAAATTTTCGATATTTAAATTTTTCCACGGTTTTGTTCATATTTCCCGCTTTTGCTATTTTCAATTCTTTTTTTATCCGTTCCAAATCTTGAACGTTGTCTGTCTTTCCCAATTCCGTTAATATTTCCTGCAAATATGCGTATTTCTTCTTCGTTGCTTCGAACAGTTCCTTTGATTTTTGATAATTTAATTTTTCATCACGAGATTTTTCAAAATACCGGTCGATATTTTCTTGAGGGGAAAGTTTGGGTTCCAATTTAATTTTCAAAGTTTCACCGGTTTCGAAATCGGGCAGCTCAATTTCATCCATTCCTTTTCTTACTAAACTTTTGTTAACCAGCAGAATCCCACCGTATTTATTGTATTCTTTCTCTCTTGAACCTTTGTCAATTCTGCCTTTCAAGTTATTAAGTTTATTCGCCAATCGAGTCAATTCACGATTAACATATTTTTCCACTTCTTTTTTTAGTGTCAGATTTTTAAAGAACTTGTAATGCAAAGATAAATAATTTTGCAATGCGTTTTCATAATTATTGGAAATTTTCGTAGCGGTAAGAGTTCTTGCTCTTTGAAAAGTTGCTGGCAGAAAACGTATTTTGTTTTCATCTTCATCAACGCCGGTAATAATTTGCCCATGTTCAATTTCGGATACTATTTCGTCAAGTAATTCTATAATGTTTTTCCCGGGATTCTTCCCTTTCCGGAAATCTATTTCCCTCCAAATTTCCTTTGCAATATTCGGATATTCCTTTTTCAGTTCGGCAGTTACGTTATTTTCCGACCCTATCATATTCGCAAAGCCGTAATGTTCCGCCGGATCGATAAATAGATTTTTTTGAATACCGCTCAAAACCGTTTGCGGATCATCCAATTTCTTGAATGAAACAATCGAATTCTCCTTTGGATGGAAGAACACAACGTTTGCTTTCGAACCGTGAAACATGATGTAAATTTCAAAATCTTCAAGCAGTATAAGTACTATTCTGTCTTTTTCCGCAATCATAATCTTTTCAACTTTTCGCGGCAATAAATTGGCGAGAAACGAAACGGTATTTTTCTTCGCTTTATGAAATTCCCTTTTGTATTGTATATACGAAATTTGTGGATTTACGGAAACAATCAAGTGAGCATCAGGCTCTTCCGCAAAGGGCAGATGATTAAAGAGTGTGTCTTTTTCTTGTGTGAAAATTTCATAGATTTTTCTTCCGCAAATTTTGCCGGATATTTCCGCTATACTCCGTTTAATGAAGAAATAACTCTTTAACATTGCGTTTCCGTAAATAACTGACTTGCAAAGATATGCAATAAAGATAAAAGTTGTGGCAGTCAACTCTTATTCATTTGGAAATTCACTAATCTTATACTTACGCGCAACCTCAAAATCAATTTAAATTTGAATTTTAATCGAAGGGATTCTTATTCAAACTTTTGCTATTTTGCAAGGTTAATTTTTTATTATAATAAAACGAATGAGATCGAAACCGTCTTTAGCAATAATATTCTTAACAGTGTTCATCGATTTGATGGGCTTTGGCATTCTCATTCCCATTCTGCCGACATTTGCAAGTAAGGAACTCGGTGTATCCGATTTCGGAATTGGTATTGTTGTGGCATCGTTTTCGTTCATGCAATTTTTATTTAATCCCATTCTCGGAAAGCTCTCGGATAAATACGGACGCCGGCCATTCATTGTTGGCAGCTTGTTATTGACATCAACTTCGTATATAATTTTCAGTTTCGCAAATTCGTTTTTGATTTTACTTTTGTCAAGAATGTTAGGCGGGATCGGCGGAAGTAACATCAGCGTTGCGCAAGCATATATTGCCGATATCACTCCGGCAGAAGAAAGATCCAAAGGAATGGGTTTAATCGGTGCGGCATTCGGTTTGGGATTTGTATTCGGACCCATGATCGGAGGTTTCCTCTCCGAAATCAGTTATGCTTTTGCAGGCTTTGCCAGTGCGGGTTTTTCTTTTCTTGCTTTTCTTTTTTCGGTCTTTTTCCTTCCCGAATCAAACTTGAACCGGAATCGAAAATCGAAAATCGATTTTAAAATATTTGATTTTGCCATTGCCTTAAAAACTTTAAAACAACCTGTACTCGGTATTTTGGTGATTCTTTATTTCATTATTGTTTTTTCCATGGCTAATATTTACGGTACTTTCGCATTACTAGGTTATAAAAAGTACGGTTTAAGCGACCGGGAAATCGGCTCTTTATTCGGATTAATCGGCATTATCAGCGCTTTGGTTCAAGGCGTTTTAATTAAATATTCAACAAAATACATCTCCGATAAAAATCTCATCCTTCTTGGAACTTTTTTTACAATGGTTGGGTTAGGTTTATTGCCTTATGGAATAAATTATGCCGGTTTGATTCTAATTTCGGCAATCTTTGCAATTGGTACGGCTACATTGCAACCGGTTATTTTGGGAATGGTTTCCAAGTATTCGCCCGAGGAAGAACAAGGTGTTATCTTGGGATTTAATCAGTCATTTTCGGCTGTGGCAAGAATTTTAGGTCCGTTGTGGGGTGGTTTCGCTTTTCAATTTTTGGGTTACGAATTCCCGTTTTTAACCGGAGCTTTTTTTACATTTATAACTCTGTTTATCACTTACTTTTTATTAAAGGAAAAATAGAAGGGTTACCCCGTGTTTACAGTTGGCAACATAAATATCGAAAAGCCTTTGTTATTAGCACCGATGGAAGATATTACGCATATCGGCTTCAGAAAACTATGTAAAGAGATGGGCGCCGATGTGGTTTACACTGAATTCGTCAATTCCGACGGGCTTATCCGCAATAATAAAAAGACTCATAAAAAAATGCTGATAACCGGTCAAGAACGTCCCGTGGGAATTCAAATTTATGGTGAAAAACTCGATTCGATGGTGGAAGCGGCTAAAATCTCAGAATCGGAAGACCCGGATATAATTGACATAAACGCAGGTTGCTGGGTAAAAAAAGTTGCTAACCGCGGAGCCGGAGCAGGATTGTTGAAAGATCCGCCCTATATGCAAAAAATGGTGGAAGAAATAGTAAAGACCGTAAACAAACCGGTGACCGTTAAAACAAGAATAGGTTGGGACGAAAATTCGATAATGATTTTGGAAGTTGCAAAGCGGATGGAAGATGCCGGAGCCGCCGCTCTTACTATCCATTGCCGCACGCGCAGTCAAGGACACAGCGGTGAAGCCGACTGGAGTTGGATCCCCAAAATCAAAGAAGTTGTAAACATACCGGTTGTCCTAAATGGTGGGGTTTTCACACCCCAAGATGTAATCAGAGCTTTTGAAGAAACCGGTGCAGACGGTGTAATGATTGCACGCGGCGCAATAAATCATCCGTGGATATTTCTCCAAGCGAAAGAATTAATGAACTACGGTGAAATCAGAACGGAAATAACTCCGGAAGTAAGAATTAAAACAGCTCTGAAACATTTGCGTTACGAAATCGAAGCAAAAGAAGATGTGCGCAGGGCTGTTATTCCGTTCCGTAAATTTTATTCCGGTTATCTGAAAGGCTTACACAGTGCGGCAAAAATCCGGCAGGAATTAATGAAATTCGAATCGTACGAACCGGTTGAAGATTTGCTTCTGAATTATCTTGAATATCTGAAAAAATTGGAACGCACCGGAAAAAACATTCAAAATGAAAATTAATTTTTCTTCTTCGAAAATTGCACGGATAATCTCGTACTTGTTCATTCCGCCGGTAATGAATTTGCTTACGTTTATTTATCTCTCGGGTTTTAGCGAGGGCAAAACAAAATTCACCATAATTTTGCTCTCTGCATTGTTCGGCGTGATTATTCCAATTGTTTTTTTCGTTATAATGAGACGTAAAGGAAAAATTGATGACGACGATGCGGTAATCAAAGAACAGCGTTCAATCCCGTATTTGTTCGGTATATTTTTAATTTTAATTGCCGTACTCCTGTCAATAAATTTCAAATTACCTCTAATTATT
>Ga0256841_1001057_pt1 | contig 25343 bp, 22 predicted proteins | sample 356308metaG_FD_185971 | JGI IMG/M metagenome (GOLD analysis project Ga0256841, IMG submission 185971) | Hydrothermal vent microbial communities from Mid Atlantic Ridge, Atlantic Ocean - 356-308 | ecosystem: Environmental > Aquatic > Marine > Hydrothermal vents | place: Atlantic Ocean: Mid...
ACGCGCTTGAGAAATACGATGAAATGAATCAGCCTATTGACAGGTCAAAACATATCAGCCCGCATTTCTCACCGGGTTCCGTAGCGAGGCGGTGGCAGGTCGTGTGATCAGCGGTGTTCGCGACCGGGGGCCGCGCAGGCATAGTCGACACGACGTCGAGCAGCCCGACCGAGTGAACGCCGCCTGGCGCGCGGCATGACGCCGCCGCAGCAGGAAGTCGGTGAGAAATGCGGGCTAGGTACTGCTCAGGTACGCCAGCGCAAGATTGCCCTGCCGGGCAAAGTGCCGGAACGCCGTGTAGCTGTCTTCATCCAGTGATCGTCCGCTGGGTTGCCGGTCGGCATAGAACACACCGATAACCTTGCCGTGAATTTCGATCGGCGTTACAAAGAATGCCGCCCCCTGCGAAACCTCCAGTACAGCTGGAGTGACCAGTCGCTCGATCTCCGGGTTGTCGCCCGCACCCACCCACACGGCCTGCCTGGCTTCGATCACGCGGGCGAACAGGCCGGTCTCCCCCGCCACGGTCTCGAAGCGGAAACGACCGAGTAACTGTTCGTTACCCGAACCCAGCGCATAGCGGGCCACCAGCATGCGATGGTCGGGAGTGCGCAGCGCAAACAGGGTGCGGTCCATGCCGACTCCCCGGTACATGCCTTCCAGCACCATTTCCAGTACACTGTTGAAATCCGGCCGGCTGTCCATCAGGGCAGACAGCTCACGCAGGATACCCAGTTGCAGCATCGGATCGGACGGCGGAAATACCGGCACCTCCACCGGATCGATTTCCTCCGCAGCGCAGGTACCCCGCCGTTCGCCGGGCACCGGTATCAGCTCGCCGGCCCGCTCAGCACCGTAAAAAGCCGCGGTATTGGCAGCTTCCTCCGCGTTGGCCTGCACCAGCTGCTCGACTTCCTCCACCGGCAGGTAGAGGTTCTCGGCCAGGCGTTCCAGCAGCCGACCGACTTCCGGCGTGTCCCAGCCCTGCTCCGCAGCCAGCGCCAGTTCATAACCGAGCGCTACATTGCCGGCGCGCGGGTTGCGGTCGATCTTGCCTTCCAGCGCCTGTTCCAGCAGCGCGCCCAGCTTCCATTCCCGGCCCAGTCCCAGGGTCAGGTCCCGGAAACGAAAACCCAGCACATCCTGCTGGACCTGTTCCAGGGCTTCTCCCGGCCGCTGCTGCACCGCCGCATCCATTTTTTCAGCCGCCTCACCGGCAAAGGCCCAGAAGGCCATGTCGCCCAGGCGGAACAGCAGGGTCGCAATGAAGACCTCCTCCGGGGAACGGTCCCTGCGCTTGCGGGCAAAGGAACGCGCCTGCACGGCGGCATGAAACGAACGCGCCATTTCTTCACTGACGTGCTGCTTCTGTTTGCCCTGCAGCATGGATTCAACCACCGCGATCGACAGGCAGATGCTGCGCACTTCCTGGAAGCCGAGCACGACTACCGCGCGGCTGACGGTACTGATCGTTCTGCCCATTGGATTGAAGATCGGACTGTTGGCCACGCGCAACAACTTCGCAGTCATGGCCGCATCCTGCAGCACCACCCGCGCCAGCTCGGCGGCGCTGCTGTTGCTGCTGTCCGACACCAGTGAAATATCACGCGCGGTATGTGCGAATACCGGCATGCCGGACTCACCCAGTTTCTGCACCCAGCCGGACAGGCCAACGGGTTCCGCCCGCCGCTGCGGGGCCTGGTCTGCAGCCGCTTCTTGTATCGCTTCATCCATTTTCATACTTGGCAAGTCAGCCGTCTACCAGTAGGCTTTCGGCAGCCGCCCCGCCGACTACAGGTTGCGGGCACTTTTTTCAGCGGAGGAATGCAGCATGCAGGTCACCCTGGTACAGGTTCACGTTCTGCCGGAACACATCCGGGACTTCATCGCGGCCTCCGCGGCCAACCACAGGGCCTCGGTACAGGAACCCGGCAACCTGCGTTTCGATATCCTGCAATCGCCGGAAGATCCCGGCCATTTCATTTTCTACGAAGCTTACCGGAGCGAGGCGGATGCCGCCGCCCACAAGGAAACCGCGCACTACCGCGCCTGGCGCGACACGGTGGCCGACTGGATGGCGCAACCGCGCGAGGGTATCCGCTACGACGGGCTGTACCCGCAAAACGGTGACCAGTGATCCCGGCTTTTTCCATTGCGCGTCTGCCGCGCATCGAGTTCGGCGCCGGCAGCATTAAAAAACTCCCGGCGCTGGCAGCAGGCTATGGCCGCACCCTCCTGCTGGTAACCGGCGCCGGTTCCCTTGACCGGTCCGGGGTATGGCCTGCCCTCGAAAAAGGGCTGGACCAGGCCGGGTTGCACTGGCAACGCCTGCGGGTAAGCGGTGAACCTTCGCCGCAGATGGTGGACGAAGCCGTGGCAACGCACCGCGACCAGGCCATTGACCTGGTTATCGGTATCGGTGGCGGCAGTGTACTGGATGCTGCCAAGGCAATTTCCGGCCTGCTGCGCAACGGCGACCCGGTGCGGAATTACCTGGAAGGCGTGGGGCCTGAAAAGACCTACCCGGGCCCGGCGGTGCCTTTTATCGCGGTACCCACCACCGCCGGCACCGGTAGCGAGGCCACCAAAAATGCCGTGCTCAGTGTGCCCGGCCACGATGGCTTCAAGAAATCCTTTCGCGACGAGCAACTGGTGCCCGAGTACGCGCTGATCGATCCTGACCTGCTTGCCAGCTGCCCGCCGGCACTGATCGCCGCCGACGGTATGGATGCGCTGACCCAGCTGCTGGAGTCCTGGCTGTCGATCCGCGCCAACCCGGTAAGCGATGCACTCGCCTGGAGCGGACTGGAAGCAGCGCGCGACAGCCTGCTGCCCTGGTACGAGGGTAGCGCCGAACCGGCTGCTGCGCGTGCCGGCATGGCCTATGCCGCGCTGGTATCCGGCATCACGCTGGCACAGGTCGGCCTGGGTTCGGTGCACGGTCTGGCATCGCCGCTGGGCGCGTTCTTCCCCATCCCGCACGGGGTGGTGTGCGGCACGCTGGTGGGTGCCGCAAGCCGGGTCAATATCGATGCCATGCGGGCGCGCGAACCCGGCAACCCGGCCCTGGCGAAATACGCACGGGTCGCCGAACTGCTCTGCCAGCGAAGCTTTGCCACGCAGGAACAGGCCCACGAAGCGCTGCTGGCACTGCTCGATGACTGGACACAACGCCTGCAACTGCCGCTGCTCGACCGCTATGGCATCAAGCCTGCCGACTTCGATCACATCGTGGCGCATGCACGCGGCAGCAGCATGAAAACCAATCCGGTGGTATTGCGTGACGAAGAGATTGCCGCTGTACTTGCGCAGCGTTGTAGCGCGGAACCGGAAAAACCCGGGCCCTCACCTTTGTGTTCACTTCAAACAGTAACGGGACCGCCGTAATGAAACCTTATTCCGAATCCTGCGACCAGAACCGCGCCTGTATCCTGGAAGTGCTGCGTGTGGAACTCGCCGGTCGCCAACGCCTGCTGGAGATCGGCAGCGGTACCGGCCAGCACGCGGTGTATTTTGCGCCGGAGTTCCCGCAACTGCGCTGGCAGACCAGTGATGTACCTGCTTATCACGACGGCATCCGTGCCTGGCTGGAAGAGGCTGCGGCGGACAACCTGCTGCCACCCATAGCCCTGGATGTCTGCAAAGATCCCTGGCCGGATACCCGCTACGATGCGGTGTTCAGCGCCAACACCGTTCACATCATGTCCTGGCCGGAAGTGGAATGCCTGTTTGCCGGGGTCGGTTCCGTACTGGATCGGGGTGGTGTGTTCTGCCTGTACGGTCCGTTCAACTACAACGGACGCTACACCAGCGACAGCAATGCGCATTTCGACCAGTGGCTGAAAGCGCGTGATCCGTTGAGCGGGGTGCGGGACTTCGAGGCTTTGCAGGAACAGGCCGGCGATGCGGGCCTGGAATTACGGAAGGATTACGAAATGCCGGCCAACAACCGGACGCTGGTCTGGTCGAAAACCAGCTGATCCGGCTGCGGCCGTACTACTGTGGCTATTCGAAATGCCCTTTGAGCCAGGGCTTGAGCAGCAAGGCGACGCCGAATGCCACCACGTAATCCATCGAGGCGCCAATCGAGGCAATGGACTCCAGTGACGGTGCACCGAGCACTGCAATGCCTGCTATCGCTATTAACAGTAAATGAAACATATTCCTTACTCCTGATCCGTTGCTACAACGCTATTTGACGCTTGCAGTATGTACACATCAGGGCGGGGTTTCTGTGACCGGCTTAGCGCGGGAACCTGAACCGGTTCACAAATTCGGGGATTTTCCAGGGAGCCCCTGGTTGATCCGTCCTCCCGGCCTTCACCGGGTGACGGTACAGGAAACTCATCAGGTGTTCTAGCCCGCATTTCTCACCGGGTTCCGTAGCGAGGCGGTGGCAGGTCGTGTGATAAGCGGCGTTCGCGACCGAGGGCCGCGCAGGCATAGTCGACACTATGTCGAGCAGCCCGACCGAGTGAACGCCGCTTAGCGCGCGGCATGACGCCGCCGCAGCAGGAAGTCGGTGAGAAATGCGGGCTAGCGATGCCCCTGGAAGGCAGGCAGTGCCGTGCGCTGACTATCGGCCTCCTGACGGCGGATCACATCCTGTACCGCCGGCCGTTCGAGGAAATCCCGCAGGGAAATGCTGTCCAGGAATTCGTAGATCCTTTTCGACAGGCCGCACCAGAGTTCGTGGGTCAGGCAGGTGTCCGTTTCGTCACAACCGGAATCGCCGCCACAGGTGGAATCCACCTTTTCATCCACGGCCGCAATGATCTGCGCAATACTGATATCCTCGGCGGCCTTGGCCAGGCGGTAACCGCCGCCGGGACCGCGCACACCGCGCACCAGGTCCTCGCGGCGCAGCTTGGAAAACAGCTGTTCGAGGTAGGACAGCGAAATACTCTGGCAGTGTGAAATCTCGGCCAGCGTTACCGGCCCCTGGGGCTCATGGATGGCCAGGTCCATCATGGCCGTGACAGCGTAACGGCCTTTGGTTGAAAGTCTCATCCGCGCACCTTTGCCGGCCGACAGTGGAAATGCCACTCAACATAAATAAACCAAGTAAATTAGTCAAGTATTATCTACAGGGGGCATGCGCATTCAGGATTCGAAACTGAGCGCCTGTTCCGCTTCGAGGGTCTGCAGGGCGTCCGACAGCTGTTCCCTGGCCGGGGAGAACGCGTGCCCGCTGCGCAGGCAGTAACCCAGCCACTTGTGCAGGAATCGGTTCACCTGCCACTTGGTTTGTATAGAATAGCGGTGACGGAAACGATCATAGTCCGCGTCGCGCCGGCCGCGGCGCCGGCCGCGTGAAATAACCTCGGCCAGCTGCGCGTCGTGGTACATGCGGATGACCACATCCGGTGCCGGAAAGCTGCCCTGCGGGTCAGTGAACTGGTAGGTCAGGTTCAGCGTCGTTGTATATTTGCTGCGCTCGACCACCGTGAGATGCAGGTCCAGCGCACCGTCAACCAGGGACAGACTGCTGGCCTGCACCGCGTCTAGATCAGGCACGAGCTGTCGCAACTGAATATAGTTCAGCTCATAGAGTTCCATGAGCGCGGGCAGGTCACGGGCCCGCACCCCCGGATGAACCTTATATTTGCATGTATGACGCATAAGCTGATACTAGCATAGTAAAATGACGCTTCCTTCAGGAAGTTGCCACAGGTTATTCAGGGACTCTATCGGCTGTGGATAATGAACCTTGACGCTTGACAAATGCACCAACAAGAACTAGCAAAAAAGGATACCTGTCGTTGTGAAAACACTGGAAGTCAAAACCCGACCTTTCCCCGACCAGAGACCGGGCACCTCCGGTCTGCGTAAAAAAGTACCCGTATTCCGGCAACCGCATTACCTGGAAAATTTTGTGCAGTCGATTTTCGACAGCATCGAAGGTTTCCAGGGTAAAACACTGGTGGTGGGCGGCGACGGCCGCTTCTACAACCGTCACGCCATCCAGGTCATCCTGCGCATGGCGGTAGCCAATGGCTTCGGTCGCGTGATCGTCGGCCGGGGCGGCCTGTTTTCCACCCCGGCGGTCTCCTGCATCATCCGCAAACGCAGGGCCTTTGGCGGTATCGTTCTTTCCGCCAGTCACAACCCGGCGGGGCCCGACGGTGACTTCGGCATCAAGTACAACACAGCCAATGGCGGACCCGCCCCGGAAAAGATTACCGAGGCTATCTTTAGCCGGAGCCGCAACATAAAACATTACCTGGTTACCGACAGCGCTGATATCGACCTGGATACAGTGGGCGAACAGACGCTCGGCTCCACCGTGATCGAAGTCATCGACCCGGTCGCCGACTATGCCGACCTGATGGAGCACCTGTTCGACTTCGACCGCATCCGCAGCCTGATCGATTCCGGTCTGTTCAGCATGCGCTTCGATGCCATGCACGCCATTACCGGGCCCTACGCCGTCGAGATCCTGGAAAACCGCCTGGGTGTTGAGCCCGAGGCATTGATGCACGCCACGCCGCTGGAAGATTTCGGTGGCGGGCACCCCGACCCGAACCTGGTCTATGCAAAGGAACTGGTCGATGTCCTGTTCGGCTCCCAGGCACCGGACTTCGGTGCGGCTTCCGACGGTGACGGCGACCGCAATATGATCCTCGGCCGCCAGTGTTTCATTACCCCCAGCGACAGTCTGGCTGTGCTGGCCGCCAACGCGCACCTGACGCCGGGTTACCGTCAGGGCCTGGCGGGCATCGCGCGCTCCATGCCGACTTCGCAGGCCGCCGACCGGGTGGCCGACCGCCTCGGTATCGAACTGTACGAAACCCCTACCGGCTGGAAATTTTTCGGCAACCTGCTGGACGCCGGCAAGGCTACCCTGTGCGGCGAGGAAAGTTTCGGCACCGGTTCGGATCACCTGCGGGAAAAGGACGGCCTGTGGGCTGTACTGTTCTGGCTGAACCTGCTGGCCGTGCGCAAGGAACCGGTACACGCCATTATCAGCGCCCACTGGCGCAGTTTCGGACGCAACTATTATTCCCGGCACGACTACGAGGGAGTCAATGCCGACGGCGCCGCCGAACTGGTCGAGTCCCTGCGCGCGGCCGTCGCTTCACTGCAGGGCAAACGCTACGGCAATTACGAAGTCGCTTTCGGTGATGACTTTGCCTACACCGACCCGGTGGACGGCTCGCTGAGCGAACACCAGGGCATCCGCATCGGCTTTACGGACGGTTCGCGCATCGTGCTGCGCCTGTCGGGAACCGGTACCGAAGGCGCCACCCTGCGCCTGTACCTGGAGCGCTATGAGCCCGACCCGGCACAACAGTCCCTGGACGCGCAGGACGCCCTCGCAGACCTGATCCGCATCGCGGAAGAGATGGCACGGATACGGCACTTTACCCGGCGTGAAGCACCGACTGTCATCACCTGACCCGGCCGGATGAGCGAGCACCCTGCAAGCATGAACCGTACCCGGTTCCTGGCCGGACTCGGCTTACCCGCACACTGCATTCTGAGTGAAGAGGCCGAACTGCGTCCCTACGAGTGCGATGGCCTGTCCGCGTACCGCCGCCTGCCCTGGCTGGTGCTGATCCCGGAAACCATCGAACAGGTACAGGCCATCCTGGCGCACTGTCACCGGCTGAAGGTCCCGGTCGTCGCGCGCGGCGCAGGCACGGGACTTTCCGGTGGCGCGCTGCCGCTAGAAAACGGCGTGCTGCTCAGCCTGGCCCGCTTCACCGATATACTGGAAATCGATACCGCCAACCGCCTGGCGCAGGTACAGCCCGGCGTGCGCAACCTCGCCATCTCGGAAGCGGTTGCCGGTCACGGCCTGTACTACGCACCCGACCCTTCCTCGCAGATCGCCTGCTCCATCGGCGGCAACGTGGCCGAGAACGCCGGCGGCGTACACTGCCTGAAGTACGGCCTGACGGTCAACAACATCGCTGCGCTGAAAGTCGTTACCATGGAGGGCGAACTGCTGACCATCGGCAGTCACGCAGCGGACAGCGCCGGCTACGACCTGCTGGCGCTGCTGACCGGTTCCGAAGGCATGCTGGGCGTGATCGTCGAGGTCACGGTGCGCCTGCTGCCGGTTCCGGAGTACGCGCAGGTCCTGCTGGCCGCCTTCGATTGCGCAGAAATTGCCGGTAACGCCGTTGCCGATATCATCTCCTCCGGCATCCTGCCGGCCGGGCTGGAAATGATGGACAACCTGGCGATACGCGCTGCCGAGGACTTCGTACACGCGGGCTACCCGAGCGATGCCGCTGCGATCCTGCTGTGTGAACTCGATGGCACCCGCGCCGAGGTCGATGCGCAACTGGAAAAGGTGCACGCCCTGCTCACCCGTGCAGGCGCTACCGAAGTGCGCACCGCCCGCGACCAGAAAGAACGACAGCGGTTCTGGGCGGGGCGCAAGGCTTCTTTTCCGGCTGTCGGCCGCCTGTCACCCGATTACTACTGCATGGACGGCACCATCCCACGCAAGCACCTGGGCCGGGTGCTGGCCACCATCAGTGCGTGGTCGGCCGAATACGATCTGCCGGTTGCCAATGTGTTCCACGCCGGCGACGGTAACCTGCACCCGCTCATCCTGTACGACGCCAACCGGCCGGGCGAACTGGAACGCACCGAGGCATTCGGCAGCCGCATCCTGGAACTGTGCATCGAAGCCGGCGGCACCATAACCGGCGAGCACGGTGTCGGCATGGAAAAGATCGACCAGATGTGCACCCAGTTCAGTAACGCCGAGCTGGAACAGTTCCACGCTGTGAAACGGGCCTTTGACCCGGACGGCCTGCTGAACCCCGGCAAGGCCATCCCCACGCTGGCGCGCTGTGCCGAGTTCGGTCACATGCACGTGCACGGCGGCGCACTGCCCTTCCCCGAACTGGAACGCTTCTAGACATGAGCGGACCGGACCTGACGGATGCCTGGTGCGCAAGGGTAAAGGAAGCCGCCGCCACGCACCGGCCGCTACATATCCACGGCGGCAACAGCAAGGCATTCTATGGCCGGCCGGTTGCAGGCGATGCACTGGATACGCGCGAACACAGCGGCGTGCTGGACTACGAACCTTCCGAACTGTTTATCCGCGCACGCAGCGGGACCGCACTGAGTGAAATCGAACAACGGCTCGACCGCCACCGGCAGATGCTGGCGTTCGAACCACCGCGCTTCTCGCCACACAGTACACTGGGCGGCGTCATCGCCAGCGGCCTGTCCGGCCCGCGCCGGCCCTTTGCCGGTGCGGCCCGTGACGCGGTACTGGGTATCGGCCTCATCAACGGCAAGGGTGAGGCGCTGCATTTCGGTGGCCAGGTCATGAAAAACGTCGCCGGTTATGACCTGTCACGCCTGATGGCCGGCGCACTCGGCACCCTGGGACTGCTGACGGATGTGTCGCTCAAGGTACTGCCCCGGCCGGAAACGGAATACACACTGAAACAGGTATGCACCCAGCAGGAAGCGCTGTTGCGCTGCGCCGGGTGGACTGCGAACCCGCTGCCGCTGTCCGGTGCCTGCTGGCACGACGGACGCCTCTACCTGCGTCTTTCCGGCACCGAGGCCGGGGTGCGGCACGCCCGGCACCAGCTCGGCGACAGTCTGCTGGAACAGGACGATGGCTGGTGGCAGCGACTGCGCGACCAGCAGCTGGACTTCTTCCGGCGCGACACGCCACTGTGGCGACTGTCCGTACCGCCGGCAACACCGCCGCTGGCCATTGCAGGCGACTGGCTGATCGACTGGGCGGGCGGGCAACGCTGGCTGTACAGCAACGAAAATGCGGCCACCATCCGGCAGCTGACCGGCAGCGTGGGCGGACAGGCCACCCTGTTCAGGAATGCGCCGGACAGCGAAGAGGTTTTCCAGCCACTCCCTGCTCCGCTGTTCAGCCTGCAACAACGCCTGAAGCAGGCTTTTGACCCCGAGGGGATTCTGAATCCCGGTCGGCTGTACCAGGATCTCTGAGCATGCAGACCAGGCTGGCAGACGCTTATAAAAACACACCACTCGGACAGACCGCCGACCAGGTGCTGCGCAGCTGTGTGCACTGTGGTTTCTGCAACGCAAGCTGCCCGACCTACCAGTTGCTGGGCGATGAACTGGACGGACCGCGCGGGCGCATCTACCAGATCAAGCAAGTGCTCGAAGGCAGCCCCGCCACGACCGGCATACAACGGCATCTCGACCGCTGCCTGACCTGCCGCGCCTGCGAAACCACCTGTCCGTCCGGCGTCGAATACCACCGGCTGCTGGATATCGGTCGTGAACTGGTGGAACAACAGCTGCCGCGCCCCTGGCTGCAACGTCAGTACCGTCGGCTGCTGCAAGCAATCTTCGGCAACACGCGCCGGGTCACCCTGCTGCTGTTTTTCGCGCGCCTGCTGCGCCCCCTGTTGCCCGCACGACTGCGCAGGCGCATTCCGCTGGCGCGCAAGGTCCCGCTGCCTGGCATTGCAGCGCATGCGCGCACCATGCTGTTACTCGACGGCTGTGTACAACCGGCCGCTGCGCCGCAGATCAACGACAGCGCCATTGCCGTCTTTGACCGGCTGTCCATCCGCCTGCAGGTCATCCCGGCAGCCGGCTGTTGCGGCGCACTGCATCAGCACCTCTCTGACAGCGCGGCGGCCCGGCAGCGGGCACGCATCAATATCGATGCCTGGTGGCCCCGCGTCGAACAGGGCGCAGAGGCCATCGTGATCACTGCCAGTGGTTGTGCGCCCATGGTCAAGGATTATGGCCACCTGCTGCGCGAAGACCCGCAGTATGCGCAGCGTGCCGCGCACATCGGCGCCATCACGCGCGACATCAGTGAAGTGCTGCGCGATGAGAACCTGGACGCGCTGAAAACCGGGCAAAACCGGCGTATCGCCTTTCATTCGCCCTGCTCACTGCAACATGCCCAGCAACTGAACGGCGTGGTGGAACAGCTGCTGCTGCGCGTGGGCTACACGCTGGTACCGGTGCAGGATGCCCACCTGTGCTGCGGCTCGGCCGGCACCTATTCCATCCTGCAACCGCAACTGGCCAATCGTCTACGTACCGACAAGCTCAGGGCGCTGCAGGAAAAACAGCCGGAATTGATCGCCACAGCGAATATCGGTTGCCTGTTGCACCTGCAGCAGGAAGCCGAACGGCCGGTCAGGCACTGGATCGAATTACTCGCCAGCGCCTGACGAAACCGCTAGAATGCACTCCGCTTACAAATCACAGGACCCAATCGAGCAGTCGTGTCATTACAGGCACAGCCAGGCCAGCATACGCATACTGCGCCGAACACCCGCGTGTAACTCGCTGCTCGATGCGGCCGACAGGGATTGCCGCGTCGCTGTGCTCCTGGCAATGACAGACCATCATATAAACGGTACCCCTCATGTCCGATCCCCTGTTACCCCTCATTGCCGAACCCGAACAGCTGCAGGCCGTGCTGGGTCACGAAAACCTGGTCATCCTGCACATCAGCAAGCCGGAACGCTACGCGGAATTCCACGTACCGGGCGCCCTGTTTCTCGAAGGCCCGCGATATGTGCGCATCGAAAAACCGGTGTTCGGCCTGTTGCCGACGGAACAAAACTTCAGCGCACTACTGGAATCACTGGGTATCAGCCCCACCACCCACGTGGTCACCTGTGACGATGAAGGCGGCGGCTGGGCCAGCCGTTTCCTGTGGACCCTGGATGTCGCCGGCCACCCGCACTTCTCCCTGCTCAACGGCGGGCTCAACAGCTGGGTCAACGAGGGCTTCCCGATCAGCCGGGAAACGGCTGCTGCCGGCCCGGCCACGCGCTACCCGGTCAGCTGGCACAATGAACCACTGGCGGACACGAAGTACATCCTTTCCCGCCTGGGCAGTGCAGACCTTGGACTGCTCGACAGCCGCACGCCGCAGGAATTCAGTGGCGAGAAAAAATTCTCGGCGCGTGGCGGCCACATCCCCGGGGCTGTGCTGCTGAACTGGGTGGACACCATGGACCAGGGTCGCAACCTGCGCCTGAAACCGGAAGCGGAACTGCGTGAGATGCTGGAACAGCGTGGACTCACCAGCGACCGGGAGATCGTGTGCTACTGCCAGTCGCACCACCGCTCGTCACATTCCTACATCATGCTGAAAGCGCTGGGCTACCCGCGCATCAAGGGCTACCCCGGCGCCTGGTCCGAGTGGGCCGACCGACCGGATACACCGGTCGAGGTCGCATAAACCACACTCCAGGCGCACCCCGCAGGAGCGCTCCCCTGAGCGCGCACGCTCAGGCCACCGGCTGGAACTGCGAGGGCTCCTGCCCCGCCATGTATTCGTACGTCTGCCAGCGCAGATCGACCAGCTCCTGGGCAACCTGCATCAGGTGTTCGGCCTCTTCCGGGTTACTGCGCGTAAGCACCTTGTAGCGTCCCTCGTTATAGGCGTATTCCCTGAGACTGATATGCGGGCGTGGCGAGTCGAGCACAAAGGGTCGCTGTCCGACCTTGCGCAGCCCCGGGTTGTAGCGCATCAACGGCCAGTAGCCACTGGCCACGGCGAGCTTCTGCTGGCGCATGCCGTGCTTCAGGTCGTAACCGTGCGCAATGCAGTGGCTGTAGGCGAGGATCAGCGACGGCCCGTCGTACTCTTCGGCCTCGCGCATGGCGATCAGGGTCTGCTGCGGGTTGGCGCCCATCGCCACCTGGGCGACATAGACGTTGCCGTAGGAAATTGCCTGCAAGGCCAGGTCCTTCTTGCCGATACGCTTGCCGGCCGAAGCAAACTTGGCCGCGGCTGCCGTGGGCGTGGCCTTGGACATCTGCCCGCCGGTGTTGGAATAGACCTCCGTATCGAGCACCAGCACATTGATGTTGCGACCGCTGGACAATGCGTGGTCGAGACCGCCCGAACCGATGTCGTAGGCCCAGCCGTCACCACCCACCAGCCAGACACTGCGCCGCACCAGGTGATCGATGATGGACAGCAGGTTGCGCGCGCGGCTGTCGTCCATGTTTTCCAGCTTCGCCTTGAGTTCGATGACCCGCGCGCGCTGGGCGCGTATCTGGGCGCCCTCGGCCTGTTCCGCGTGGATGGTTGCCGCTACCAGCTCCTCGCCAAGCTGCGGGGCCAGTTCCTGTAATAACTGCCGCGCGACCCGGTTGTGGTGGTCGGCGCTGATGCGCATACCCAGGCCGAACTCGGCATTGTCCTCGAACAGGGAGTTGGACCAGGCCGGGCCCTGCCCTTCCTGGTTGCAGGTCCAGGGCGTGGTCGGCAGGTTGCCGCCGTAGATGGACGAGCAGCCGGTGGCGTTGGCCACCAGCAGGCGGGGACCGAACAGCTGCGACAGCAGCTTGATATACGGCGTTTCACCACAGCCGGCGCAGGCTCCGGAAAACTCGAACAGGGGTTCCAGGAACTGCGCACCGCGCACCGAGGAAAAATCCACCCGCGAGCGGCGGTTGACCGGCAGCTGCGCGAAAAACTCCAGATGCCGGCGTTCCCGTTCGAGCAGCGGTGCTTTCGGCTGCATATTGATAGCCTTCCTGTCCCGGTCTTCCGGGTCACGGGCCGGGCAGGATTCCACACACAGGCCGCAGCCGGTGCAATCCTCTACCGAGATCTGCAGGGTGAAGCGCGTCTCCGGGAAACCGCGCGCGCTGATCGGCGCGGAAGGAAAGGAGCGCGGGGCATCGCACAGGGTCGTCTCGTGGTAGAACTTTGAACGGATCACGCTGTGCGGACAGACAAAGCTGCAGTTACCGCACTGGATGCAGAGCCCGGATTCCCACACCGGGACCGAATCGGCAATATTACGCTTCTCCCACTGTGTCGTGCCGCTGGGGTAGGTACCATCCACCGGCAATTTACTGACCGGCAGGCGGTCGCCTTCGCCGCGCAGCATCGCAGCCGTCACGTCACGCACAAACGCCGGTGCATGGTCTGGAACGACGGGGTCCATTTCCCGGTCACTGCCCGCCCGCCCGGGGATGCGGACCTGGTGGAGGTGATCCAGCGCACGGTCGACGGCCCTGAAATTCATTTCCACCATGGCGCTGCCCTTGCTGGCATAGGTCTTCTCGATGGCCTGCTTGATCTGCGCAATCGCCTCCTCGCGCGGCAGTATCCCGGACAGGGCGAAAAAACAGGTTTGCATCACGGTATTGATACGCTGCCCCATGCCGGCTTCGCGTGCGACAGCACTGGCGTCAATGACGTGCAGGCTGAGATGGCGATCGATGATGGCCTGCTGCATCGGGCGCGGCAGTTGATCCCATACCTGGTCGGCTGCATACGGCGCGTTGAGCAGGAACACGGCGTTGTCGGCGGCGTGCCGGAGCACATCCAGCTTGTATACGAAGGCGAACTTGTGACAGGCGATAAAGTTGGCGGACTCCACCAGGTAAGGCGCATGGATCGGCCCGGGGCCGAAGCGCAGGTGCGAGACAGTAATCGATCCCGACTTGCGCGAATCATAGACAAAGTAGCCCTGTGCGTGCAGGTCGGTGTGCTCGCCGATGATCTTGATGCTGTTCTTGTTGGCGCCCACCGTGCCGTCCGACCCCAGGCCGTAAAACAGTGCCCGGGTTACGTCATCAGACTCGATACTGAAGGTCGGGTCGAAGTCCAGGCTGGTGTGGCTTACATCGTCATGGATACCGACGGTGAAAGGATGCCTGGGGCTGGCCTGCGCGAGTTCATCACAGACCGCCTTTACCATCGCCGGCGTAAACTCCTTGGAGGACAGACCATAACGGCCACCGATCACGCGTGGCAAGCGTTCCAGGCCGCCCTGCTGCCAGGCTTCGGTCAGGACGGTGACGATATCCTGGTAGAGCGGTTCGCCGCTGGCGCCGATTTCCTTGGTGCGGTCCAGCACCGCGATATGACGGACGGATGCCGGCAGGATGCTGACCAGCCGGTCGGCCGCGAAGGGACGAAACAGCCGTACCTGTATCATGCCCAGCCGGTAACCCTGCCCGTTCAATACCCGCAGGGTCTCCTTCACGGTCTCGCTGCCCGACCCCATGATCACGATGAGGTGTTCGGCCTGCGGGTCGCCGTGGTATTCGTACGGCTGGTAGTGACGACCGGTCAGCTCACCGAACTGCCGCATTTTATCGGCGACGATAGCGGGCACCTGGTCGTAGAAAGGATTGACGGTCTCACGCCCCTGGAAATACACATCGGGATTCTGGGCGGTGCCGCGAATAAAAGGGTGGTCCGGGTTCAGACCGCGCCGGCGGTGGGCGATCACCAGTTCCTCGTCGATCATGGCGGCCATCTGCTCATCCGGCACCAGGCGGATCCTGGCTACTTCGTGTGAAGTACGGAAGCCGTCGAAAAAATGCAGGAAAGGCACCCGCGCCTGCAGGGTTGCCGCGTGGCAGATCAGCGCCATATCGTGCGCCTCCTGCACCGAGGCCGAGGACAACATGGCAAACCCCGTGGTGCGCGCCGCCATGACGTCCTGGTGGTCGCCGAAGATGGACAGGGCCTGTGCGGCCAGCGAACGGGACGCCACGTGGAACACCGTGGGGGTCAGTTCGCCGGCAATCTTGTACATGTTGGGCAGCATCAGCATCAGCCCCTGCGACGAGGTAAAGGTGGTCGTCAGCGCCCCGGTCTGCAATGCGCCGTGGGCGGTGCCGGCCGCCCCGCCCTCGCTCTGCATTTCGATCACGTCCGGGATATGTCCCCACAGGTTGGGGCGCTTGCCCGCCGACCAGACGTCGGCGTGTTCCGCCATCGGCGAGGCCGGTGTGATGGGATAGATGGAACAGACTTCGCTGACGTAGTAGGCGACGTGCGCCACTGCCTCGTTGCCGTCGACGGTAACCGTGTTCTGTTTGTTCATGACGGCTGCACCCCGCTGAATTCCGCCTGTGCGATATGCAGCCCCTCGTCCGCGCATTCATCCACCGGCGACACCTTTTTCTTCAGCGCCTGCTGTTCCGGGATCATCTCGATGGCATGGCAGGGACACTGTTCGTAGCAGACCGCGCAACCGGTACAGCGGTCGTAATCGAAGCGGTAGCGCTTGCCGGGGCCAAGCTTGATCACTGCACCTTCCGGGCAGGCGCCATAGCAACCATCGCATTCAAAACAGTTGCCGCAGGACAGGCAGCGTTGCGCCTCGAAGCGCGCTTCGGGATCTGACAGGCCTTTGAAAATCTCGTCAAAACCCTGCAGGCGCTCGACCAGCGGCAGTTCGGGCTGATCCTGCTGTGGCGCATCGGTGCGGTACCAGAGGTGCAGGCGCTCATGGCCCACCACCGGGTGTTTCTCCTGCGGCTGGTACGGTGCATGGCGCAGGTAACCGTCGATGTAGCGGGCTGCCTTCTTGCCGTGACCGGTGGCAATGGTGACCGAGCGTTCACTGGGCACCATGTCACCACCCGCAAAAATGCCGGGCGCACCCGTCATCATGTCTTCACCGACAACGACCGTACCATCGCTATTGAATTCAAGACCGGGAATGCCGCGGAGAAACCCGGTATCGGCTTCCTGGCCAACCGCCAGGATCAGCGCATCCGCCTCCAGTTCCTCGATCTCGCCGGTGGGCTGCGGCCGGCCGTTTTCGTCCAGCTCCATGACCTCGACCTGGAAACGGGTCTGGTCGATCTCCCTGATGGTACGCAGCCATTTGATCTTGACCCCTTCCTCCAGCGCCTCGTCGGCTTCGAAATCGTGCGCCGGCATGCTGGCGCGGTCACGCCGGTAGATGATCATGGCCTCATCGGCGCCCAGGCGTTTGGCGGTGCGGGCGGCATCCATGGCGGTATTGCCGCCACCGTAGATCGCCACACGCCGCCCGAGTTTGGGCGGATCCCCGCTCTCGGCCTGGCGCAGGAAACTGACCGCGTCGAGGATCTTGCCGGCTTCCCGCGCGGGGATATCGATCTTCTTGCTGATGTGCGCGCCAATGGCGATAAACACGGCATCGAACTGACCCGCCTGCTTTTCTTCGAGCACCTTTTCCACCCGGTGATCCAGGGTAATCTTTACCCCCATCTTCTCGATGCGGCGGATTTCAGCATTCAGCTCCTTGCGGGGCATACGATAGGCCGGGATGCCAAAATGCATCATGCCACCGGCCACCGGACCCGCATCGCGGATTTCCACCTCGTGCCCCAGGCGGGTCAGGTGGTACGCTGCAGAAAGGCCGCTGGGACCGGCCCCGATGACCAGCACCCGGCCACCGCCCGGCCGGTCCCGGTAGCGGGGCTGCCAGCCCTGCTCCAGCGCCAGGTCGCCCAGGTAGCGTTCCAGCGCGTGGATGCTCACCGTGCTGTCGGTCGCGTTGCGGTTGCAGGCGCTTTCACAGGGGTGATAACAGACCCGGCCGTGCACCGCCGGCAGCGGGTTATCCTCGATCAGGCGCTGCCAGGCCGCCTGGTACTCACCGGCCTGGGCCAGCGCCAGCCAGGCCTGGATATTTTCGCCGGCCGGGCAGGCGTTGTTGCAGGGGGGCAGGTAATCGACATAGATCGGCCGCCGCGTGCGCAGGGGCCCGGTGCCCCGGCCATGCCGGGCAAAATCCGGCCGGGATGTCATGTCTTTATCGGTCATGGCTGTGTTCTCTGCTTACGCACGGTTCAGGGGCAACCCGGCCTGACGACACGCCGGGGTTCGACTGCGCAGCATTACAGATTTGATGCCGCCTGTACTTGATACGCATCAGGGTAACTGAAAATCACTGGTCTATAATTATAGCCGTACAGGGATCGCAAACCAGCAGGTATTCTGTGATGAGCAAACCGGACCCGTTTACCGTCAGCACCCGCTACTGGCACAAACTCGACGACGGCCGCGTGCAATGCGACCTCTGCCCCCGCTTCTGCAAACTGCACGCCGGCCAGCGCGGCCTGTGCTTTGTGCGGGAAAACCTGGATGACGAAATCGTACTCACCACCTACGGGCGTTCCAGCGGCTACTGCATCGACCCCATCGAGAAAAAACCGCTGAACCACTTCCTGCCCGGCACACCGGTCCTGTCGTTCGGCACCGCCGGCTGTAACCTGGCCTGCAAGTTCTGCCAGAACTGGGACATCAGCAAGTCACGGGAAATCCACACGCTGACCGACGCCGCCTCGCCGGAACTCATCGCGCGCGCGGCACAGCAGCTTGACTGCTGCAGTGTAGCCTATACCTACAACGACCCGGTGATCTTTCATGAATACGCCATCGATGTAGCAAAGGCCTGCCGGGAAAGAGGCATCAAGTCGGTCGCCGTCACTGCCGGCTACGTGTGCCCGGAGCCCCGCGCGGAATTCTACCGCTACATGGATGCCGCCAACGTCGACCTCAAGGCCTTCAGCGAAGACTTCTACCACAAGATCACCGGCTCACACCTGGCACCGGTACTGGAAACCCTGGAATACATCCGGCACGAAACCGATGTCTGGCTGGAAACCACCACCCTGCTGATCCCCGGGAAAAACGATTCCGAAAAGGAACTCGACGAAATGACCCGCTGGGTGGTGGAGAAACTGGGGCCGGACGTCCCCATGCACTTCTCGGCGTTCCACCCCGACTGGAAAATGCAGGATGTGCCACCCACGCCCAGGGAAACCCTGGTCCGCGCGCGCGAAATCGCCATGCACAACGGTGTGCGCTACGCCTACACCGGTAATGTCCACAACAAGGACGGTGACAGCACCTGGTGTCACCAGTGCGGTGAACTGCTGATCGGCCGTGACTGGTACGTACTGAGCGACTGGAACCTGACCGCGGACGGAAAATGCGCCGCCTGCGGGACGCCCTGCGCCGGGGTATTCGAAGCACAGCCCGGCAACTGGGGCGCGCAACGGCAAGCGGTACGGCTGAGTGATTTTGCCGCCTGAGCGGGGCGGAAGACCGAAAAGGAAGGATTAAATTTAAATCCCTGCGGCCCCTTTTCCCCTCATCATAGCCCCGCAAGAGTTTCGGGGTAGTCGAGGCTGGCAGGCATTGCGCAGGTGTTCAGGGCCAGGTGCTCTACCCGCAGCTTCGCGCCTTCCGCGTAGAACCCGATCCGGCCGCGGGAGAACTGATCGTCGGCAAGGGTCAAAACCACGTAGTCATTCAGAGACAGCTCGAGGTACTGCCCGTGAGCGAGCAGACTGAATCGATGGGGTTCCTGCGTAGGCAGGAAGTTCGATGTTTGCAGCTGTTGATAATGGAATGCCCCCTCGTGACCACCCTCAGGGTTGTGCCCCCAGGCACGGAGCTGGGCAATCCCCTTGTAGAGATCGAGGCTCAGGAAGTAACCATCTCCCTGTTCATTGACCCGGAGCACCAGTCCGCACTTGCCCTTGCCTTCGATGTACATGTCCCCGGAGAGCTGGAAGTCATCATATTCGCCCTGCAGGAGGAAGATCTCCATGCCGCCCTCGCATGACACGTGACACAGGCCGGGCGTCGCCTCGGCTGAAGCGCTGGGATTGCCGAGTACGGCTTGAAGCGGGATCAGCTGCTGCGGATCCCGCGTCGACGCCATCAGTTCCCGAAACCCGGCGAAGCGCCTGAGGCGAAGTCGCCCTTCGTCGTCGGCAACGAGTTCCTTCGGAGGAGCCATCAGATGCATACCGTCCATCTTCAGCCCCTTGTAGAAGAAGTTCCAGACCAGGTAGCGACCGTTGGTTCGACAAACCCTGGCGGCATAGTTGCCCTGGGGAAGCAGTACGTTGTCGGCAAAGTTGCGATACGGCCCCTCGACCTGGTCCGCATACCAGTAGTGTACCTTTATGTCTTCCCGGATCGAGCTGACCAGATAGAATCGATTGCGCAGCCGGACCAGATTGGGCACCTCCAGGTCGTCGTAGCGCATCGGATGGAATGCCGGGGGACGGAGTTCGAAGTGGTTGGGCGATGTTTCCTTCAGAACAGCGACGCAACCCCGCCGGATGATCGGCCCCTGTGGAACCCGGGCCGAAACCAGGAGGTAGCCTTCGCCTTCGTGTTCGACAAAGTACGGGTCGCGAAAGCTCACCCATTTGCGGCCTTCGTCCAGTGTCGATTCGTAGTGCGGGCTGCGGGCTTCGAGTGGAAACGGCGCTTCGTTCACCTTGCGCCAGTGGTAAAGATCGTCGCTGACTGCGAGGCCCAGACGCTGTACCCGTCCGCCCTCCTGCAATGAGAGTCCCGTGTAGAACATGCGCCAGGAGCCGGAGTGACGGGGACTCCTGGAGACATGCATTGTCCACAGCATGTCGTCATCCCAGGCCGGCGGGTCGCTGACAAACAGGGCATTCTTGACACGCCGCCAGCGCAGACCGTCCCTGCTCACTGCGTGCGCGATGTAGTCATGATTGGGTACCGTCAGGTGAAAGAGGTGGTACTCCCCGTTGTGCATGACCACGTCGACATCGCCGATTTCCGACTTTATAAAACCGTAACCAGAGTACACCTGGAGAACTCCTTATTGAACGGCACCTGGATCCAGGAAGTTCACAAGATAACCGAAATCCCTGTTCGTGACACGCTGTAACTACTTCCCTGTACGCTCAACAGCCGCATCCCTGCGCCTGACGGTCCCGAACAGGCATGTCGGTTAACTTGCGAAGCTGTTAACAAATCCAGCCCGGGATTTGCGGGCTAGTGACCCGCCCGGACTGAACGGATTATGGCCCACAAAGTCATTTCGTTTCCAGTGCTTCTCCTCTTTGTTGTGGCCCTATAAAAAGAGGACGGAGGAGATCGTCAGGCCACCACGACCACTTTCCTCTGCCGCATCGCCAGTATTCCGGCAAGGATAATCAGCAGCGTACCGCTTGCCGTCAGCCAGTCGGGGATTTCCTGCCAGAAAAACCAGCCATAGCCTGCCGCAAAAACAACGGAGGTGTAGGTGAAGGGTCCTATCTGTGCTGCGGGTGCATAGCCATAGCCTTTGGACAACAGGTACTGACCGGCGGTCGCAAAGACCCCGGCACCGGCCAGTTGCAACAGTGTTTCGCTGCCCGGTGTCTGCCAGCTCCACAACAGCGGCAGGGAGGAGACCGTGGTACAGGTGATGCCATAGAACACCACCACCCGGAAAGGTGGTTCGGTATGCGACAGGCGTCGCAGGCTCACCATGGCCACGGCTGCAAAGGCGCCGGATGCCAGGCCGATCAGCGCCACCTGTGAATGCAGCCCACTGCCCGGTTTGAGCACAAACAGCACGCCGACGAACCCGACCAGGATTGCGGCCACCACACGCGAGCCAAGCGGCTCTTTCAACCACAGCAGGGCAATGAATGGAATAAACAGCGGCGCCGTGAAATTAAGCAGCACCGCGCTCGCCAGCGGCATGTTGGCCAGCGCATAGAAAAAACAGTACATCGCTGCGAGCCCGCACAGGCTGCGCAGCAGGTGCAACAGGGGATAAGCGGTCTTCAGCGAGTGACTGACACCCTGCCGCCATACCAGCGGCAACAGCACCAGCAAGCCGAACAGGTTGCGGAAAAAGACGACCATTTCATTGGGCAGGTCCTGTGAGGCAAAGCGTATCAGCACCCCCATGGAGGCAAACATCAGCGCAGCACAGCTTACCAGCAATGCGCCATGGGCCGGATGGTCTGCCCTCATTCAGGGAACGGCTTGAACAGATGCTCGCGATAATACTGCAGTTCGGCGATGGAATCCTTGATGTCGTTCATGGCGAGGTGGCTGGATTCCTTTTTATAGCCGGCCATCACTGCGGGTGCCCAGCGCTTGCCCAGTTCCTTGAGGGTACTGACGTCCAGGTTACGGTAATGGAAAAATTTCTCCAGCTTCGGCATCAGGCGCGCCATGAAGCGCCGGTCCTGGCAGATGGAGTTGCCGCACATGGGCGAGGCTCCGGCATCGACGTGTTCGACCAGGAATTCCAGTGTCATGCGTTCCGCGTCCTGCACCGTCAGGGTGCTGTCTTTCACGCGCTGCGTCAGGCCGGACTGGCCGTGCTGCCGGGTGTTCCACTCATCCATCGCCGCCAGCACCTCGTCGGGCTGGTGAATGGCCAGCATCGGGCCTTCGGCAAGCACGTTGAGCTGCGAATCGGTCACCAGGGTTGCGATTTCGATAATTTCGTCCTGCAGGGTGTCCAGCCCGGTCATTTCCAGGTCGATCCAGATAAGATTGGTTTTTTTGTCTGACATTCCCGATGCTCCTTATGGTTGTGTTGCATTGTAGCAAAGGCTACCCTGATGCCCATCATCACAATGCCGTTATTTTCTGTTTATGAACAACTTCTCGTGGATATTCCTGATTGCGCTGGGCCTCTCCGTAGTGCTGAAACTGTGGCTGGCACAGCGCCAGATCCGCAACGTCGGCGCCAACCGTAACCGCGTGCCCGAAGCCTTTGCCGACCATATCCAGCTGGAGGCCCACCAGAAAGCAGCGGACTACACCCTCGCCAACACTCGCCAGGGTCGGCTGGAACTGGTATACGACAGCCTGCTGCTGATCGCCTGGACACTCGGGGGCGGACTGCAATGGCTGGACAGCCGCTGGCAGCAGTTGGGCTGGCCGGAGATCCCCACCGGGGTCAGCATGCTGGTCAGCGCATTTCTGATCATGGCCCTGCTCGAACTGCCCTTCTCGCTATACCACACCTTCGTGATCGAGGAACGCTTTGGTTTCAACAAGACCACGCCGGCGGTGTTTTTCGGCGACCTGCTCAAACAGGCGGCGTTGATGCTGGTGCTGGGCGTACCGCTGGCCTGGGCCGCGCTGTGGCTGATGCAGGAATCCGGGCAACTGTGGTGGCTCTACCTGTGGCTGCTGTGGGCGGGTTTCAGCCTGACCATGCTGTGGGCCTACCCGGCCATCATCGCCCCGCTGTTCAACAAGTTCACGCTGCTCGATAACGAAGAGCTGCAGCAGCGCATCCAGTCCCTGCTGGACCGCTGCGGTTTTAAAAGCAGGGGCATCTATGTCATGGACGGTTCGCGCCGTTCCGGCCACGGTAACGCCTATTTTACCGGGCTGGGCCAGAACAAGCGCATCGTGTTTTTCGACACCCTGCTGGAAACACTGGAAGCAGACGAGATCGAGGCGGTACTGGCCCACGAGCTGGGCCACTTCAAGCGCAAACACGTACAGAAACGCATCGTCACCATGATGCTGATGAGCCTGGCGGGGCTGGCGCTGCTGGGCTGGCTGATCGACCAGGACTGGTTCTACCAGGGACTCGGCGTACAGCACCCGTCCAACCACCTGGCGCTGCTGCTGTTCCTGATGGTGTCGCCGGTATTCACGCTGTTCCTGCAACCGCTGTCCTCCTGGTTCTCGCGCAAGCACGAATTCGAGGCCGACGACTACGCGGCCCGCCAGGCCAGCGCTGCTGACCTGGTTCACGCGCTGGTGAAAATGTACAGGGAAAATGCCAGCACGCTGACGCCTGACCCACTGTATTCGGCATTCTATGATTCACACCCGCCGGCGCCGGTGCGGGTGGCTCATTTATCGACTAAAATGGGGTAACGGGCGTGTTGCGGCTGATTTGTAGGGCTACACTGCGCTAAGCGGACAAGGCAAAAACCACACACACCGGCATGTACCACTCGACGGACGGGGAAAACATCACCATGAAAACTTTCGCATTCATCCTTATCCTCCTCAGCGCTGCCCCTGTGGCGCTCGCGGACGCCGACAAGGGCAAAAAGCTGCACGACGAACACTGCACCAAGTGCCACGGTAACGAGGTCTACACACGCAAGGAGCGTTTTATCAGCAACCGTGACGCACTCGACAAGCAGGTCAAGCGCTGCCAGCTCAACGTGGGCGCACAGTGGTTCGAGGAAGATGCGCGCGCCGTGGCGGACTACCTGGACCAGTCGTTCTACCACTTTGCGAAATAAGCAGATGAGTGACACCGGGCTCACTGAACGGCACTGTCAGCGCGAAACCAGCCGACTGGACAGCGGCGCCGTGCAGGCGCTGATGACAGAAATCCACACTGACTGGTCGCTCGGCGAAGACGGGCAGTCGATCCTGCGCGAATTCCGCTTCAAAAACTATTACCAGACCATCGCCTTCGTCAATGCGCTGGCCTGGATTGCCCACCGGCAGGACCACCACCCGGACCTGGAAGTCGGCTATAACCGCTGTGTGGTTCACTACAGCACCCACTCGGTGGGGGGTCTGTCCGAGAACGACTTCATCTGCGCGGCCAGGATCGACGCGCTCGTTGCCGGCGACGTCTGATTCCGGACCCCGTGGGAGCACGCCACCGCCAGACACGCTCCCCCGCCACCACCCGGAAACCCGAAAAAGCACAGGGCCAGCCTGGCCTGGTACTGGCCCATTACGGCCAGGTCAGCCTGGTGGAAGACGAGCAAGGAAACGTATACCGCTGCGCCACGCGCAAGAACCTGCCGCGCACTGTCTGCGGTGACCACGTCCTGTGGCAGGCCAGCAATCCACGCGAGGGTGTAATCAACCAGGTCCTCGAACGCGAAACCACCCTGGCCCGCCCCGATCAGCGCAACCGGGTGCGACCGGTCGCGGCCAACCTGGACCAGATCGTAGTGGTCATCGCGACCCGGCCCAGTTTTGAATACGGCATGCTGGACCGCTACCTGGTGGCCGCGGAACTGATGGATGCGACCCCGGTGATCGTGGTGAACAAGTCCGACATGCTGGATGACGAAAGCCGTCACAAACTGGAACAACGCCTTGGCATCTACCGGGACATCGGCTACGCGCAGTTATTTACCAGCACCCGTACCACCGACGGCCTGAAGGAACTGCATCGGCAACTCAGGTCGCACACCAGTATTCTCGTTGGCCAGTCAGGGGTCGGCAAATCATCTCTGGTACAGGCGCTGCTGCCGGACCTTGATATACGCATCGGCGCGCTGTCCCAGGTGACCGGACTGGGACGCCATACCACCACGGTGACCACGCTCTACCACCTGCCCGATGTAGGTGACCTGATCGACTCGCCGGGTGTGCGCGACTTCACCCTGTGCCAGGTGCAACCAGGCGAACTGGCGAAAGGCTTCAGAGAGTTCGAACCGTTCCTCGGCGGGTGTCGCTTCAATAACTGCCTGCACGTGAGCGAGCCGGGCTGTGTGGTTCAGGATGCAGTACGTTCCGGCAAGATCAGTGAGCGCCGCTTCAAAAACTACGCGCGGCTGGTGAAGACCATGAGCACCCCGCTAAAACGGTAGCCGGGACAACCCACGGAACCTGGCACTACCCCGGCGGCCAGCCCATGACCCGGCCACCCAGCAGGTGCAGGTGGATATGGAACACCGTTTGTCCGCCGTGGGCATTGCAGTTCATGACGGTACGATAACCCTGCTCCGCGAACCCTTCCTGCTGCGCGATCTTTGCAGCGGCGAGCATCATTTTGCCGATCAGCGCTGCGCTTTCAGCATCCAGGTCATTGATGGTGGGCACGTGCTGCTTCGGGACCACCAGTACATGCGTCGGCGCCTGTGGATTGATGTCC
>Ga0256841_1001058_pt1 | contig 25316 bp, 27 predicted proteins | sample 356308metaG_FD_185971 | JGI IMG/M metagenome (GOLD analysis project Ga0256841, IMG submission 185971) | Hydrothermal vent microbial communities from Mid Atlantic Ridge, Atlantic Ocean - 356-308 | ecosystem: Environmental > Aquatic > Marine > Hydrothermal vents | place: Atlantic Ocean: Mid...
GGAAATCATTTATCCCCTCGTAAACACCCATTCATCACCAACACTCATTTTTTCATTGTAAAAATATCCCTCCCAATCGAAAAGTTTAAGATTTTCCGGGTCGGTGATTTCATTGGAGATGATGAACCTGGTCATTAGTCCCCGTGCCTTTTTACCGTAAACACTCAGGAATTTGTATGTGCCGTTTTTATAATCCTTAAATACGGGAGTAATAATCCGTACTTTTTGTTTTAGGCTGTCAATAGCTTTGAAATATTCGTTTGAGGCAAGATTAACAAGTGTTTTATCCTCTCCTTTTTTTAGTTCCTTTTCCAGATTTTTTGTCAGACTGTCTCCCCAAAAGTCATAAAGGTCTTTGTATTGTCCTATTTTCAATGGAGTTCCCATTTCAAGACGATAGGGTTGAATAAGGTCAAGGGGGCGAAGAATACCGTATAAACCCGATAATATCCTGAGATGCGTTTGTGCAAAGTATATCTCTTCTGCGGTCATAGTTGCGGAATCCAACCCCGTGTAAACTTCTCCTTTGAATGCAAAGAGAGCCAGTTTGGAGTTGTCTGGTGTGAACGGTAGTCTCCAGTCCCTGTACCTTTCGTAATTCAGGTTTGCCAGCTTGGAGCTTATCTTCATCAGCTTTTCCAGTTTTGCCGGAGAATATTTTTTCAATTCCCCGGCAATAATTCCGGACTTATCCGTAAATTGCGGCAGCGTGTATTCTTCAATTCCGGGTTTTGTCTTAAAATCAAGTGTCTTTGCAGGTGAAATAACTATTATCATTTTTAAATATTTTTAGAATAAACAGGTAAATACTTAAAATGGTTCATTGTTTAAAATATCACTCTTCAAGATTGCCGCATTTGTCTCTTTTTATTTCAAAACCGTTAAGCACCGCTATAAATTAAAAAAACGGCAGGTATTTTATGAATACCGGGTTTTTGTTTTTTCCAATCTCTAACGGATAATGTTTTTATATACTCTTTTTCGGAGGTCAGTCCCGAAGCAATACATATTAACGTATCTTCCCGACAACTATTCAGCAAAATATCGAGCAACCTGTTATTTCTGTACGGTGTTTCGATAAATATCTGAGTTTGATTGAATTGCCGGGATTTTTTTTCAAACTCCTTTATCTTCACGGCAGCTTGTTTTTTATCAATGGGAAGATAACCGTTGAAAGCGAAGCTTTGTCCGTTGAAACCCGAGGCCATAAGGGCAAGTATAATTGACGAAGGACCTGTCAAAGGTACGACCGGAATATCTTTTTTGTGGGCTATTTTTACAATTTCCGCCCCCGGATCGGCAATGCAAGGTGTTCCGGCTTCCGAAAAAAGCCCGATATCTTTACCGTGAAGTGCTTCATCAAGGTACGGGGCAATGTTGGCAAGGTCGGTATGTTCATTGAGCAAATGCAAGGTGACATCATCAAACGATTTCGTATAACCTGCCTTCCTCAAAAACCGTCTTGCCGTTTTCAACTCCTCAACAATAAAAACATCGAGCGAAGATATTATTTTCAGATTTGCGGCCGGAAAAACATTTTCCGGTAAGGTTTCCGAAAGGAAGGCGGGTATGAGGTATAGTTTGCCTTTCATAATTTCTTTATTTTTCACCATAGCAATTTACCAAGATCAACATTGCCACCCGAAAGTATAATTCCGACGGTTTTATCTCTAAAATTTTCCTTATTTTCAAGTATTGCCGCAAAAGGAACGGCCGAAGAAGGCTCGACAATAATTTTCATTCTTTCCCATATTAACTTCATTGCGGTAATTATGGATTTTTCTTTTACCGTAATTATCTCATCAACGTATTCGGTAATTATGGGATATGTAAGCGAGCCGAGGGATGTCAGAAGTCCGTCGGCAATAGTGTCGGGGTTTTCCGACGGGATGAATCTGCCTTCATAAAACGACCTGAAAGCATCATCTGCTCCTGCCGGTTCTGCGGCTATCACTTTTGTTGCGGGTGAAAGATGTTTTGTTGAGAGAGCCGTCCCGCTCAACAATCCGCCACCTCCCACAGGAGCCATTATAATGTCAAGCCTTTCCGTATCTTCAATAAGCTCTTTTGCTGCCGTTGCCTGCCCTGCAATAATCCGGTAGTCGTTGTACGGGTGTATTTCAAGTGCTCCTGTCTTTTCAATAACTTTTTTCAGAGTTTCTTCTCTGGATTTCAAATTCGGTGAACAAAAAGTTATCACACCGCCGTAATGTTTAACGGCTTCTATTTTTACTTTGGATGAATTGTCGGGCATCACAATATGGGCTTTTGTATTGCGAAGTGAGGCTGCGCGCGCCAAAGCTGCTGCGTGGTTGCCCGAGGAATGGGTGCAGACTCCTTTTTTTAAATCTTGCTCCATAAGCGAAAAAACAGCATTGCAGGCACCCCTTGATTTAAAGGCACCTGCTTTCTGCAGATTTTCACATTTAAAATAGACCTTACTTCCGGAAATGGCATTAAGATTTTTAGACGTCATTACGGGCGTCCTGTGGATGTAGGGCTTAATCCTACCTGCTGTTTTTTCAATTGTGCTGTAATCAGGAGGCTGTGTCAAAACCGGCAAAAATTAGTTTACTCTGCTTTTTGCAATTATCTCTGCAATCTTATCGCAAGCGCTGTCCATTATTTCAAAAGTTTCCTCACAAGCTTCCAGCTTTCTGTAAAAAGGATCCGGTACGGATTCATTTTTGCCTGGTTTAACAAGATTCAGGAGGAACTCGAGCTTGCTTTTGTCATTCTCGTCCTTTGCAAAATAGAGTGCATTTCTGTAGGCCAGAGTATCCATAACATAGATTTTGTCAAATTTGCTAAAATCTTCACTTGAGAAAAGTCTGGCTTTATTCTCGGAAATGTTGATCCCATGTTTCATTGCTTCTTCAACTGCTCTGTTTTCAGGTGGTTCATTGATGTTGAATGCTTCAAAGCCTGCCGATTCGACTTTTGCCTCCAGATTACGTTCGTTAAGTTTTTTCTTTAAAACTCCCACAGCAAGAGGAGATCTACACGTGTTTGAATTGCATACAAATAGAACATTCATAATTTTAAAATATTTAATTTATTTACCTGAATAGACACTATGTCTATTGTGCGGTAATATAAGAAAAAAAAATCAAACAGACAAGAAAAAATTACATTAAAGTGTGATTTTTTTATCAAGCTCTTCTACATAATTCCTGAATTGTTTGTCGGTTTCAATGAGATTATTGACAGTACGACACGCGTGCAGAACAGTAGCGTGGTCTTTTTTGCCACAATGTTGGCCTATTGTTGCCAATGAAGCCTTAGTGAGTTTTTTTGAGAAAAACATAGCAAGCTGACGTGCCTGTACAATTTCTCTTTTTCTGGTTTTTGAGTTTATAGCTTCCAGCGGAAGTCCGAAATAATCACAAACAACTTTCTGTATGTAATCAATTGAGATTTCGCGAGAAGTATTTTTAACAAACTTGTCAATCATTTTTTTGGCAAGTTCAAGAGTAATGGATTTTTTATTTAAAGAAGCTTGAGCAAGAATGGAAATAAGAGCACCTTCGAGTTCCCTTATGTTGGTTGTTATGCTGTATGCCAGATATTCAATCACATCTTTAGGCATCTCCAAACCATCTTTGTAAAGTTTATTTTCAATTATTGCAATTCTTGTTTCAAGATCGGGCACTTGCAAGTCGGCTGACAATCCCCATTTGAAACGCGACAGAAGGCGCGTATTCATTCCGCTCATCTCAACGGGCGGTTTGTCCGATGTAATTATAAGTTGTTTTGCATTTTGGTGTAAATGGTTGAAAATATGGAAATATACCTCCTGTGTTTTCTCTTTTTTTGATAGAAACTGGATGTCATCAATAATCAAGACATCTATCATCTGGTAAAAATGAACGAAATCGTTTTGATTATTATTTCTTACCGAGTCAATATATTGATTTGTGAACTGTTCCGAAGTAACATACAGAACTGTTTTTTCGGGATAACGATTTTTTACTTCCAGTCCGATGGCATGTGCAAGGTGTGTTTTTCCCAATCCTACATTACTATATATTAATAACGGGTTAAAAGCGGTTTTTCCGGGGTTGTTTGCTACTGCATAACCTGCAGAACGTGCAAGCCTGTTGCAGTCACCCTCGATAAAGTTATCAAAAGAGTAATTTTCGTTTAGCTGGGAGTTAACTTTTATTTTTTTCAGGCCGGGAATAATAAACGGGTTTGGAATCTCTTTGGAAGAACCTTTGTTCAGATCAAGCGGCATCGTTACGGGCTGGTTGGAGGTTATGTTTTTGTTGGATGCGGGGATTTTTACGGCATACGGGTCACCGGAATAGGAGTTGTCCATTATAATACTGTATTCCAAACGTCCCGATGAACCAAGTTCTTTTTTTATGGTCTTTTTAAGAAGAGTTATGTAGTGCTCTTCAAGCCACTCATAGAAAAACTGGCTGGGAACCTGTATGGTCAAAACATTATCCTCAAGGTTAACCGGTTTTATGGGCTCGAACCAGGTTTTGAAACTTTGATGACTAATGTTGTCTCTGATTACTTTCAGACAATTCTCCCATACTGCTTTATAACTTTTTTTCATCTGTAAACAGTTCCTTTAGTGTTATTTATAAAATTAAACTTGGATAATCAGCTGATATTTAGTAATATATCATGTTATACCCAGTGTATATACCGACCTGAAAATTTTGAACAAAATTCATCTAAAAAAAGTTTAAAAAAAAATAAATAAACCCTTGATTTTTAAAAAAAATTGTTCTATTCAGGTTCGGCAGTAAAAGCATAATCCTTGTTGTTATTTAGTGTATAAGTATTTTATTTTAAGATTGTTAATTTTGTTAAATCTATCATAAACCCTGTCACTCGATTTTTTTCTTACTTCAAACTTCAACATGCATTTCTCTTCGTAAATTTGTTCATAAGGTTTTAGCCCTTCATCTTTGAGAATTCTCATAACGCTATTTGTGTCATCATACTCAAATGTTACCTCATAAATGTCATTTATAGTCTTTGTTAGTATTGTAGCTTTTTCAAGAGCCTCCCTGGCAGCAGTTTTGTATGCATTAATCAATCCGCTTACTCCTAATTTCGTGCCACCGAAATATCTGACCACTATTATCAGAATATTTGTGAGGTCTTTTGAAAGTATCTGCCCGTAAATCGGCTTTCCTGCCGTGCCCGACGGTTCTCCGTCATCGTTTATCCTGTAAGCTGATTTGTCGGGTCCTAGTCTGTATGCATAACAATGATGCCTTGCATCATGATGCCGTTTTCTGATCAGCTCAATATTTTCTTTTACATCTGTTTCCGATTTAACAGGGATGGAATATGCAATAAATTTGCTTCCCCTGTCCTTAAATTCTCCTTCCGTTGTCGAATTTATCGTATTGTAAGTATCCTCAAATAACATTAAATCATTGAGTTAAAATGTAAAAGTTTCTGTCTGAAAATGAGGGCTAAATTTATACAAAAAAAATGGAATATAGAAAAAAAAATTACATAAATAGTATTATTGTTGAAATATTGTGTACGGAAAGTTCTAAGACGCAGAAAATGTTTAAGAAAACCATACTATAAAATTAAAGGACAATCCTGTTGTAAACGGCAAATTGAATGTCGGGAATCCGGTACAGGTTTATTACTAATCCGGTGATTTTGCTGTCTGATTTTTTTCTCCTAATAACAATTTAAAATCATCACCGCTCGGATACTGGAACACGCGTAAGTCAAACTCCGGGATAACAGCCAGAATATGATCGAAAAGGTCAGCCTGCAAGTTTTCATATTTATCCCACTCCTGAATTTTACTAAAAACATAAATTTCCATAGGTATTCCCGTTTCACTGGGGGAGAGATGTCTGATAAGGAAAGTCATTTTATCGTGAATCAAAGGGTGATGATGCAGATATTCACGCAGGTATGCCCTGAAGATTCCCAGGTTTGTTTGTCTTCGGCCGTTTACCACAACAGAATTGTCAATGTTGTTCTTTTTATTATATTCTTCAAGAATATTTTCAGTCTTTACAACATAATCCTTCAACACCTGAATTTTCTTATACTTCTCAATCATTTCGGGAGTACAAAATTTTACACTTTTCATATCAATGTTTACCGAGCGTTTAATTCTTCTCCCGCCGGACTCTTCCATTCCCCTCCAGTTTTTGAAAGAATCGGTTATTAATGAATATGTAGGTATTGTTGAGATTGTTTTATCCCAGTTTTGAACTTTGACGGTTGTCAGGGCAATGTCAATAACAATTCCGTCGGCATTATATTTCGGCATGGAAATCCAGTCGCCGGGCATTAGCATATTGTTGGCCGAAAGCTGTATTCCGCCTACAAAACCGAGAATGGGGTCTTTAAAAACCAGAAGCAGAACCGCACTAAAGGCACCAAGGCCACCGATAATCCCGGCAGGATTCTTAATTCCGAAAAGGTTTGCCAGAATCAGTATGGCACCAAATGTGAAAACAATAATCTTGACAATTTGGATATATCCTTTGACGGGTCTTGTTTTGGCAATTTTAAAGCTCTGGTATATAACGGCAAAGGCATTCAGAAAAGCATTGATAGCCAATAAAATGACAAGAATCATTAATGCGGAAATCAGGGAGGTTATTCCCGATGCCAATACCCGGTAGTTGTCTAAGATTGTAGGGGTGAACAGATATAAAATATACAGCGGGACAAGGTAGGCCAAAATATTAAAGACCATATGGTCGGAAAGGATATCATCCCAACTTGTTTTTGACTTAAGAGTCATTTTGTGAATGGCCCTTATCAAAAATTTTTTTGTGAAATAATAAGTTATTCCGCTGATAATTAACAGCAGGATATATAATGTTATATCGGTAATGACAATAGCGGTTTCTAAACTAATACCGGAGTTTGTGACCCATTCAACAATGGATTGCTTAAATTGACCAAACATTTTCTTTGAATATTATAATTTTCAAAGATAGTACAACTTTTTGAAAAAACGAAAGTAAAACTTATTTTGTGTGATTCTTCAAAATAGCATCCAGATATCTTTTCTTTATTTTACCTATTTTATTGCTGTCAATATGTTCATCAAAGATTCTTATAATATCTGTCAATGCACCTCCTTTGTACAGAGTGCCAAGTGCCGCATCGAATTTATTTTCTTCCGTATTTTGTTTAATGTCAATTGTTATTCTTTCAAAGACACTCCATTTTATATGCTGAGGAATTTCAAAATAACACATATTCGATTCGCGGGCATCAAGATAATATCCTTTTTCAGTCTCTTTAAGGAGAAAGAACTTTTTAATCTTTATTAATCCTTCATAGGGAGGCACCTTTTTGTGCTTAACAAATTCAATACCCTGCTTTTTATACTCTTCGAGCAGTTGCGGCAACATTTTATAGTTATTAAGTTGCTTTATTCTGATACAGGGTTTACCGATATTAAAAACAGTAATTTTGCCGGAGGCCGCACAGAAATCTCCGCCAAACCGTTTTCTCACATCTTTAGTTGCCCTGAATATTTTTTCATCACTATAGTTTCGCTTTGTGACGATGAAAATGCTTTCAGGGTTTAATTGCCTTGAATCGGGCACCGTCTTATGGTAATATCCCGGAAACGGATGAAGGTTTTCCAAAACCAGATATTTGTTTGAAAATTCATCTTCAAGACTGGCAAGAGTCTCCTTCTTTGATATTGTTCCAATTGTTTCAATGATAATTTCTTCTTTCATTTTTGTGATTTTTAGATGTGTTGGCGAAACATAAGCCGGATTATTGTTTATGAAATAATTATGTATGCCGATAATAACATATATTTGAATGAAATGTTCAATACTTTGTTTGAAAAATTATACTGGTTCTAATCAGGTTTGCCTGCCTTTGTCGTCAGACAGGCAACGCAAAACTGATTAGAACCAGTTAATACTCGAAAGAAAACAAGTTTGCTTTTTGCAAACCTGTTTTCTTTCGGTATAAACAAAGTTCAATGTGTTAATTGTCCGGTTCAAACATTGGGTCCCAGGGCGGCAACAATATCGCTTCCCGGTCAAACATTTTTAATGTCTCTTCATCCAGATACTTCTTGTTAACGACAAGCCTGAACATATATTCGTCAAACCATTTGTCCGACATAATAAGGTTACCTTCAAACCCGCTATCCTTACCCCAACTGTTTTCGAGCAACCATTTTACGGGTTTCCCATCTTTGTCAACATCAACAGCCATTAGGGCCATTCCATGTGTTGAACCGCTTGTGAAGGTTTCTATTCGCTCTTTCTTATCCATATCAAAGTCAACTCCAAAAAGGTCGTTGTAATCATAATTGTTAACATCAAGAGTACCTTTGTCTTTATTAATTTGTTTTCCCACATCACACGAAAAATACATCCCTTCGCCATCCATAATTGATTTTTTGGCGAACTCCTTTATTTTATCAGTCTCAAGATTCAGATATTTCCAGTTATGTCCGTCAAAAACGTGACGATCGTACTCAATTTCATAAAGCTTTCCGAAGTCTCTGGTCGGGTCGTTCATAAACATCACATAATCATCAAGATTCATATCCACAAAGTCCTTAAAAAAGGATTGCGGAGTATAGCTTTTCAGTTCGGAAACATTGCCGTCGGCATCTTCGTATCTCCAGCTAAATTCCATAGGCGGTTCACCAAGAGTTATTGCAAGAATTCTGTAAACTTCGGCAAGCATTTTTTCTTTTTCTTTCCTGATGTCGGCTACCCCAATACCGTCTGCATATTTTTTTCTCAAAACCAGTGCGTCTTTTTTCAATTTTGTGCGAAGAAGTCTTGACATTTTAGAGGTGTTCTCGCTGTTATACGATTCGGGAAAAACATCCGAAGGAACAAGTCCGTATTTGTTGACAATATCAACCACACCGGTCCACTGTCCTCCGTCGCCAATGGGATTCTTAAAAAACCATTCCACTTTTTTGTCATCCATCGGTTTACCTGCAGTGGCTATTATCCCTTCATAAAAGAGATTTGCCTTTTCAAGCTGATCGTAAAAGAAATTGAAATTGTGGGAAAAGCTGAACTCTTTCAGATTATACTTATTGATTACATGTGCTCTGATGACATTGAGTCCTGTGAAAAGCCAGCATCTTCCCGATGATTTTTGATTGGTGATACCTTCCGTTTTTACCCTGTATGAGAAATAGGTGTCGCCGTTGCCAAGATTTTCCCTGTTTAATGCAAGCTTTTGAATGTTGTTGGAAGAAACCGCATTCATAAGCGCTTTGGTGTCGGAGCTTTTGTTGAATTCCGAACGTATGTTTTTTAAAAGGGCGGGATTTATTGCCCCTTCGTCCTGCGCACCGGCTTGTAATCCGGTAAAAAGAATTATTACAGTGAATAAAAAGATAATCGTTTTTTTCATTTTTTGTCAATTTTTTAAATGAACTGCAAATGTACATTAAAATTAATCTGTTTTGGTATAACTTTGCCGAAAATTTATTTAAATGAAATTTAAAGTAGGCGACAAGGTTAAATTCCTGAATGAAAGCGGTGGCGGAATAATTAGCAAAATAATTAGCCCCGGATTGGTGAATGTAGCCATTGAAGACGGTTTTGAAATACCGACAATGACAAGTGAATTGCTGAAAATTGATATTGACGCAACCGTTGAATCGGCAAAGAATCTGTTCAGTGAGGATTATGATGTTGAAATTCCGCAAAACCCGGAGACATCTTATGAAAATGATGAAAGAAACATCCCGTTACTGAACGACCGTGCCCGGGGTGTGCTGAATCTGGGTGTCTATCTTGCATTCGTCCCTCACGACCAAAAATGGCTTATTACCGGAATGATAGATGTCTATCTTGTAAACCATACACCGTATGATATATTGTATAGCATCTTTATTGAAAAAGAGAGGGGCGGATTTGCCGGACAGGATTATGGTTCGATAATTCCCGAAGCTATGGTCATTCTTGATACTATTGACCGCGAAGAGATAGGGAAATGGTCGAAAGGTGTGGTGCAGGTTTTGTTTCATAAAGACAATGATGATAAGGTGCTTTCTCCCGGTAATTCACATTTTAAAGTTAAGCCCACAAGGTTTTATAATGAAAACGGATATAAGGAATCTTCCGTTATGGCGGGTAAGGCAATTATTATTTCATTGATGCCTCTCTCGGCGCAAATATCACTCTTTGAAAGCGAAATTGCAAAAAAGGATGAGACTGCCGCTTTTGTGGTGAATGAGGCAAAACCTGTTGAACCGGAGCATATTATTGACAAACACAAGACCGGTCCGAACGAAGCTGTTGTTGACCTTCATATTTACGAGCTGGTGGAAAATTCTTCGGACCTGGATAATTCGGCAATGCTGAAAATCCAATTGGATTATTTCACACGATGTCTGGAAAGTGCAATGGCCAATAATCTGACAAAAGTGACCTTTATTCATGGAGTTGGAAAAGGTGCACTGAAAGCGGCTATCAAAGAGAGACTATCCGAATATGAAAATGTGGAGTACCGTGATGCCTCGATGCAGCAGTTCGGATATGGGGCTACTGATGTGATTATCAGCAGGCACTAGGTAAATTATGCCATTGTATCATTACCTTTGTGACTTTGGTTTGTTTCGTTATCTTTTTTCTCTCTTCGTTTTGTTTCAGGGTTAGTATTCTCCTTTTCAATCATATGCACATCAACCTGTGGAAAAGGAATCTGAATATCATTTTCTGCAAGGATATTATAAATTCCGATTGAGATATCGCTTTTTGTTCCTATGCCACTTTCAAACGGAACCCAGTACAGTAATCTGAAATTTAACGAGCTATCTCCGAACTCATCAAAAAGCGCCCTTGGTTCAGGTTCTTTGAGGATATCTTCATTATCCAAAGCCACTTTTTTCAGCAGTTTTAAAACCAAATTGGGGTCGGCTCCATAGGCCACACCCACTTTTATCTCAACCCTTCTCTTATTATCCGAAAGTGTCCAGTTTATCAATTGATTGGAAATGAGGTTGCTGTTCGGGACAACCACTTCGGCACCGTCGTAAGTTACCACATTACTGGCCCTGATACCTATTTTCTTAACTTTTCCCAAAAGGCTCTCAACTTCAATCGTATCACCTGCCTGTATTGGTCTCTCGTAAACCAGAATTAGTCCCGAAATAAAGTTACTGACAATATTTTGCAAGCCGAAACCTATACCTACACCAAGTGCACCTGCGATAAGACTGAATTTACCAAGTTCGATACCTGCCGACGAAAGAGCGAATATGATCCCGAGGGTAATAACAAAATATCTGATAGTAACTGAAATAGCGGCTGACACACCGCGCGAAAGTTTGGTGCGGCTTAGTAACTCACCTTCAACTATAGTTTTAAAAAACAGGGAGAACAAATAAACGAAAAACAGAATTATTATAAAGGTAAGCAACTGACCTATTGAAATGGTTAGTGTTCCGATTGTCCTTTCCGTACTGTTAAATTCAACAAGCCAATCCATTATAGGCCTTGCCACATCAAAGGAAACCGTTAACGAGAAGAGCCAGTAACCGACAATCAAAACATTTATAATCTGCATTGCTCTCTTCTCAACTATATCCCAGTATTTTTCCATTCCCGGAAGGTCATACGACTTCCCTATTTGAATGGAAGCTTTGACAACCGCTTTTGTGATTTTTGAAATACCAAAAAGAACAATTGTGAATTCGGGGACATGGCTGGCAACTCTTGAAAAAAGAACAACAACATTTAAAAAGCCCAACAGATTTGCTATAAGTGCAAGAACATAAAATCCCGCCACGAAGTATGCCAATATCCTTGCAAACTTTTTAAAATCGCTGAAATTTTTAAAACTTTTCCAATATGAAGGTTTTAAGTACTTATACAATAATGTAATACCCAGTACTTCTTCAAACAGGAGATAATATCTGGATAAATTGCCGAAATACCAGAAGAATATCTCCAGATTATTAATTATTAGCAGGATTATTAGTTTAACGATAATCTTTTTATCTTCGGGATCAATAAATGATGATAGTATAAACCTCATATTGATCAGCAGCAGCAGTGTAAGAAGATTGGAAAAGACCAGAGGCTGGAATGGGAAAAGCAAATGATATGTTACTAATATTATGGAGCCGAGAGTTACAAAAAGATTATCATCAAGTATCCTCATTATGCCCTTATGCCCCTTTTCAGAATCATCCAGACCCAGTGATGTATATTTCCATCTCAAAATAAAAAATATAACCGTTACAAGTAGGATAGTCAGAATCAGCGAACCTATTTTAACGGTATGCAGATAATTCATCATGTTTTTTGCATTCTCGTGCCATGCTTTTCCCAGTCTGTGCTTTGGGTTGTCAATGTCTGATTCATTGAGTGTTACTTTCCAAATTGGTGGAGAAACATCCACAAAAAGGTTATCCCTTTTAAGTTGTTGGTGCCGCTGTACATCTTCAATAATGGTATTATTGTATGTGATCAGATCGGTTATCTCATCTTCAATCTTAAGAAGATATAATCTTTTTTTCTCGAACTTCCTTGTAGTTTCCTGTGCTGTTTCGATTACTTCAGATATCCTTTTAAATAAATCGCCTGGCAGGTATCTGTTCGTTTCTTTTGCCAATGTTAATTTCCACTGCTTTATGATTTTTTGTAGTTCGGATAAATTGCTCTGTACCGTTTTTAAATGACCACTAATAATATTGCGCATACCTGTGAGTTTATTAGTAAAACCTTCCCACGAACGGTATGTGCTTTCAAGAAAATATGTTGACAGGTTGTTTGGATTGAATTTGCGAAATTCTTCGCCCTCTTTTTTTAGGAAAACGGAATATCCCCGAAGTATGGAATCAATATCTGCCACTTCGGAAGTCGTTTCAAGGTCATATTCCATTCGGGTAATCTGTTTATGAACCTTTTCAATCTCATAATTGATGTTTTCAACGGGAATTGCCAAAGAATTGCTTGTCGCTGTCGTATCTCCTTGCTCCCGATCATTCTGGCTATAAACGGCAGGCAGTGAAAGCGCCGTAAATAATAAAATATATAAAAGTGTAACTACTCTTGTTTTCATTTTTAAAGTCAAATATAAAACAATTTGTAAAGATATGTTTTTTTGCAATATAAGTTCAATAAAATTATTTTTCGGTCAGTATGAAATAATTAAACGGCTGTAAAGTAAGCAGGCTATTGTGGACTATTTCTACCCGAGTCTTTCTGAAAACATCAAAATATTCTTTGTCGGAAACAAAATCCAAAAGTTTAAAATTCTTCTCTTTTTTTGACAGATTTAGAATGAAAATAACATTTTTTCTGTCTTTGCTCAATGAAAAAGCAAGAATATCGTCTTCCATATCCGTTTCAATAATTGTAAATTCGCCATTCCAAATCTCTTTTGAATTTTTCCTCAGACTATTTAGTTTTTGAAAGAATGGAGTCATTTTATCCTCTTTCCACTCTATCATATCTTTATCAAAAAAACTTAGTCGTTTGTAATTGCCTGCTTCCTGTCCCGAATATATCAGCGGATAACCGGGAAGTGAAAAAGTCAGAACGGTCAACGGTTCCAGATAATAATGAAGTCTTTCAATTGCCGACCCGTTCCAGGAATTTTCATCATGATTACAGACGAAATTTAGTTGTGATGCGTTTTTTGGAAAATGGTCCAGTTCATTCCGAATTCTGTTACCGAGTTCATTGGCATTTATCTTGCCTGCCGCAACATCATTCATTGCATGTAGCAGTTTCCAGTTGTAAATAGTATCGAAAGCGTACTCCAGCAAATCGTGATTTTCCGTTTCCGCCAGGAAATAATATTCGGCTGATTTGTCAAGTTGGTATCTTGCCCTGTTCCAGAAAAGTGTAGGAACAAGATGGGCCATATCGCATCTGAATCCGTCAATATTTGTTTCCCGGAGCCAAAACCTCATTTCTTCGATCATTGCATCCCATAGTGCGGGGTTGTTGTAGTTTAGATGAATAACATCTTCCCACTCGGGAAAAGGAGGCTTGAAGTTTCCGTATTCGTCCAAGTCATAAAAATCGGGATGATCTTTTGTCCAGTGATGATCCCAGGCGGTGTGATTTGCCACCCAGTCAATAATCACGTACATCCCGAGATTGTGAATTTTATCCACTAATCTCTTAAACTCATCCAAGGTTCCGTATTCGGGATTTACTTCGGTGTAGTTTTTTATGGAATAATAACTTCCCAGCGTTCCTTTCCTGTTCTTGATGCCGATTGGCTGAACCGGCATAAACCACAATATTCCAACACCCAGTTTTTTAAGTCGGGGCAGATGCTCCTCAAACTCTCTGAAGGTACCTCCCTTTGTGTATTGACGGAGATTCACTTCGTAAATTATGAGATTTTCAGCCCAAACAGGGTGTTTTATTTTGCTTGTTATCATAAATAATCAACTCAATTGGTATGCAAAAGTAATTATTAAGTGAACATAAATATGAATAAGTTGTTTAGCAAAATAAAAAATAAAAGTTGATGAAGGAAGTGAAAAATCCCTGTATTCAGGTTTGCAGATATGATGACGACGGTGTTTGTGTCGGTTGTTACAGGACTATGCAGGAAGCAGCTAACTGGATTTTTTTATCAACCGAACAAAAAACGGAAATATTACGTAAGACGGAAGAACGAAAGAATTCGATAAAAACCGAATCAAATGATTATGATTATTATGTTTGATGTAAAAGAATTGGATTTATGAAAAAAGCCGTATTATTATTTGTTGTTTTCCTGTCGTTGCTATCGCCGGATTTGTTTTCTCAAAACGATAGCCTGCCTCCATTATCAACTGACAGACCCACATATTCAATCGCGCCGGTTATTGTTCCGCACAATACCTTTCAAATTGAAACCGGATTTTTGTTTCAGAATGAATCAACCGACTTTTCAGATATAAAGGATATGTATTTTGGACAGACACTATTCAGGTATGGCTTATTCAATAATTTTGAACTGCGATTGTCCGCCTCTTACAGGCAGCAGACCATAACCGCGAAAGAAACAGGACTGGATTCAACAATTACAGGTGTTAATCCGATATCTGTCGGCTTGAAATTTAAAATATTCGACGGAAAAGGAGTTATTCCTCAACTGGGATTTATTGCCGATATGACATTGCGACACATTGGTAAGGCCGGTTTTCACCCGACATACAGCTATCCCACCGGCAGGATATTGGCAACTAACCAAATAACGAAGAATCTTTCATTTTTATATAATATAGGATTTGCATATAACGGGGAAAGTGCCGATGGATTTTTTATCTGGTCGGGAGCACTGGTTTATACTTTATTTAATAAGCTTTCGATCTATGTGGAGCCGTTTGGTTCTTTTGATCATAACAACCTGCCAACCAATAATTTCGATGCCGGGTTAACTTTCCTGATCCGGCATAATATGCAGATTGATGTTTCAGGTGGTACGAGTTTTACAAGTTCATCGAACTATGCTAATATCGGATTCAGTTGGCGCATACCTCGATAATGAAGTTTAATTTTTAAAAACTACAAATTATTATGAAGAAAATAGGAATATTTTACGGCTCAACGATGGGGCGGACAGAAAAGGTTGCTGAGATGTTGCAACGGGAATTTGGGAAGAAGAATGCTGATGTTTACAATATTAAAGATATAACACCTGACGACATTCTGAAATATGAAAATCTGATTTTTGGCACTTCAGCCTGGGGAATCGGAGATATGCAGGATGACTGGGAGGACTTTATTGATACTCTTGCCGGGATGGATTTGTCAGGGAAAATAATTGCACTTTTCGGACTTGGGGATCAGAAAACCTATCCGGATAGTTTTGCCGACGGACTGGGAACACTGTTTTGCAGATTACCTGATAAAACAAATGTTGTTGGCTCCTGGCCTGTAAACGGTTATAAATATTATTGCTCATCAGCAGAAAAGGACGGTAAGTTTGTAGGGCTTGTTATTGATGAGGATAGCCAGCCGCAGCATACTGAAGAGCGGGTTAAACTGTGGGCCTCACAACTTAAAAAGCAACTGAAATAAAAAAAGTCCCTCATTGAGGGACTTTATAAGTTTAAAATAAGAAAATTTCTTATTCTTCCGGATGAATAGCCTCAACAGGACAAACATCGGCACAAGAACCGCAGTCTGTGCAAATATCGGGATCAATTTTATAGATATCACCCTCGGAAATTGCCTCTACAGGACATTCATCAATACATGTACCACAAGCTGTACAATCATCTGTTATTACGTATGCCATAGTAAAATAATTTATTGTTTTAAAACAGCTGCAAATGTATAAATATTATTATCCGTGGCAATTATTATTGATAAAAAATTTAAAATTATTTAACAAAAACATATATTTTGTTGTTTAGTAGTGTTTTATATTTAATTTTTTTGATGGAAATTGTAATATTTATTAATTTTGTGCGTCATAATAAACGGAAATGGATTTAATTGGTAAAAATATTAGGCTCTCTTTTGCTATTGCTCTGCTGATTACGGGGGCTGCAGCCTTTACTTATAATAGCACACTTGCTGTCGGTGAACCTGATTCACTATCTGTTAAGAATAAAGAAAATATTTTAGAGGTAAGATCCCTGGAGAATAATTCAACGATGTTAAAGGATGTTACTTTTTCAGATGAAAAAAACACTAACGAGGTAAATAGCAGTAATTTTTCTTCTGGAACAGATTTGAAATCAAAACCGTCAAATCAGAATGAAGAAAATATGCAGGATTCTTACACCGGGAATACCATTTTTAGTTCTGCTATGGCCATTATCTACAAGTTGCTACGGTATTTTCTGTAAAATTTCATTTATTTTCCGGTTTTTCATTTAGTTCGCATAATATTTGATATTTTTGCGCGCATATTTGTTAATATTTAAAAGTAAAAAATATGTCTGATAAATTAAATTCACAGGAGCTTATTGCTCTTGAAGAAAAATACGGTGCGCATAACTACCATCCGCTGCCGGTTGTGCTGTCACGCGGTGAAGGCCCGCTGGTTTGGGATGTCGAAGGAAAAGAGTATTATGATTTTCTGTCAGCCTATTCGGCTGTAAATCAGGGGCATTGTCACCCTAAGATTGTTGAAGCTATGGTTGAGCAGGCTCGCACACTGACTTTAACATCAAGGGCATTTTTTAATGACTCTCTTGGTGTTTATGAAAAATTCGTTACCGAATTTTTCGGATACGACAAGATCCTTCCAATGAACACAGGTGCGGAAGGTGATGAAACGGCTTTGAAGTTATGCCGCAAATGGGCCTATGAAAAGAAAGGAATTCCTGAGAATGAGGCAAAGATAATAGTATGTGAAAATAATTTCCACGGGAGAACAATTACCGTAATCTCCATGTCAACCGACCCCGAAGCAAGGGACGGATTCGGTCCTTACACTCCCGGATTTATTACAATACCTTATAATGACCTTTCTGCTCTTGAAAAGGCACTTGAAGACCCCAATGTTGCAGGTTTTCTGGTAGAACCTATTCAGGGCGAAGCCGGAGTTTACGTTCCTGACGAAGGGTACCTGTCGAAAGCTTATGATATGTGTAAAGCTAAAAATGTGCTTTTTATTGCCGATGAAGTACAGACAGGAATTGCCCGAACAGGAAAATTACTTGCCTGCGACCACGAGAATGTCAGACCTGATATCCTGATACTTGGAAAAGCTTTGTCGGGTGGTGCATATCCTGTCTCCGCAGTACTTGCCGACGATGATATTATGTTGGTGATTAAACCCGGGCAGCATGGTTCTACATTCGGAGGAAATCCGGTTGCAGCTCGTGTTGGTATAGCTGCTTTGACAGTAGTGAAGGAAGAAAAGCTGGCGGAAAGAGCCGAAAGACTCGGTAAGATATTCAGAGAGGAGATGAGGAAGATTGATTCGGATATGATAAAACTGGTAAGAGGTAAAGGTTTGCTCAATGCTGTAATCATTGAACCGAAAAACGGTAAAGAAGCCTGGGATGTTTGCGTCGAAATGTCGAAAAACGGCGTTCTTGCCAAACCTACACACGGCGATATTATCCGTTTTGCTCCTCCTTTGGTTATTTCGGAAGAACAACTGATGGATGCAATCGAAAGAATCAAGAAGTCTATTTTGGCTTTTTGATTTAATAAGAACTATCTTTACTGCCGTTTTTCCATTGATTTTAGGTCAGAGGGAAAACGGTATTTTCTTTTCTCCTGATTTTTTCATTTCAACAGGCCTATACGGTTTTCAGTCAAGGTCAAACAATTGGTTATATGGAATTATTTATTGCCGAAATAGGCTCACAATTTGTTGTAAATATTTGCGTAATAATAAAAAAATGTATATTTGCACTATCGTCTGCCGATTATTAAAAAATTATTGGAAATAATCAATGTTTGTAATATGAAAAAAATGAAATAATGATCAATATATGACAGCACAAATTGGAGAAATAATTAGCTATAAAGGAGAAGATTTAATGATGGCATCAGAGCCGTTAAATTCATATTTGGCGTCAAGACGCTTTACAAACTTTGATACACAATCAACAGCTTGTTGGCGTAATTATTACGGTAAATGGGCAATTAAAAACAATAAACTGTATTTGGTTGATTTTGAGGCTTATATAAATGGCGGCCATAAGGTTGATTTGAATTACTTGTTTCCCAATGCAGAAGAAGTATTTGCGAATTGGTTTACAGGTGATATCCGGATTCCTACCGGTAAATTGTTGAAATATGTCCATATGGGGTATGCCTCCATATTTGAAAAGGATTTAATACTTCAATTCCGTAATGGAATTTTACTTTCGGAAAAAGAAATTAACAATCGTGAAGGATTCGGTAAAAAGTTATTTGGGATAATGAAAAGATTATTTTCGAAAAACTAATCAGAAAAAACAATTTCAAAAAAAATTTCGGGAATGTATCGCAAGTTCGGTTTTTTGGTGCATTTATCATCAAACTAATTGTGAATACTCCTCCGGTATCCTGTCCTCAAAAACGTGATTACGGGGGGTTATCATTTTATCTCTTGCTTTGGCAATGTCCAATTCAACTATCCTGACCTCATCCTTGTCCGGAGCGGCAGTTACAATTGTTTTCCCGAAAGGATCCGATATAATGGATTTTCCGCTGAAAGTAACACCACGTTCCGTTCCGTAGCGGTTTGCCGTGATATTAAATGTCCTGTTTATCATTCCTTGTACGGGAACGGCTTGTTGTGCGTAAGGCAGGACAAGGTTTGACGGGTGACAAATGACATCTGCGCCTTTCAAGGCAAGTATTCGCCATACTTCCGGAAAAATCCAGTCGAAGCATATCAAAATGCCTGTTTTACAATATCCCAAGTCAAAAACCGGTAGTCCCAAATCACCCTTTTCAAAAATATCCTTTTCGTTCCAAAAGAGATGTATTTTTCTGTATTTTCCCGCCAAGCCTTCCGGCGATATCAGTACGGCGGAATTATAAAGTTTATCTCCTTCGCACTCGTTCATACCTGCAACAATATTCAGATTGTACTTTCCGGATTCTTCAATCAGGAAATCCACAAAAACACTTTTTGAGACCTCTTCCGCATTCTCAAAAGCATGCTCCTTTGACAAGAAATTATATCCCGAATTGGCCAATTCGGGCAAAACAAGAAGACCGGCATCCTTTGCATCCGGCAAAAGGCTTTTTATCTTTGCGATGTTTCTGTCCCGGTTTCCAAGCTCAGGTCTGAATTGTAAGAATCCTGCTTTCATTATTGTCTGATAATATCGAATTCACCGTTATCTTTAAGTTTAATAATTGTTGAGGCTTTGGTCTTTTTAACCGTATCTCTGTTTGACTCCACCACATAATCAACTCCTCTTTTAATCACATCCGAGATGTCTCTGAACAGGAAAGGTGCCGGATCTCCGGACAGATTTGCAGAAGTTGATATTATAGGTTTGCCGAATTCCTTGATCAGCCGGCTGCAAAAATCATCTTTTACGATTCTGATTCCGATACTGCCGTCTTTGTGAATGACATTTTTTGCAAGATTTTTTGCTCCGGAATAGATAATAGTAGTTGGAGTATCAATACTTTCAATTAGGTCCCAAATTATGGGCGGAAGAACTTTTACATAATCTTTTAATTGTTCCATATCATGAAGCAAAATAATATAGCTGGCATCTTTCGATCTGTTTTTTATCTTGTAAACTTTTGAAACTGCCGACCTGTTGGTAGCATCGCATCCTATACCCCAAATAGTATCTGTCGGATAAAGGATTGTCCCTCCCGCTTTTAAAACTTTGATTGCTTTTTTAATATCTTCTTCCATCTATTTTAACCGTTTTAAAAGTTCGTTTTTATCAATTGTCAAAGCACATTTAAAATGGTCTTCGGGGCATTCTTTCAAGCCGTGAAGACCACAGGGTTTACATTTTAGTTCCTCTTTAGTTTGTATTACAACAGAATCATCCGAAAGAGGACCGAATCCGAATGCGGGAACTGTTGAGCAGAAAATTGCCGTTGTTTTTGCATTAACCGCCGAAGCAAGATGCAACGGTGCCGAATCGTTCATGTAATTCATAGCGGCATCCCGCATTAAAGCTGCCGATTCAAGAAAGCTTAGCTTGCCGGCAAGGTTCATTGAGCTTTTATGTCCCGATTTGTTAATTATAGAATCGCATAAAATGCGGTCACCTTTTGAACCGAGAAAATAAACAGTGATATCCTTATCAACCTCTTTTATAAATTCAATCCATTTTTCTTCGGGATATTGTTTTGTAAACCAGAGCGATGCCGGTGATATGGTAATGTATTTCACGGTTTTAAACTGCGACATCTTTGCATAATCCCTTTGCAGCGGATAAAGCTTAACCGGAAACCGGCTATTGTCGGTAAATTTTTTGACAAGATTTAAATTTCGTTCCGTTTCGTGTATTTCGCCGCTATGAATTGTATGTTTGACCCTTATGTTAAAAAGCGGGGATAACGGATTTTTGTTAAAACCTACTTTTAATCCGGCACCAGATAAAACGGTTATCAGTCCGCTTGAAGCAAAACGCTGGATATTTATTACCGAATCATATTTGGTTTCCCTGATTTGAATAATTAACTTTTTCAGGTTTTTGTATTTTTCCTTCGATTTGTCCCATATCAGAATTTCGTGAAGGAACGGGTGCCCGTCAAAAAGGCTCTCGTTACCCTTTTTCAAAAGAATATCAATTTCGGCTTCGGGAAAGTGATGATGCAACTTCTCCAGCACCGGGGTTGCCAGTATAACATCTCCGATGGAGGCCGTTTGTATGATGAGAATTTTTTTCAAAACTTTTCTATTCTTTTTATCCAATTATTAAATCCTTTGCTTTTTTCTCTGATATTTGCCAATCCGATTTCTTCTGCCAGAATATTTCCATAGACAACTTTATTGTATCCTTTAATGATTTTTTTCAGCCTTTTTGAAGGTGTCGTTTGAGGATTGTCATTAATCATTTCGGGGTTGTCAAATTGTTGAAAAGTTCTATGTAATTCTTCAGTGTCAACTAATTCCTCAGTAGGAATAACTTGATAAAAATATTTTTCATTATTAAATAGTAAACTTTCAAATTCATGCAATTGAATATATGGCATAAACCGATGTTTCAAGGTGGTGTCAATATCATTTTGCATTGCTTTTTCCAGAATATCCATTCTTTTGTATTTGTCAGTTTCTTTTTCAGCTATATCCCAATCAGGAAAACTATGTTTTTTATATAATCCGTAGTAGTCAATCAGAGTAGTTACAAAAACATTTCTGTCACTTTTTAATGTTATTTCAATTTGTTTTTTTAATTCTTGCCATTTTACGATACCTCCCATAGATTTTTTGATAATGGGGTTGTATATAAGAATCTGTTTGTCAATAAAATATTTATACAAAATATTTGAACAGAATTCCTGTTCGGTTTCGCCTTCACAAATTATATGAATTCGTTTATACATATTTACTATCTAAAACCGGGCTGTCCCGTTGGGATAATACTTCTTTTCCACAAGTCATCTATTGTGTAATTTTCTAACCATAGAGATAATTCTGTGCTGTCCAATCGCTTAAAATCACTTTTGCCGTCAAACTGATCAACGACTATAATATCTTCCGGGTCAAAATGACCTATTAAGTCGGCTGATTGTGTTGCAACAATTACCTGACTTCCCTTGGCGGTGACCGACTTTATCATACCGGATAATTTTGCAATAGCCTTAGGATGTAATCCCAATTCGGGTTCGTCTATTATTATTGTATCAGGCAAATCCGGTTGCATAAGTAGAGCTGTTAACGCAATAAACCTGATTGTGCCATCTGATAAATCGGTTGGACCGTAAATTGTTTCCGAGAATTTGTCACTCCATTGTAATCGTATATATTTTTTAGAATTTGGCTGTAAGTAAAAGTCTGAGAAATATGGCGCAATGGATTGAATTGTTTTAACTATTTTATTATAAGCGAGTTTATTTGTTTTTTTTATTTTATATAAAAATGCAGCAAGATTTGAACCGTCACCATAAAGGAAATAAATGTCGTTTTCTATATGACTCATATTCGTAAAAGCTGAATTTATACTTGTATCATGAAAATGGTATTTACGGAATCCGTTTAAATATTTTATGACATATTTAGCTCTTAAATTATCTGTATCCTTAATGTATGCCTCTTTTGTGTATTTGCATATATTGACCCATTTATCGCTGTTGGATGTTAATCTTTCATCGGTAAAAACAAAACCTTCTTCACCGGCTGCTAAAGTTGATGAATAACCATTTCCTCCCCTTTCAAATTCCACTTTAAATGAAATCTCTTTGGTTTTTTTTATTCCATTATGTAGTATTTTATTAGCACCTCCTGATAATTCTACATATTCAGATAGTTTCTTATTATAAAGTCTGTTTAAGAAAGTAAAAAAAGATATGAAATTACTTTTTCCACTACCGTTTGCCCCTATTAGTATATTAATAGGCCTTAAATCAATTCTTACGCTTTCTATTGATTTGTAACCTTTTATCTCAATGCTATCCATTTTGTTTTTTTAATATGCAAATATAAAGTATATTCATTAAAGATGATAGTATAAAATAAATAATAAAGTATAACAATATCTGTGTTCTATACCGCCACATCATAATCCCTTAAAGCCTCATTCAGAGATGTTTTTAAATCCGTGGACGGTTTTCTTTTCCCGATTATCAATGCACAGGAGACATTGAACTCCCCCGCCTTGAATTTTTTTGTGTACGAACCCGGAATCACCACCGATCTTGCAGGCACTCTGCCTTTTAACTCAACAGGTTGTTCTCCGGTAACATCAATGATCTTTGTTGAATTTGTTATCACTACATTAGCTCCGAGCACAGCCTCCTTTTCAATTCTGACACCCTCAACAACAATACTTCTTGAGCCGATAAAACAGCCGTCTTCAATGATGACGGGTGCAGCCTGAACAGGTTCAAGAACACCTCCGATACCCACACCGCCGCTTAGGTGAACGTTTTTGCCTATCTGGGCACAGGAACCGACCGTTGCCCAAGTATCTACCATCGTCCCTCCGTCAACGTAAGCTCCAATGTTTATATACGAAGGCATCATAACCACACCTTTGGCAATGTAGGCGCCATATCTTGCCAATGCATGCGGTACAACACGAACACCAAGTTCCTTATATCCTTTTTTTAGTGCTATCTTATCGTGAAATTCAAATGGCCCCACTTCCGTCTTTTCCATTTGTCTGATAGGGAAATAGAGTATAACCGCTTTTTTTATCCATTCATTAACTTTCCAACTGTTGCCTTCCGGTTCGGCAACCCTTAATTTTCCTTTATCAAGCATCTCTATTACTTCGTTAATGCTGTTTATGTGCCCGGGAGATGATAATAATTCCCTGTTACTCCAGGCTTCTTCTATGTTTAATTTTAACTTTTTCGTCATTTTGTTAGTTAATTGCAGTCAAAAGTATTATATTTTTACAAATGTAACGAAACTTCTTTATAATTTTGCACAGGTTTTTTACGGATATGGGACGAATACTTGCTATTGATTACGGACGAAAAAGGGTGGGCATTGCTGTTACTGATGAGTTGCAAATGATTGCAAATCCTTTGACAACGGTTCATTCGAAGGATATCATCAGCTTTCTTAAGGACTACTGTTCAAAGGAGAATGTTGATACTTTTGTTGTGGGCGATCCGAAGCAGATGGATAATACACCCTCCGAATCAATGAGGTTTATTGCTCCTTTTGTGAAAAAACTTAAAAAAGAGATACCCGGAATACCTGTTGAGATGGCTGACGAAAGGTTTACTTCGAAAATTGCAAGTCAGGCTATGATAACCGCCGGGCTAAAGAAAAAGGACAGGCAAAATAAGGCTTTGGTTGATAAAGTTAGTGCGGTATTGATTTTGCAATCATATCTTGAAATGAAAAACAATTCGTTTTAATTTTTGTTATTTGGAATTGGAAATATATTAATATGGTTTTACCTATTGTAGCATACGGACATCCGAGATTAAGGAAAATTTCCGAGGATATTGATAAAGATTATCCGGGTTTGGATGAGCTTATTGAAAATATGTTCGACACAATGTACGCATCTGCCGGCGTGGGGCTGGCAGCACCACAGATTAATAAATCTATCAGACTTTTTATTGTTGATGCTTCCCCGTTTGCTGAGGAAATTCCTGAAGCCAAAGGATTTAAAAGAGTTTTCATAAATGCACGTATAACCGAAGAAAAGGGTGAGGAATGGAGTTTTAACGAAGGTTGCCTGAGTTTACCGGAAATACGCGAGGATGTGGTACGTAAACCGAAGATAAGAATACAGTATTATGATGAGAATTTTGAATATCATGATGAAAATTATGATAAGGTTATGGCGAGGATAATCCAACATGAGTATGACCATCTTGAAGGTGTACTTTTTGTTGACAGAATACCCAATATCCGCAAAATATTGCTGAAGCGTAAATTGTCGGATATCTCAAAAGGAAATATTGATGTGGATTATAAAATGATATTCCCTAAAATGAAAAAAAGCAGAAGAAGATAACTTTGCTTTTTGTATTTTTTTGATATAAACGATTAACTAAAAACATAGATTATGAAATATACCAAAATTTTGAATTTGATATTTGTGGGATTAATTTTTGCCTCATGTTCATCTCCTCAGCAGAAAATGAAATCCGCAATTGAGGAGCAGGAAAAGGAATTTTTTGCCTCTCAACCTGGCGAGACAAAGCTTGCCGGCGTGTTAATTGATTCTTATATTGATTATGTTGACAATTATCCTTCGGATAAGGAGTCACCGGCATTTCTTTTTAAGGCTGCCGATATTGCAATGAATATGAACAGACCGCAGCAGGCAATAAAGCTGTTTCAAC
>Ga0256841_1001059_pt1 | contig 25311 bp, 24 predicted proteins | sample 356308metaG_FD_185971 | JGI IMG/M metagenome (GOLD analysis project Ga0256841, IMG submission 185971) | Hydrothermal vent microbial communities from Mid Atlantic Ridge, Atlantic Ocean - 356-308 | ecosystem: Environmental > Aquatic > Marine > Hydrothermal vents | place: Atlantic Ocean: Mid...
AGGAGAACGATGCGCAGCTGGCGGTTGCCCAGGGCCGCGTCCAGGGCCTGGCGGGCCTCCTCCACGGAGTGGACGGCCTGGCCCTCCACGCCCAAGAGGGCGAAGCCCATCACCGCCTCCTCATCGCCGATGACCAGGATGCTGGAATCGTTCATGGTAATCCCCCTGGGACGGCGTCAGCGGGTCAGGATCATGAAAGAGATGATCAGCCCGTAGATGGCGATCCCCTCGGCCAGACCCACGAAAATGAGGGTGCGGCCCAGGGTCTCCGGCTTCTCGGTGATGGCGCCGATGGCCGCAGCGCCAGCGATGCCCACCGCGATCCCCGCGCCGATGGCGGCCAGGCCGGTGGCCAGGGCCGCGCCCACGGCCACGTTCTGGGTCGGGCTGCCTTCCTGGAGCAGGGGCGCGGCGAAGGCCGGCGCGGGCGTCCCCAGCCAGAGGAGGAGGCCGCCGCCCACCCCGGCCAGGGCCAGGAGGCCGTTCACCGTCAAGAGGCCGCCCACCAGGGCCCGGATGCGCGCACCCGGGGAGGCGACCCGGCCCAGGGACATCACCGCCACTGCCATCACCGCCACTGCCATCACCGCCAGGGAAAGTGCCATAGTCGTTGTTGCCATTCTCCTTGCCTCCTCACCGAAGAGATGCGTCAACCGAAAAATGCGTCGCTTTGCATGGCGTGTCTCAACCACCCACCTCGGGGATGCGTAGGGGCGTGAAGGGCCGCCCGCTCCCCTGGAAGAACTTGCCGAAGAACTCGTAGTACTCGAGACGCAAGGTCTGGATGCCCACGATGAGCCCCTCGAACCCCACGATGAGCAGGGTTCCCAGGAGCAGGACCAGCCAGCCCAGGCCTCCGCTCAGCCCGGCCAGGAGGAAGATCACCTGACTCAGGCCCTCGTGGGCCACCGCGAAGGCGCCCAACCGGACGAAGGAGAGGCTGTTGCTCAGGTAGCTGATCACCGCTTCGAAGAGCTCGAAGAAAGCCTGGACGCCGTACTCGCCCCAGCCGCCCTCCAGGAGGGGGCGGCGGCCCTGGAGCCAGCGGCCCAGGGGCTCCCGCAGGAAGATGACCAGGGCCGGGGCCAGGATGAGCAGGGCCCACAGGGATCCCGGCAGGGGAAGCCCCTTCCAGCGGGCCAGCCCGCCCCCCAGCAGGGCCCAGTAGAGGGCCATCCCGGCCAGACCGTTCTTGTCCAGGAGCAGCCGAGGCCAGTCCCGTTCCCGCCAGGCGGTGAGCAGGTTGAGCAGGAAGCCCAGGTTGAGCAGGACCACCCCGCCCATCACCGCGGCCAGGAGCAGCTCCAGCATGCCCTCCAGGGGGCGCAGCCAGAGGGGCGGGAGCAGGCCCATGCCGAAGACGCTGCCGTAGAGCAGGCCGAAGAGCGCGCCGCTGAGCCCCGAGGCCACCACCACCGGGGCCAGCTGGGCCACCCCGCCACCCCGGCGCAGGAGCCAGAGCCCGGCCAGGGCCAGGAGCAGGCCGTGGCCCACGTCCCCGAACATCATGCCGTACATGAGCACGAAGGTGACGGCCACCAGAGGCGTGGGATCCAGCTCGCCGTAGGCCGGGAAGCCGAAGGTGGTGACGATGCCCTGGAAGGCCTGGAGGATGCGAGGGTTCCGCAACAGGGTGGGCACCTGGGGCTGGGTCAGCTCCGGCTCCAGCACCTCGATGACCGCCCGGTTCCCGGTCACCTCCTGGACCGTCTGGGTGAGCCGGGGCATCTCCTGGGCCGCCACCCAGCCGGGGATGACGTAGACCCGGCCGTGGAGGGGGAACTGGCGGATGGCCTCGGCCAGGATGGCGTTGGTCCGCACCCGGTTCCACAGCGCCAGGAGAGTCTCGCTCCACTCCTGGGCCAGCTTGGCCCGTTCCTGAGCCAGGGCTTCCAGCCCCGTCTGGGCGGCTTCCCGGCGTTGCTCCAGGGTGACCAGGGCCTGGCGGGGCGGGCCGGTCACATCCTGGGGCAGGGCGATGGGCTCGAAGAAGGCGCTGCGCAGGGCCCGGTCCAGGATGGGGGCGTGCTCCTTGGGCGTGGCCGCGAAAAGAAGGGTGCGGCCGCCCTCCTCGTAGGCCGGGATCATGACGAAGGGGATGCGGAAGAGGGCCGTCTCCAGCCGGGCCAGGTTGGCGCTGGGGATGGTGCCCACGGTCAGGTGCAGGAAACGGAGGCGGGCCAGCTCTTCCACCGGCACGTCCACGGGCAGGAGCAGACGCACCTGCTGGATCATGAGGGTCAGGCGCTCCAGGGTGCGCTCCTGTTCCCGCTGACGCCGCTGCCAATCCTGGATGCGCTGCTCGGCCTGGTGCAGCTTGGGCTCCACCCGGGCGATGTCCCCGGTCACGTCCAGATCCTCGGGCATGGGCAGGGAGCGCAGGGGCGCCTCCAGCACAGCCAGCAGATCCCGCAGACGCCGCTCCTGGGCGCTGTAGGCGCTGGCCAGGCCCGCCCACCGGCTCTGGGCTGGGGTGGCCTCCTGCTCCTGTTCCTGGACGTGGAGGATCTCCAGGCGCAGCAGGGCCGCGGTCGTCCGTTCGATGTCCTCGTCCAGGATGAAGAGATTGACCTCCCGCATGGGTTCCGGGATGAACATGGTCGCGTTCCTCCGCTATCCCCTGCCTGGGCCCCGAGGGGCGATGAGATAGGGTTGGATCTGCTCCTGGGACCAGCCAGCGGCCTTGCCTTCGATGAGGGTCACCAGGTCCTGGATCTCGTCGAAGAGGAGCACCTGGAAGGCCAGGACAATGCCCAGGTGCAGGGAGTATTTGTCCAGGGTGCTCTGGGCCATGCGGTGCAGGTGGCGCTGGAAGAGGAGCTCCAGCAGGGGCAGGGCCTCCGGTTCCGGGCGCTCCTGGAGCTGCTCCAGGCCGGGGATCGCCCCGTCCCAGAAGCGGGCCACCATCTCGGCCAGGGGCGCGCCCAGGGCGATCTCTCGCACCGCGGCCGCGTCCACCCGCAGGCCCCGGTGCAGGGTGTAGTTGAGGATCTCCTCCGGGGAGAGGCCCGCGTAGATGCGGTAGCGGTAGGCCCAGAGCAGGTTCTGGCTCTCCACCCAGAAGCCCAGGAAGCGCCGAGCCTCCTGGCGATCTCGTCCGCCCAGCTGGGCTATGAGGCGGAGCAGGCGGCCGAAGTAGGCCAGGTCCAAGGCCACTTCCAGGACGAAGAGCTGGCCCTCCCGACGGTAGGTGTCCAGGGCCTGCTCCAGGACCGGGCCGTAGAACGTTCCCTGCAGGCGCTCCACCAGGGCCGGCACGCTGCTGCTCTCCCCCAGGGCCCGCCAGGGCAGACGGGAGCCGGGCCCCAAGGGGATGAGAGTGGCCTCCAGGGCCTCCGCGGAGGCGCGATGGTGGACGGCCCGGAGGACCGTCTTCAGGTTGTCCACCTCGAAGCGCCGCCAGTGCCAGTCCAGCAGGGCCCGGGGCCCTCCCTGGAGCAGGTGGATGGGGGAGCGGGAGACGGCCACCAGATGGCGCCAGAGCCGTCGTTCCAGGGCCGCGGCCTGGGGACGGCCCTCCAGGTTGGCCAGGACCGGCCGGTGCCAGCTCTGCTCCAGGGGGCTCAGCAGGCTGGGCAGATCCGGCGCGGCCAGGAGCTCGGCCCAAAGCCAGTCCGGGATCAGGCGGGAAATGAGCCCCCGCACCCGGGCGTTGACCCCGGCATAGCGGGCGGCGTCCAGGACCAGGGCCATCTCACGCCTCCTCCTGGCCCGTTGTTGTCTGGTCCGTCGCCTCCTGGTCCGTCGCCTCCTGGCCCGTCACCCAGCGGACCACCAGCTCCACGGCCTGGTCCAGGTGGGCCTGGCCAGCCTGCTGGAGGGCCTCCACCTCCCGCTGGGTCTGCTCCAGGAGCCGCTTGGCCTCCTCCTGGGCCTGGGCCTCGGCCTCCTGGACCAGCTTCTGGGCCTGGGCTTCGGCCTGGCGTCGGGCCTCCTCCACCAGCTGCTTGGCCTTCTCCTGGGCCTGGGCGCGCAGCTCCTGGGCTCGCTTCTGGGCCTGGGTCAGCTCCTGCTGGGCGCGCCGTTCGGCCTGGAGCAGCCGGGCCAGGATGGTCTGTTGGGCAGGTCGGGCAGCAGGCTCTTCCATGGGCGCTCTCCTCTGGGCGGGGTCTCCGCCGTTCGTTCAAGGACAGTTCATCGGCCGGCACAGGGACAGGCACAGTGAATGACTCAGTGGCAGACCATAACCGGCAGCGCCGCGTTGTGGATCACCTCGTCCACCGTGCTGCCGAAGAAGACCTTCAGGAAGGGGCTGTGGCCGTAGGCGCCCAGGATGATCAGGTCACAGCCCTGGGCCTGGGCGGCCTCCAGGATCTTCTGGGCCGGATGCCCCTTGAGGAAGAGACGCATGTGCTCCACTCCCAGCTCTTCCAGGATGGCCTTGGCCTCTTGGTAGGCCTGGGCCCGGTTGTGGTGGCCGTCGTCCACAGTGACGTAGATGAGCAGGCGGTTGCCGGTGGCGGCCAGGCGGGCGGCGATGTTCAGGGCGTCCTTGGCCCGTTCGCTGCCGTCGTAGGCCACCAGGATGGAGCGGATGGGTCGCACCTGGTCGTGGGTGGCCAGGACGGGCGTCGGGGCGTGGCGGATCACCGCCTCGAAGGTGGAGCCCAGGAGGGGGCCGGTCCACTGAGCGCCCTCGCCGGTGCGCCCCAGGACCACCAGGTCCGCGTCCTGGGCCCGCTCCAGGATCACCTGGGCCACCACGCCGTCCACCAGCTCTGTCTCGTAGGAGACGCCGGCCTCCTGGCAGCGGTCGGCCAGGCGCTGGAGGATCTCCTCCCCGCGCTGGTGCAGCCGCTTGCTGACCTCCATGGCCTGCTCCAGGCGCCGGGGATCCCCCTCGGGATAGAAGTCGTAGGGGAACATGGCCAGGATGTAGGGAGCCTCCAGCAGGCGAGCGTCCACCACGTAGAGGCCATGGATGGCGCTCTGCTCCTCCTTGGCGATCTCGATGGCCTGTTCCAGGGCGATCCAGGCGCTGTCCGAGCCGTCCACTGGGACGAGGATCTTTTCGAACATGGGTCTTCCCTCCTTGGGGCGATGCTTGCGGTTGAGCCGACGGAACGACTCCCCTCCCATTGTATCCTCTCCCATTGTAGAGGCCCTGTGTCAGACCTCTGTTAGAGCAAGGTGTGCGTTTCGTCTCAACTGGCCGGACCTTGGGCCAGAGGGGCTGGCCTGGGGGGAGGGGCCATCCAGAAACGAGAAGCACCTGGCCTCCACCAGGTGCTCCATGTCGCTGTGATGACGGTGGTTCGGTGAGGGGATGTCGGGACTGGGGCAGCTCACAGACCCCGCTCCAGGGTCACGCTTTTGGGGACGAAGCCGTTGCGGCGGTAGAAAGCCAGGGCCCGTTCGTTGGCCGCGTAGGCGGTGACGCTGACCCGCTTCGCCCCCTGTCCCCGGGCCCAGGAGAGGAACCGGTCCACCAGACGCTGTCCGATCCCCTGGCTGCGGCGCCCGGGCTTCACGTACATGCTCTCCAGCTCGGCCACGCGCACCGGCCGTAGGGTGGAAGGCGGTTTCAGATAGCCCAGGAGATAGCCCACCGCTTCCCCCTGGACCAGGGCCAGCAGAGGCAAACAGCGCTCGTCCCGCACGCGCTGGCTGAAGTAGCCGTTCCCCTCCTGTCGGGGCCAGGCCAGGTTCATGAAGGGATCCCGTTGGCCGGCGTCCTCCTGGAAGAGGCCATCGCTCAGGGCCACCAGTAGTGGCACGTCCGCCACACCGGCCCGGCGGAGGGTCACCTTCCTCGCCTGGTCCTCCCCCTGACTCGCCATCTGCCTCCTCCCGATCGTTTCTCTGTGATTTCTCTCTGTGATTTCTCTCTGTGGCTTCTCTGTGGCTTCTCTCTGTGGCTGCTCGGATCGCCCCAACGGGCCGCGCCCGGATTATAGCCCAGCTTCGGACAGAGTTCAACGGAGGCTGCAGCGGTCGAAAGGCTTGGTGATTCCCCGGGGCCGTGGCAAAATAAGCCCCCAATCTTCCATCCTGCAGGTGAGGCCTCTGTGAAGTCCATTCTCGATTCCCTCTACGACACCGTCCGCTTCCTGGGCATCGTGCGCAACCTGCCCGACTACTTCGATCCCCAGGAGCGCAGGCTGGTCATGCAGGCCCTGGTCATCGGCGTGACGGTCTGGGGGCTGGTCTACGGGCTGCGCGTCGGCGTCCACTGGGCCTTCGATGGCGTGATGGCCTGGGTGGAGGGGGGACCCTCCCGGCTGCTCGTCTTCCTGCCTCTGGCCCTGGGCGCGCTGAGCATGGCGGCCCTGTCCCGCTATCGCTCCAGCCTGGTCTACTACCGGGACAGCCAGGGCCGCACCCGGGAGCTCATCGACGTGGAGGCGGACGGCCTGGAGCGGGCCATCGCCCTCTACTACGCCTCGGAGCCCTCCCTGGAGCCGGCCCTCCTGGGCACGGAAGGGGTGGCGGCCCGCTGGCAGCTGCCCACCTTCACCCTGGCCCTGCGCAAGTTCCTGGCCACCTTCGCCACCCTGGCCAGCGGGGGCAGCGGCGGGCTGGGGGCCAGCGCCACCCTCATCGGCGAGAGCGTGGCCGCGGGCCTCTTCAAGCCCCGAGGAGGCGTGGCGCCGGTTCGCCTGCGCCGGATGAATCGCCTGCAGGCGGCCTGGCAGTGGTGGCGCTCCCGGGGGCCGGACGATCTGCAGACGGCCCAGCTGAGCGGCATCGCCGCAGCCATGTCCACCCTGCTGGGCGCGCCCTTCGCCGCGGCCTTCTTCGCCACCGAGGTCATGTACCGGCGGCGGCCGGTGGTGGAAAAGCTGGTCTACGCCCTCATCGCCGCCCTCACCGCCTTCTTCCTGACCGAGATCGTCTCCCATCACGCGGTGATGTTCCAGGTGGAGGGCCTGTCTCCCCCTCCCTTGACCCCAGGCTACTACGCCACCCTGGCCCTGCTGGCCGTGATCATCTCCCTGGTCAGCCACTACTTCGGCCGCCTGCGCACCAGCTTCGAGGAGGCGTTCCACCACCAGCAGCCCAGGGCCTGGCGGCGTCATCTGCTGGGCGCAGGCTTCGCCGGCCTCATCGCCCTGGCCGCGGCGATCTTCACCGGCCAAGGGTTGGACCTGGTGCTGGGGCCCGGGGAGGGGGCTATCCTGGCCGGGCTGGCCGGGGAGCTGACCCTGCGGGTGGCCCTCGTCGGCCTGGTGGCCAAGCTCCTGGCCACCCTGGCCACCATCGGCTCCGGGGGCTCCGCGGGGCTGCTGGTGCCCTCTCTCTTCTTCGGGGCCATGATCGCCAGCGCCCTGGCCCCTTTGACCGGCTATCACCCGGCCACCCTCATCGTCCCGGCCATGACCGCCAGCCTGGTGACCATCGTCAACGTGCCCCTGGCCGCCATCCTCTTCGTCATCGAGGTCTTTGGCGCCCAGTACATGGTGCCAGCCCTGGTGGTGCTGGTGGTCTCCCTCATCTTCGCTCACGAGACCAGCATCTACCGCACCCAGCGGGAACACGACCTGGGCCGGGAGATCCTGCCCGGCTACAGCGCCCGGCGAGTGGTGGTGCCCCCGGCCTGGGCCGGTAAAACCATCGTGGACCTGCGCATCCGCAACCGCTACGGGCTGAACGTCATCGGGCTGCTGGAACGGGTGCAGAGCGACGGGCAGGTGCGGCACCGGGTGGCCCTGAACCCCTCGGTCTACCGGCCGCTTCAGGCCGGGGAGATCCTGGTGGTGCTGGGCAAGAACGAGAGACTGGACGCCCTGGAGGCCGCCAGCCTGGAAGAGACCCTGGGGAAAGGAGAGTAGACGGTGGGGGAGCTCTTCCTGGACAAGGTGGTGGCCTTCATCACCCGGGCCGGAGCGCAGGGAGCTGAGCTGCTTCTGTTCGAGCACCCCTACGCGGGGATCCAACTGCCGGCCGGCACGGTGGAGGCGGGAGAGCCCCTGGCCCATGCCGTGCTGCGAGAGGCCTGGGAGGAGACGGGGCTGACGGGCCTGGAGCTGCGTCGGTCCATCGGCGCCCAGGCGGTGACCCTGCCAGACCATCGCTTCACCCTGGGGCGGGCTCAGGTCTACGCCCGGCCGGACGCCGCCAGCTTCGGCTGGGCGGAGCTGCCCCGGGGCGTCGTGGTCCGCTGCCTGCGCCAGGAAGGGGATTTCGAGCAGATCCGCTACCGGGAGTGGGATCGCCAGCCGAACAGCCGCTACGTGACCTACGAGATCACCGGCTGGGCGCCCCGGGCGCTTCTGACAGATGGCCTGCACCGCCACTTCTTCCATCTCTCCCATCACGGCCAGACCCCCGCCCAGTGGACCGTGGCCACGGACAGCCACCGTTTCCGCCTCTTCTGGGCCCGGCTGGACGCCCTGCCAGCCCTGGAGCCCCTCCAGGCCGGGTGGCTGGGCTACGTCCAGAAGGAACTGGGCTACGATCTGGCCGCCGACGTCCACCGCTGAACGCGACCCTCACCATGACTGCGAACCCCGACAAACTCTCCTGGCATCGGCCGGCTCTTCTGGCCCTGATCCTGGCCACCTTTGCCCTGCGTCTGCAGAGGCTGGCCCAACAGAACATCTGGTGGGACGAGGCCCGGAACCTGACCGTGGCGTTGAAGCCTTTGGGGCGCATCCCTTTCGCCCCGGAGCTGGACATCCAGCCGCCGGTCTACTACGGGCTGCTCCACCTCTGGGCCCGGGTCTCCGGCATGGCCCTGGGGATGCCGCCCTCGGCCCTGGCCTTCCTGGCCCGTTTCCTGAGCTTGGCGGCGGGGCTGGTGGCGGTGGCCCTCCTCTACCGGCTGATGCAGCGGCTGGCCGGCGCTCGGGTGGGGCTGCTGGCGGCCCTGGTGGCCGGGGCGTCTCCCCTCTGGCTGGCCGAGAGCCAGGAGATCCGCATGTACACCCTGGGCTATGCCCTGCTCACCGGGGCGGCCCTGGCCCTGGTCACCGGCCTGGGGCTGGGGACGGAGACCCGGAGGCCGGAACGCTCCCGCCGCGCTCTCGGGCTCTTTGCCCTCCTCTCGGCCCTGGCCCTCCTCACTCACTACAACGCGGTCTTCATCCTGGTGGCCTGGTATCTCTGGTGGGCGGCCTGGGCCTGGACCCGTCCTCGCCCCGGGTGGGAGCTGCGTCGGCTCCTCGTCACGGGCCTGGGCATGACCCTGCTGGCGCTGCCGGCCGCGCCCATCGCCCTGCGCCAGATCCCCGGCTACGGCAACCCGAACCTGACCGTCCCCAGCCCGGGGGAGTACCTGGCCGCCAACTGGACCGGTCACCTGGGCGGGTATGCCTGGGCGAGCGAGCGTCTGGCCCGCCTGGGCCTGGGATCCTGGTGGCTGTGGGCGGTGCTGGGCGTGCTGGCGGCGGGCGGTGGGCTGGCGGTTTGGCCTGTGGTCAGGGCGAGAGAGGGGGAACGCGAGGCGAGGGTTGCCGGTCGCGAATTCGAGCGCACCTCCCCGAACCCAATCCCCCGATCCTCGGAACTCCCAATTGCCCCTTTACCTCATCTTTCACACCTTTCCCCTGTCACCTCCGCCTCTTCTGTCACCCCCGCCCTCTTCCTCCTCGCCTGGCTCCTGGGCGGCCTGGGCCTCTACTACATCGCCGTCCTGGACCGGGGAGCCTTCAACGTGCGTTACGGCAGCTTCGCGACCCCGGCCCTCTACGGGCTCTTGGGCCTGGGGTTGGCTGGGCTGGGGAGGCTATGGCGGGGACTGCCCAGCCTGGGGCTGGCGCTGATCCTGGCGGGGATGCTGCCCGGGGCCTGGGCGGACCTCACGGACTCGAGCTTCTTCCGGGAGGACACGGCTGGGGTGGCGGCCTGGCTGCGGGGAGAGGCCGGGCCGGAGGATGTGATCCTGGTGGACCAGAAGTATCCCTTCGGCTTCTACTACCGGCGCTACGCCGTGGAGCCAGCGGAGGCGCCGGTGGGGCCGGAGCCCGCGCCGGCCCGTTACCTCTTCGTGGACATCAACACGGTGGACCAGCGGCTGACCGAGTGGGCTGGGCAGGCCCGGCGGGTCTTCTGGGTGCAGTGGTACGAGAGCGACACGGACCCCAGGGGGGCGGTGCCCTTCCTGCTGGACAAGTACGGGACCCGGGCCGGGGAGGAGTGGTTCCAGGGCTACCGGGTCGACTGGTGGATCCTGTCGCCCCCCACCCGGTTCCGCCTGGCCGAGGAGTTCGCACCCCTGGAGCTGGGCTGGTCCCTGGGGCTGGGCGCGGTGGAGGTCTCCCTGCCCCCGGCGCCTGTGCCCCGGGGACGTCCCGTGCCGGTGGTGATCCGCTGGCGGCGAACCGGCCGCGCGGATCCGGCCATTCACCGGCCGCTGAAGGCCCGGGTGGCTCTCTACGACGCCCAGGGCAACCGGCTGGCCCAGGACGACCGGCGCATCCTCAACGACCGGCATCTTCGGCCCGGGGAGTGGGGCCAGGAGGATCGGCCCCTGAACGTCTATCTCCTCCGTCCGCCGCCGGATCTGCCCCGGGGATCCTACAGCCTGCGCCTGCTGGTCTACGACGAGGAGAGCCTGGCCCCGGTGGAGTTGGTGGACGCGGCGGGCAACCCGGCCGGCTTCGAGGCGGAGCTGGGGGCCGTCCTCCTGGAGGAGTGAGCTGTGCGCGCACAACGGACGTAGGTCCGGTCTCCTGGCCGGACAGGGGGACTTGACGTGTGCGCTTCAGCGCGCTTGTGCGGTCGGGGCCTCTCTTGCCATGCCCGTGTACGCACTGAAGTGCGCACTACGAACCCTTCCCGCTCCAGAGCATCTTGCCCACGAAGAAGGGGCCCAGGCTCTCCAGCCATCTGGATGTCTGCTGGGTCTTGCGCATGGCCTGCACCACCGCGGAGACCGGGTGCAGCTCGTGCCCCAGGATAGCCACCACGAAGTCGTTGTCGTTGCGGTCCAGGCCGTGGCAGGCCAGGCGGATGTCCGTGGCCAGGTCGGCCCGTCCGAAGGTGCGGCCGATGTTGCCATGCTCCCCCAGGATGCGCCGCTTGTCCTCCTCGGGCAGAAGCTCGAAGCCCTTCACCCGACGCAAGGGATACCAGACGGCCCAGGGCCAGTTGGGGTCCAGGGCCCGCTGTCGGGGACGGTTCACCAGCACGTGCTCCAGGTCCGACTCGTAGCCGATGGCGTAGGTGCGGCCGAACATGGTGTACTCCGGCCGCAGGGTCAGCTCCTGGAAGGGGGGCTGGTTCAGGAAGGAGCGCAGCTCGGTGACGAAGAAGTCTGGCTCCTCGCTCATGGTGAGGAGGCCCACACCCTGGGGGTGGTGAAGGTCCGCGTAGAGGACCGCGGGGAAGCTGGCCTGTTCCAGGGCCGCCACCAGGGGCTCTGTCTCTCCTGCACCGGCGAAGACCAGCAGCTCCATATAGAGGCGGCGGTCCAGGGAGATGGGCTGTCCATCCGGGCCGCGGCCTTTCTCGCTCAGATCCAAACCTGTCTGTTCCGGGTTCATGCTCTGCTCCTGTGGGGTGAGTGCACGGGGCAATTCGATGGATTTGGTAGGATATCCTGAGTTTTCCTCAGCTTGTGCTCCGGCTATTTTACCTCAACCTGTCCCGAAAGTCCGAGTTTCGGGGGCGGGGAAAAGGGGTTTCTCCGCAGGGTGCGCCTGGCTTTGGGGCAAAGCGGGGGTGCTGCTGGGGGAGCCCGAACGGGGCTTGACCTTTCCGGGAGCGGCCGAGCTTCTGGGAGGGCGCCTCCTGTTCCTCAGCGAGGTCCTGGGACGCGCCCTCCCCCCGGCTGGCGAAGTCCTGGTTCGCTCCCGTCTGTGGTATACTCAGCGGTGGAAAACGCCTATGATCCGCACACCTTACCGCAGCTTTCAGGAACTGATCTTCTCGCCCAGGCCCTGGGTTCGGCAGGCCACCCTGGCCGGGCTGTTGGTGACCGGGGCCCTGGCCATCGCCCTCTTCATCGGCGTGCTGGGCCCGGTGATCGCGCTAGCCCTGGCCCTGGCCGTCATCGGCGGGGTGCTGGTCTTCCTGGACACCCACTGGGCTTTCGTGGCCCTGGTAGGGGTGGCTTTCGTGCTGCCCTTCGCCACCCTGCCCTTCAGCATCGGCTTCAAGCCCTCCTTCCTGGACGTGGCCCTGGGCGCGCTCTTCTTCGTCTGGATCGTCAAGCTGGTCACCGGCCAGGAGCGCACGTTCCTGGCCTCGCCCATCGGCCTGTTGGTGGGGCTCTTCATGCTCCTGGCCCTCTTCAGCTTCGTCTACGGCATGACCCACAGTCGGGCCACCAGCTTCACCATCCGTCGGTTCGGGGAGATCCTCCTGGGGATCGGTCTCTACTTCGTCATCGTCAACACTGTGCGCACCCAGGCGGAGCTGACCTGGGTCAGCCGTTGGGTGCTCCTGGCCTCCTGGGCCAGCGCCCTCATCGCGGTGATCTTCTACCTGATCCCCCAGGCGTGGACCGTGGCCATCCTGGACAGCCTGGCCCGTTTCGACTACCCAGGGGGCTACGGGGCCCTGCGTTGGATCGAGGACGACCCCAACGGCACCATGCGGGCCATCGGCACTGCGGTGGACCCCAACGTGCTGGGCGGGATGATGGTCCTGGCGGCCGGGGCGCTGGCCCCCCAGCTGGTGACTCGGCGGCCGTTGCTGCCCCGGGGGCTGGTCTTCCTCATGTTGGCCACCGCCTCCCTGGCCCTCTACCTGACCTACAGCCGCTCGGCCCTGCTGGGGATGGCCGCGGCCCTGGCCGTCCCGGCTGTGCTGCGCTACCGGCGGCTCATCCCCCTGGGATTGGTGGGCGCGGCGTTGCTCTTCCTCCTGCCCCAGACCCAGGAGTACGTGGCCCGTCTGCTGGCGGGCCTGGCCGGGCAGGACCTGGCCACCCAGATGCGTTTCGGTGAGTACAAGGACGCGCTCATCCTCATCCAGCGCTACCCCGTCTTCGGGGTGGGCTTCACCGGGGTGCCGGACATCGACCTCTACCTGGGGGTGAGCATGCTCTACCTGATCATCGCGGAGAACATGGGGCTGGTGGGGCTGGCCGCCTTCCTGGCCCTGGTGACCGGCTTCTTCGCCATGGTCCTGGGCTCCTGGCGGCGGGGCTACGCCCAGGAGCGGGAGGCGCTGCTCCTGGGCTTCACCGGGGCGGTCTTCGGGGCCTTGGTCAGTGGCCTCTTCGACCACTATTGGTTCAACATGACCTATCCGCACATGACCGTGCTCTTCTGGCTCTACCTGGGCCTGGCCGCGGCCACCATCCTCATCCAGGGAAGGGGCCAGACCCCAGAGACGGCTGCAAACGAATGAGAGGCGTGGATGCAGATCCATCACCGCACCATCGGCTCCTGTGATCTGTTCGAGATCCTGGGGGACCTGACGGCCTCCACCGTTCCAGACCTGGAGCAGACCCTGCGCACCACCATCCACATGGGCCGTTTCCACCTGGTCTTCGACCTCTCCAGGTGCACCTACATCGGTAGCTCGGGCCTGAGCCTGCTCATCGCCTACGCCAAGACCTGCCGCCGCTTTGACCGGGGGGACGTCTACCTGGCCACGGTGCAGGAGCCGGTGCTGCGGATGATGGGCATCATCGGCCTGGTGAAGGAGGAGTCCAGCTTCTTCCAGATGTTCGACACGGTGGAGGAAGCCTTGGAGGCCGCGTCCAGCCACAAACCCGGCATACAGAAACAGCGCCTCAGCTGACAAGGGGGAAACCATGGCTCACAGCAACGGCAAGAGCGCTATCCGCAACGCCCACGGCAGCATCCACCTGGAGCCAGCGCCGGACTTTCAGCCGGACAACAGCCGACCCGGCCAGCTGACCCGGGGACGCCGCCCGCCCTGGCTGCGGGTGAGGCCGGTGGACAGCCCCAAATATCGGGAGCTGAAGGGGCTCTTCCGGGGCAAGCATCTGCACACAGTCTGCGAGGAGGCCATGTGCCCCAACATCGGGGAGTGCTGGGGCCGGGGCACGGCCACCTTCCTGCTCATGGGGGACACCTGCACTCGAAGCTGTGGCTTCTGCAAGATCAAGACGGGCCGGCCTGCTCCTCTGGACCCGGACGAACCTCGGCGGGTGGCGGAGAGCGTCCAGGCCATGGGCCTGCAACATGCAGTCCTCACCAGCGTGAACCGGGACGAGCAGCCGGACGGCGGGGCCTGGGTCTTCGCGGAGAGCATCCGCTGGATCCGTCGGCTCCAGCCTGGCTGCACGGTGGAGGTGTTGATCCCGGACTTCAAGGGGGACTGGGCGGCCCTGCAGGTGGTCATGGACGCCCGGCCGGAGATCTTGAACCACAACACCGAGACGGTCCCGCGCCTCTACCGGACCGTGCGGCCCCAGGCCAAATATGTCCGCAGCATGGAGCTCCTGCGTCGGGCCAAGGAGATGGATCCCTTGACCCTGACCAAATCGGGCATCATGGTGGGCCTGGGGGAGAGCTGGGACGAGATCCTGCAGGTGATGGACGATCTCCGGGCCCAGGACGTGGACATCATGACCATCGGCCAGTACCTGCAACCCAGCCGCTTCCATCTGCCCATCCAGCGCTACTACACGCCGGAGGAGTTCAAGTGCCTGGAGGAAGAGGGGCTGGCCCGGGGCTTCCAGTGGGTGGAGAGTGGCCCCCTGGTGCGCAGCAGCTACCACGCGGACGGCCAGGCCCACCTCAGCCGCCGCCAGGACGTGTAGACTGTTCCAACTATCCTGTGCCGCGCAAAACCCGCCTGACCAGGCGGGTTTTTGCGCGGGTGAATGGATGGAGCGATGCGGCTGGGGCATCCTGGCCGGGCGGCTATCGATCCGAGGTGCCGAACTGCCGGTCCCCTGCGTCCCCCAGACCAGGCCAGATGAAGCCTGGGGGCAGCCCCTTGTCCGCGTCCTCCGGGGTGGTCAGCCGTTCATCGATCCAGGCCACATGGATGGCCACATCCGGGTGGGCCTGGTGCAAGGCCTGGATGCCCTCGGGCGCGGCCAGGATGCCCAGGTACTTGATCTTCTCCACCCCTCGCTGCTTGAGGATGTCCACGGCCGCGATGGCCGAGCCCCCGGTGGCCAGCATGGGGTCCAGCACGAAGCAGTAGGAGAGCTCGATCTTGGACGGAAATTTGCTGTAGTAGATCACCGGCTCCAGGGTCTCCTCATCCCGGTAGAGGCCCAGGTGCCAGACTTCGCACTGGGGGATGAGGTTCTGGATCCCTTCCACCATGCCCAGGCCGGAGCGGAGGATAGGCACCAGGCCGATCTCCTCCTGCATCACCCAGCCCTTGGCCGTGGTCAAAGGGGTCTCCACCGTGGTCTCGACCAGGGGCAGGTCGTGCATGGCCTCGTAGGCCAGCATGGAGGAGATCTCGAAGATCACCTCCCGGAACTGCTTGGGCTTGGTCTCCTTGTCCCGCAGGATGGTCAGCTTGTGGGCCACCAGTGGGTGCTTGGAGACGAACAGGTTATCCGATGATTTTTCGGACATTGCGGACCCTTTTCTCTGGGAAGATGGCGTGGCTCACCAGCGGGCGCTGCTGCCCGGACGGCCACGACGGTTCATGGCTTCCACTTCCTTCTGACACTGCAGGCAGAGGGTGGCGTCTGGTTTCACCTCCAGCCGTTCCTTCTCGATGGGCTTGCCGCAGCGTTCGCAGATGCCGTAGACGCCCTTCTCGATGGCTCGCAGCGCGGCCTGGATGTTGGAGAGCTTGTGTTCCAGCACGGAGATGAGGGCGGCGGTCTTCTCCCGCTCGAAGATGCCCGCATCCCCTTCATCCGGCTCCACGTCCACCTCCTCCAGCATGGCGGCCCGCAGATTGGCCAGCTCTTCCTCGATGATCGCCTTTTCCTCCAGCAATCGCTTCTTCTCCTTCTCCACGAACTTGGGATCCGGATAGGGCTTTTCGGTCACGCGCGTATCCTCCTGAGATGGCTGGGGGCTTCGAACAGAAACAGGACCGGGGTCCGTGATGGGGGTCGACATGGTTGTCACCTGGGACGAAAAAAACCTTCGCGTTGCCAGTGCGTTGTCAGGATTTCGCCCCGTTATAGCATCAATTCAGTGGAAGGTCAAGACATTCACCATGGTTCACAGAGAAAAGTTCAACGCCCTCCTCGGCTCTTCCCGGGCTTCCTCTCAGCCGTTGCCTGGCCTCGCCCGCCTCGACTCTCTCGCGCCTGGTTTCCCGCCCGATTTCCAGGGCGCATCCCGTGGAGCAGGGCGGTTTCGGCCCCCTGGGAAACTCTGCTATAATGCCCAGAGAATAGCAAATCCGTTCTGGTGCAGTTTTCAATTAGATTCACCCTGGACCCACAGCGTTACAGCCCTCGAGGATAGGCGTGGGGTCCAGGGTGGCGGAGCATGGCGGGCAGAGCATGGTAGACGAACGCAGCCTTGGTGGGCAGGACAGGAAGAAGAGCGCAGGGCAGAAGGCCCAGGGACGCGGAGAGGATGGCCGTCGAGCCGTCTCCGGCCGCGAACAAGCCGGGGACAGGCGGCTGGACTACGCCCTGCGCCCCCGCAGCCTGGACGAGATGATCGGCCAGGAGCGCCTGCGGGACAAGATGCGCATCCTGGTGCAGGCGGCTCGCCAGCGGGAGGAGGCCCTGGACCACGTGCTCCTCTACGGGCCGCCAGGCCTGGGCAAGACCACCCTCAGCCACATCCTGGCCCAGGAGATGGGGGCCAATCTCAAGCCCACCGCCGGGCCGGCCATCGAGAAGGCTGGGGACCTGGCCGCCATCCTCACCAACCTGCGCAAAGGGGACATCCTCTTCATCGACGAGATCCATCGCCTGGGCCGGGCCGTGGAGGAGATCCTCTACCCGGCCATGGAGGATTTCGTCCTGGACATCACCGTGGGCAGCGGCCCCAGCGCCCGCAGCATCCGCCTGAAGCTGCCCCGCTTCACCGTCATCGGCGCCACCACTCGCCTGGCCCTCATCACCTCCCCCTTGCGGGCCCGCTTCGGCGTGGTGGAGCGCTTCGACTTCTACTCCGTGGAGGCCCTGGAGGAGATCGTGATCCGGGCGGCCAGGCTCCTGGAGATGCCCATCGACCCCGCCGGCGCCCGGGAGATCGCCCGTCGCTCCCGAGGCACGCCCCGGGTGGCCCTGCGGCTGCTGCGACGGGTCCGGGACTTCGCTCAGGTGCGGGCGGAGGGCTTCATCGACCAGGAGGTGGCCCAGGCGGCCCTGGCCCTGCAGGAGATCGATCACCTGGGGCTGGACGACCTGGACCGTCGGGTGCTGGGCGCCATCATCACCAAGTTCGGCGGGGGCCCCGTGGGTCTGGAGACCCTGGCCGCCAGCGTCAGCGAGGAGCGGGACACCATCATGGACGTGGTGGAGCCCTACCTGCTCCAGCTGGGCTTCCTGGATCGGACGCCCCGGGGGCGGGTGGCCACCCGAGCCGCCTACCAGCACATGGGCGTCCCCTACCCAGAGACGCCGGGCCAGGGCAGCCTCTTCGGCTAGCTGGTTGGCCGCTGGGCAAAAAAGAACGCCCCCGGAACACGGGGACGGGTCAGCAGACGGGAGCTACGGGTTTCGGCCGAGTCGAGAGACGGTCCGGGACAGCAGGCGGTCACAGATCTGGAAAAACCCTCCTTGGGCCCAATCAGCCCAATCAACCAGTCAACGAATCACCAATCTCCGCCCTCAAACTTTGCCCTCTGGCGCTCGATTTCCCGCTCGATTTCCCGTTCTATTTCTACTTTTTCTTCCTGCTTTGCCTCTTCCCGCCCTATTTTTCACTCTATCTCCCCCAACACCCGGTGCAGGATGGCCACATTGCGGCGATGGATCTCCACGCAAACGGGCGACCGTCGGTCCTCGGGCAGGAGGGCCAGGGTGGCCTGCTGCAGGGCCGGCAGCCCTTCTCCCCGCTGCATCCCGCTGGGGACGGTGCGCCGCAGGCCATGGAGGTAGGCCACGTCCTCGGCCAGCCGGGTCATCACCGTGATCTTGTCCTCGCTCAGGGAGCCCACCCGGGGGATGTAGAGGAGCCGCTCCCGCTCCTTGACCAGCCGGGCCAGCAGGCGCAGGACCTCCAGCTCCTCCGCGCCGTCCGATCCTGGGGCCAGGGACGGCAGGACCAGGTCGCTGCCGAAATCGCCCCCCACCAGGATGCCCAAGGCCGGAAAGAGCACCACGGCTCTCCCAGGGCGGGCGTGGATATCCAGCAAGTGCTCCCCCACCCGCACGTGAGCGACCTGGCCCAGCGTCAGCCGTACAGGCTGGCCGGCCACCCGGATGCCTGGGCTCGTGGCCAGGGTGAGCACCTGAGGCGGCAGGGTGAAACGCTCGGCCACGTCCCCGGGTGGGTCGATGAGGAGCAGCCGCTCCGCCTGGCCCGGCTCCTGTTCCAGGACGAAGAGGCTGTGCCGAGGCGGTTCGCCTTCGCTCAGGAGCTCCAGGTGACGGTGCAGCTGGGTGATGCGGCTCATGGGGACGCCGGGCTCCCCTGCTCGTCCACCCCGCAGGGCTCCGCCTGGCCCAGCTCCTGGACCAGGGGCGCCAGCTCCCCGGGCAGATCCGCGATGACCACCCGGCCGTCGGGCAGGATGTAGATTTCCGTCTCCGTGGGCAGGGCCGGCCAGGCTTCCCCCAGGGATACGGGGTCGGCCGGGCTAGTCGGCCTGGATGTGGATGGTGGTGTCGGTCTCTTTCTCATAGTACTCCCCGGTGCGCTCCTCCAGCTCCACCTGGCCCAGCTTCTCCAGCAGGGCGCTGATGCTCTCGCAGGCGCTGCCCTTCACCCCTTTGATGGTGTACTCCACCCGCCCATCGGGCAGGATGCGGATCTCGATCTCCTGTTTCTGCACGGTCGTGCCTCCTTTCCCTCCCTGCCAGTTCTTCACCGCCAGCGGCGCACGGTCAGTCGGATCACCTGGTCCTTGCCCACCTTCTCCTCCACCAGGTCGAAACCGGCCTCCTCCACCTGGCTGAGCACCTTGTGGTAGGCGTAGCGCTGCTGGATCTGCGCCATCACGGGGCGCACATGGGCCATCTGCATGTCGTCCCCCACGAACTCGAAATGGCCCTCCTCGGTCTGGCGCAGGCCGAAGGTGACGCCCCGGTGCTGGATCACCAGGGGCAACCTGCCGTGGAAGCCGCTCCAGAGATGGGTGAAACGGCTGTTCTCCCGGTACGTCAGCTTCAGGTCCTCCAGAGCCTGCTTGATCATGGCCAGATCCTGCAGCTCCGTCTTGATCTTCACGAATTTGGACATGGACACCTCCTTGGCCCAGCCTCGGGCCATCTACACGGGATGCACGGATCGCTCGGTGCGCCCATTATACCACCCTTCCCCGGCCAGGATTCCCGTTCTACCGTTCTACGCTCCCAGCTCCCTATCTTCTAGCTCCCTATCTACTCGATCCGTTCCCGCCACCAGTTCTCCGCCAGGAAGCCCCGGCCTCGAGCTGTGTTCAGGTGGTGGGCGCAGTCGCAGGTGGGCGGGCCCTGCAGGGCCGCCAGGAAGGCGGGGAGCTGCTCCGTGACCAGCTCCAGCCCCTGGCGCAGCTCCCCCTTGGGATGTTCCTCCGGGCGGTCTGCGCTGGGAGCTCGGACCGTGGCCAGGCCGGCGTAGCAGAGCTCCAGCTCCTTGGCCAGGGAGATCTCCGGCGCCAGGTTCTGGCCCACCACATCCGCCCCCCAGGAGCGGAAGAGGCGAGCCTCCGCCTTGGTTTCCCGCCGAGGACCGTCCACGCCCAGGTAGATCACCCCGGGCGCCATGGGCAGGACCTGGCTCAGGGCCTGGGTCATCTGGGGGCAGACCGGGGGGACCTGGGAGATGTCGCTCACCCCCTCCTCGCTGAAGAAAGTGGTGGGCTGGTGGCGGGTGAAGTCCATGTAGTCGGTGACGATCGCAGGCTGCCCGCGGCCCAGGACCGGGTTGACGGCCACCACCGAGTCCCAGTTCAGGACCCGCTGCACGCCCAGCTGCTTGGCCGCCAGCAGAGTGGCCCGGGGATCCGTGCGCCCGGGCATGCCGCTGTAGGGCTGAACCCAGACGCCCGGCCCGTGCTCTGGGACGCGCAGGGCCACCGGCCCCACTGTGCCGTAGCGGGTCTGGATGGTGCGCTCCTCCTGCACCGGGCCCAGGACGTCCAGGGCCCTGGGAGGGAGGATGACGGCGATGAGGAGAAGGAGATCGGCCTTGCTCATGGTTTGCTCATGGCAGAGTCTGGCTTCGGGATCTGCTTACGGGGTTCGCTTCCCGGGCCAGGCGGATGTGCGCCGGTCAAGCGGCCCGGCCTGGCGGCCCGGCGATCAGGTTGAGGCAAGGGATGGCCCTTGTTATAATAGGGCCAGGCTGCGGGCCATGCTGTGGTCCGGCGGAGCAGCCGCTCTTGCACCCGGGAGGCATTTGTGCCAACCATAGCATTGATCGCCCACGATGGCAAAAAGGACGATATCATCCGCTTTGCTCGAGAGAACCGGAGCGATCTGGCCCGGTTTCACCTGGTGGCCACCGGCTCCACCGGGGAGCGGATCCAGGCCGCCACGGAGCTGCCAGTGGAGCGGATGCTCAGCGGCCCCTACGGTGGGGATGCCCAGATCGCGGCCCGGGTGGCCCAGGGGGAGGTGGACGGGGTGATCTTCCTGGTGGATCCCCTCTACGCCCACCCCCATGAGCCGGACATCCAGGGGCTGTTGCGCATCTGCAACGTGCACAATGTGCCCGTGGCCACCAACGAGGCCTCCGCTCTTTTCCTGCTCCAGGGCCTGCTCCGAGGCCTGGCCCCGCCTCTCCCGGGCCCGGAGTGACGGCTTCGAGCCCAGGCCGTTCCGCTCAACTGTCGGGAGCATTTCAGAGCGCAAGAGCCATCATCTGGTATAATGTCAGGTGACCCTTCCGTCGGGCCCAATGCTTCCCCCCACCGGACCCGCGTGACCGTCGGCCCATTCCGACAGGCGCTCACGGGGCATCTCTTCCTTATCCACCCTTCCCATCCCCCACTGGAGGCTCGCCATGGAGCTTTTGGGCATCGACATCGGTGGCAGCGGCATCAAAGGCGCCATCGTGGACTCGGAGACGGGCCAGCTGCTCACCGACCGGCACCGCATCCCCACACCCCAGCCCTCCGTCCCGGACGCGGTGGCGGACGTGGTGGCCGAGATGGCCCGCCATTTCTCCTGGCAGGGGCCCATCGGCTGCACCTTCCCCGCGGTGGTGCGCCGGGGGCAGGTCCTCACCGCGGCCAACGTGGACAAGTCCTGGATCGGGACCCACGCCCAGGAGCTCTTCTCCCAGCGAACGGGCTGCCCGGTCACGGTGATCAACGACGCAGACGCGGCCGGCATCGCGGAGATGACCTTCGGCGCCGGTCGGGGAGAGCAGGGGGTGGTGCTGATCTTCACCCTGGGGACGGGCATCGGCAGCGCCCTCTTCACCCGCGGCGTCCTGGCGCCGAACACGGAGCTGGGTCACCTGGAGCTACGGGGGCAGGAGGCGGAGAAATGGGCCGCAGCCCGGATCCGCAAGGCGGAGAAGCTGAGCTGGAAGGAGTGGGCCCGGCGGCTGGACGAGTACTTCCGACACGTGGAGTTCCTCTTCTGGCCGGACCTGATCATCGTGGGGGGCGGGGTCAGCAAGAAGCACGAGAAGTTCTTCCCCCACCTCCACACCAAGGCGCGGTTGGTCCCAGCGGCCCTGCGCAACAACGCGGGGATCGTGGGGGCGGCCATGGCGGCCCATGCCCGGCTACGCCACCCTTCCCCGTCCATGAGCTGAGGAGAGAAGGCAATGAACGAGCGTGAGTTGCCCTTGGGGCGCCAACGGGCCATCCAGCAGTGCACCCAGGAGGGCGGCGCCTTCGCCATGCTGGCCATGGATCAGCGAGGCAGCCTGAAACGGGCCCTGCGGCCGGAGGATCCCGGCGCGGTCACCTTCCAGGAGATGGCCGCCATCAAGGAGGCGGTGGTGGGCGCCCTTTCCCCCTACGCCAGCGCCACCCTGCTGGATCCCGAGTACGGCTACCCGGTCTGCGTCCCCCGCCGGGCCCTGAGCGGGCGCTCCGGCCTGCTCCTGGCCCTGGAGGCCAGCGGTTATGAGGGCCAGCCTACCGAACGTCGCACCCGTTTGTTGGAGAATTGGAGCCCGGAGCGGATCCGCCGGGCCGGGGCCAGCGGGGTGAAGCTCCTGGTCTACTACCACCCGGAAGCGGCCAACGCCCAGGAGCAAGAGGCCCTGGTGGCCCAGGTGGCGGAGGAATGCCACCGCTGGGATCTGCCCCTCTTCCTGGAGCCCCTCCACTACTCCCTGGACCCATCCACCAAGCGGGTGCCCAGCCCGGAGCGGCGGCGCATCGTCATCGAGACGGCCCGGCGGTTGGTCCCCCTGGGCGTGGACGTGCTCAAGGCCGAGTTTCCCGTGGACGTGGCCCAGACCCAGGACCAGGCCGAGTGGGCCGACGCCTGCGCGGAGCTGACCGAGGCCTCCGCTGCCCCCTGGGTGCTCCTCAGCGCCGGGGTGGACTACGAGACCTTCCACCAGCAGCTGAGGGTGGCCTGCGAGAACGGCGCCAGCGGCATGCTCTGCGGCCGGGCCATCTGGAAGGAGTCGGTGGGGCTCCAGGGGCCGGAGCGCATCGCCTTCCTCCGCACCACAGGCGTGGAGCGCATCCAACGCCTGGCCGCCCTGATCCGGGGGCTGGCCCGGCCTTTCTGGAGTGCCCGGTAACGCAACCATCCACTTTTCCCACCAATCGACCCCGCTTGTTCGTCTCCGTGAGGCTGGATCAGGCGATATGCTGGATCAGGAGAGAGAAACCATGACGAAAATGCACGAGTTGGCCCTCAAGGGCCAGTCCATCTGGCTGGATTTCATCCGTCGCTCCTTCCTCAACGCGGGGAAGCTCAACGAACTGGTGGAGCAGGGGCTGCGGGGCGTCACCTCCAACCCCACCATCTTCCAGAAGGCCATCACCGGGGGCACGGACTACGACGCCGCCCTGGAGCGCCTGGTGAAGGAAGGGCACTCGGTGAGCGAGATCTACGAGAGCCTGGTGATCCAGGACATCCGCCGGGCTGCGGACGTGCTCCGGCCCGTCTACGAGCGCACCGACGGCAAGGACGGCTTCGTGAGCCTGGAGGTGAACCCCAAGCTGGCCTATGACACCGAGGGCACCATCATGGAGGCCCGGCGCCTCTTCGCCATGGTGGATCGGCCCAACCTCATGATCAAGGTGCCGGCCACCCCCGAGGGCGTCCCGGCCATTGAGACCCTGATCAGCGAGGGCATCAACGTGAACGTGACCCTCATCTTCTCTCTGAGCCAGTACGAGGCCATCGCCCAGGCCTACATCAACGGCCTGGAACGGCTGGCCGCGGCCCGGGTGGACTACGGGCGGGTGGCCTCGGTGGCCTCCTTCTTCGTCAGCCGGGTGGACGGCGTGGTGGACAAGCGGCTGGCAGAGGTGGGCAACAGGGAGCTCCAGGGCAAGATCGCCATCGACAACGCCAAGCTGGCCTACGCCCGCTTCAAGGACATCTTCAGCGGTCCACGGTGGGAGGCCCTGGCCGCCAAGGGCGCTCAGGTCCAGCGTCCGCTCTGGGCCAGCACCAGCACCAAGAATCCCAGCTATCCGGACACCATGTACGTGGACAACCTCATCGGGCCGAACACGGTGAACACCCTGCCCCCGGCCACCCTGGAGGCCTTCCTGGACCACGGCGTGGTGGCCTTGACCCTGGAGGAGGGGCTGGAGGAGGCCCACAAGCACATGCAGCAGCTCACGGCCCTGGGCATCGACCTGGAGGAGATCACCGAGCAGCTCCAGGTGAATGGGGTGAAATCCTTCGCCGACTCCTTCGACGCCCTGCTGGAGAGCATCATCGGCAAGTGCAAGGCCATGTCCGGCCGCACCAGCACCAGCGTGGCCGAGCGCATCACCCTGGAACTGGGCTCCTACCAGCCCCTGGTGGACAAGGCCCTGGCCGAGATGGACGAGGCCCAGATCGGCCCTCGCATCTGGGCCCGCAGCTACACCGTCTGGAAGCCGGACCCCACGGAGATCACCAACCGCCTGGGCTGGCTGGACATCGCCGACCGCATGCAGGCGGAGATCCATACCATCCGGGCCCTGGTCCAGGACGTGCAGAACGAGGGCTACACCAAGGCCCTGGTCCTGGGCATGGGGGGATCCAGCCTGGCGCCGGAGGTCTTCGGCAAGGTCTTCAGCGGCACAGGCATCCAGCTCCGGGTCCTGGACAGCACCCACCCGGACGCGGTGGCCGCGATGACCGAGTGGGTGGACCCGGACCGCACCCTCTTCATCGTCTCCACCAAGTCCGGCTCCACTGTGGAGACCCTCTCCTTCTTCAACTACTTCTACAACCTGCTCTGGAAACAGCTGGGCGAGGAGGAGGCCGGCCGCCACTTCGTGGTCATCACCGACCCGGGTTCCCGCCTGGTGACCATGGCCGAGTACTACGAGCTGCGCCGGGTCTTCCTGGCGGATCCCAACATCGGCGGCCGCTACTCCGCCCTCTCCCACTTCGGGATGGTGCCCGCCGGCCTGGTGGGCGCGGACCTGCGCCGTCTCCTGCGCCGAGGGCTGGAGGCCATGAACGACTGCGGCCCTCACCTGAGCGCTGCGGAGAACCCGGCTGTGGTCTTGGGCGGGGTGCTGGGGGAGCTGGCCCGGGCTGGTCGGGACAAGCTCACCGTGGTGGCCTCCCCCCAGATCGAGAGCTTTGGCGACTGGCTGGAGCAGCTGCTGGCCGAGAGCACAGGCAAGGAAGGCGCCGGCATCGTCCCGGTGGTGGGGGAGCCCCTGGCCCCGCCCGAAGAGTACGGAGCGGATCGCCTCTTCGTCCACCTGAAGCGAGGGGACGACACCACCCACGAGGCCGCCATCCAGGCCCTGCGGGAAGCAGGCCATCCCGTGGTGACGGTCCATCTGCGGGACCGCTACGACCTGGGCGAGCAGTTCTTCCTGTGGGAGTTCGCCACTGCGGTGGCCGGCCATCTCCTGGGCATCAACCCCTTCGACCAGCCCAACGTGGAGTCGGCCAAGATCCAGGCCCGGAAGATGATCCAGCAGTACATGGACACGGGCTCCCTGCCCAGCCCAACCCCCACCCTGACGGAAGGGGGCATGGCCGTCTACGGCTCTGCGGAGGGCGAAAGCGTGGTCCAGGCCCTGGTCAACTTCCTGGCCCAGGGGGACCCGGGGGACTACATCGCCCTGCAGGCCTACGTCCAGCCCACGAAGACCAGCCACCGGCTGCTCCAGGAGCTGCGCACGGCCCTGCGCGCTCGCTACCGCCTGGCCACCACCCTGGGCTACGGTCCCCGCTTCCTCCACTCCACGGGCCAGCTCCACAAAGGGGACGCGGGCAACGGTCTCTTCATCCAGTTCACCGACGATCCCAGCCAGGACGTG
>Ga0256841_1001060_pt1 | contig 25310 bp, 24 predicted proteins | sample 356308metaG_FD_185971 | JGI IMG/M metagenome (GOLD analysis project Ga0256841, IMG submission 185971) | Hydrothermal vent microbial communities from Mid Atlantic Ridge, Atlantic Ocean - 356-308 | ecosystem: Environmental > Aquatic > Marine > Hydrothermal vents | place: Atlantic Ocean: Mid...
AATGAATTAAATCATTTTTTAACTTTAGCTCAGAAAGTTTCAAAAAAATACCCCGTTGTAGTTTCGGAATTTATAGAAAATGCCAAAGAGATTGAAATTGATGCAATTGCACGCAACGGTGAGATAGTAGTTTATGCAATTAACGAGCACGTGGAATTCGCCGGAGTACATTCGGGCGACGCCACAATGGTTTTTCCCCCGCAAAAAATTTACTTTGAAACAGTAAGAAGAATAAAAAAGATAAGCAGACAAATAGCAGGGGAATTAAAAATTACCGGACCGTTCAACATACAATTTTTAGCAAAAGACAACGACGTAAAAGTAATCGAATGCAATTTGCGCGCTTCGCGGAGTCTGCCTTTTGTTTCCAAAGTGCTTAAAACTAATTTTATTGAAATTGCAACAGATATAATGTTGAATAATAATGTTAAACCTCCGTCAAAATCCTTGTTTGAGCTTGATTATATTGGGGTTAAAGCGCCGCAATTTTCGTTTGCGCGGTTGCAGAAAGCCGATCCGATTCTTGGCGTCGATATGTCGTCAACCGGCGAAGTCGGTTGTATCGGCGATGATTTTTACGAAGCATTATTAAAAGCGATGCTTTCTGTTGGTTACAGAATTCCAACAAAGAATATATTGCTTTCAACCGGTCCCGTAGAAGCAAAAGCCGAACTGCTTGATAGCTCACGTCTTTTGCAATCAAACGGTTATAAACTTTTTGCAACCGGAGGAACTTACAAATTTTTATCTGACAACGGTATTGAGGCAACACTCCTGCATTGGCCTTCCGAAAATGCTTCTCCCAATACATTGGATTTTATTCGTGAAAGAAAAATAGATTTGGTTATAAATATTCCTAAAAATCTTACTAAAAACGAATTGGATAATGATTATACAATAAGACGGAACGCAGTAGACTTTAATATTCCTTTACTCACAAATGCCAGACTTGCAAGGGCATTCATAACCGCTTTTTGCAACAAAACCCTTGAAGATATAAAAATAAAAAGCTGGAACGAATATAATTGAAGTTGGTAATCCGGCAAACAAAAAATTTATTGATTAGTCATAAAGCTCACAACTTCTCCCAAAAGTCCGGCATTTTCTTTTCTAATAACTTATAAATTACTTTTTATCGGTTGTTTTTCACTTTGGCAATTATTACAACTTTTCCTCTGTTCTTAAATTTTAAAGTTACTCTTTCCGTATCGCCGGGTTTTAAATCTTCGTTTAATCCTATCAACATTACATGATATCCGCTTGGTTTAAATTGAACGGTACTGTTTGCCTTTACCGGAACAACTTTTACATGTTTCATGCCCATCATATCTTTTCCGCTGTTAAATGTTTCGTGTATTTGTACGGTTTTAGCCAAATCCGATTCAGCTCCCAATAACGTATCCGGTTTGCTCGTATTATTAACCACTTCAAAATAACAAGCGGAGTTCATATTTTTAGCTGCCGGTCTTATCCAAGCGCCGGAAATAGAAAAAGTGTTTTTAAGTTTTTTTACTTTTGCTTTATTTCCTGGAACCTTTTCTTGATTGCATCCGATCAACAAATTAACAAAGATTAAAGAAATAAAAAGTAATCCGAACTTTTTCAAAGTATTTTCCTCCCAAATATTATCAGTATTATTTTAATGATTTAATATCTTGTAAAATTTCATTTATTTTAATTTTGCTTCCCGGATAATTTTTGCGTATTGTTCCGCTTTGGTCCATTAAAGAAATTCTGTCTGTATGAACGTAATAATATTGTTTCGAACCGCCGGGAAGAACAGTTGAGTCGGAGGGAATTGCAACAACTCCAACTTCTTTTATCAATTTTTTAATTGTAGGTTTATCGCCGGTCAAGAATTTCCAATTACTCAAATCCAGATTTCTAACTTCAGCAAATTTTTTCAGTACGCTTGGCTTATCGGTAGCCGGATCAAAACTAATTGATACAAATTGTACGCCGGAAATATTCCCGTTTTTAAGCTTTTCTTGAATAATGCTCATATTATTTGTGGTTAACGGACAAACATCCGGACAGTTTGTGAAGATATAACCAACAACTAATATTTTCCCTTTGGCAAAATCCGGGAATGTAACTTGAGTGCTATCTTGATCGATTAGTCTGTAACTGCTAACTTTTTCTGACAGAGGCAAATTATTCCGGCAGCTTGAAACAATAGCAATTACAAAAACCAATAAAAATATATTGAATTTAGTAATCATAATTTACTTACCATAAATAGTGTTTAGGGATTAATTGAATTATTTTGAAATAGAATGCCGTTTGTTGACTAAAGTGTAAAAGTTTATATAATTTTATAACCGGAAAATACTAAAACCTAAATGAATCTAAAAAGAATAATTTGTCTTTTATTTTTCCTTACGCTCGCACCGGTAACTTTTAACGGTTCGCAGAATGTTAAGACATTAATAGTAGGAACAAAAATAGCCGAACCATTTGTTATAAAAAACGCTGACGGTTCATGGTCAGGAATTTCTATTGATTTATGGAAAAGAATAGCAGACTCTTTAGGATACAAGTACCAAATTAAAGAATATAGTTTAACCGGATTAATAAATGCGGTAAAAAATAATAAAGTTGATATTGCCGTCTCGCCTTTAACCATTACCGCAGATCGTGAGAAAATTCTGGATTTTACTCATCCTTATTTTATTACCGGATTAAGCATAGCGACACAAATTAAAGAAAAGACCGGACTGGTAAGGGTTTTAAACAGATTGGTTTCTTTCGACTTTCTCAAAATAGTCTTCGGATTGTTTTTATTGTTATTTATTGTAGGATTTATAACCTGGATTTTTGAGAAAGAAAAAAACAAAGAGCACTTTGGCGACGGAAAAACAAAAGGATTAGGCTCAAGTTTTTGGTGGGCAGCAGTAACGTTAACCACAGTGGGATACGGAGATAAAACCCCGAAAACAACAGGCGGAAGAATTATTGCAATCATTTGGATGCTTGCCGGATTAATTATTATTTCCAGCTTTACTGCGGCAATTACATCAGCATTAACCGTTACGCAACTCGAAACTTCCATCCAAGATATTAGCGATCTTTACAAAGTAAGAGTTTCAACCGTAAAATCATCGAGTGAAAATTTTCTGAACAGCCGGGGAATTAATTACATAAAATACGGCAGTGTTCCCGAAGCCTTAAAAAATTTAGCTGAAAATAATATTGACGCAGTCGTATACGACGCACCTATTTTAAAATATCTTATAAAGAAAGGCGGATATTCTTCTAAACTTAGAGTTTTACCGTTAACTCTGGATCCTTTGTTTTACGGTTTTGCTTTACCTGCCGGAAGCAAATTGAGAGAACCGATTAACCGCTTAATTCTAAGAGAAATAAACATTACCGAATGGAAAAAAGTTCTTTCCGAATATTTGGGACAATCTAATTAACATCTAAAATTTACCGGTGAAAAATGAAAAAAGGCGAAATATTAGAGTTTTACATTGAATCTTACGCTTTCGAAGGGAAAGGAATTGCAAAAGTAAGTAAAGACGGAAATAAGGAAAAACCTTTTGTGGTTTTTGTGCACGGAGCTTATCCCGGTGAAAAAGTAAAAGCAAGGTTGACGAAAGTAAAAAAATCTTTTGCAGAAGCTAACACGGAAGAAATTTTAATTTCTTCTCCCGAAAGGGTTGAGCCGGAATGTAAATTTTTCGGCACTTGCGGAGGTTGTAAACAGCAAGACCTGGATTATTCCGCTCAAATTAAATACAAGCAAGCTCAGGTGGAAGATATTTTCAAAAGATTGGGTGGATTTGATAATTATATTACCGAGCCAATTTTACCTTCGGAAAGAATATTTTTTTACCGTAATAAAATGGAATTCTCATTTGCCGGAAAACGCTGGTTAACCAAAGAAGAAATCAATTCCAATGAAGAGATTGACAGTTACTTTGCCCTCGGTTTACATATTCCTAAAATGTTCAATAAAGTTCTGGACATTGACGAATGTTTTTTGCAATCACCCGAAAGCAACAAAATAGTGAACGTTACACGGGATTTTTTCAAATCGCGAAAGATTACAATTTACTCCACTAAAACACATTCCGGATATTTACGAAATTTGGTGATTAAACAATCCCATCATACAGACGATTTAATGGTTAATTTGGTTACTTCCGAAAATAATGAACGTTTGTTCACCGAATATGCGAATTTATTAATTAGTGAAATACCTTCTATTACGACCGTAATTAATAACATTAACACTAAAAAAGCTCAAGTTGCTATTGGTGAGTACGAAAAGGTTTATTACGGAAACGGATTTATTTACGATAAAATCGGAAAGTATAAATTTAGAATTAGCGCAAATTCATTCTTCCAAACAAATACATTGCAAGCGGCAAACCTTTATAACGTTGCCGTTAATTTCGCTCAATTCTCTCCGAACGATATTGTTTACGATCTTTATTCCGGAGCAGGCACTATTGCAATTTATATATCAAAATTTGTTAAAGAAGTTTTTGGCTTCGAATCCGTTGAATCTGCAATTGCCGATGCAAAAACAAACGCCGGATTAAACGGAGTGGAAAATTTCAAACCGTATCTATCAGACTTAAATAAATCTTTATTGCCGATGGTTGAAAAAAATAAAATTCCAAAACCGGCAATTATTATTGCCGATCCGCCGAGAAGCGGAATGAATCCTAAAACGGTAAAAGATATTTTAAGGCTCTCACCGGAAAAAATTGTTTACGTTAGCTGTAACCCCGCAACACAAGTAAGAGACATAAAATTACTTGGCGAGGGCGGTTATAAATTACAAAAAATTAAACCGGTCGATATGTTTCCCCATACATTTCATATAGAAAATGTAGCTTTATTAGTAAAAATTTAGATTTTGATCTTGTATCTAACAAATACAATCTTTATATTGAATATAATTTAAAAAGGCAGCAAGTAAATTTGATCATTCTAAATATTATCATATAAATCCGGCAGCAAACGCCTCACATTTTTTAAACCAAAATATTTAAAGAGTTAAAAATCATGAACAAAAATAAAAGTCAACATACATTTCACATTCCGGTAATGGGACTCGGTTACACAATAGATTCGCCAATAAAAGTAGCGCATTTGGGAATTTCATCCGTCATCTCAATAGTTGACGATAATCTTGTCGAAAAGATGCGCAAATATTACAGCGAAAAGTTTAATTTTTCATTCGAACCCATTTCCACAAATATTTTCGATTATCGCGCAAAAAGAGTTACCGAATATTTGGATATGGTTGACGATATTGTCAGAAAAAAATTCGCTGAATTTAAAACCACCTTATTAGAAAAAAGAGAAGAATTCGAAAACTATATTGAAACTTTGCCGAACTTTGCGGAAATAAAAAAAGATATTCTCCAAAAAATAAACGGGAGTAATTACTTTATAGAAATAAAAAAATGGCTTGACGAAAACCTAAATCCCGGATCGATAGATGTAAACATAATGACTAAAGTAGACAAACCGAATTACAAGAAAAACAAAAAGCTTCCGGTTGAATTTAATGACGCTCACGCCTCGCTTCGTGGTTTTGCCAAAAGCAAACTCCAATCGTCTCTCGTTCTTTCCGCCGGATTGAATCCCAGATTGTATACTTATTTGCAAAGTTTCAGCGATTTTTATCCCGACGAAAACGGCAAGCTAAAGAAAAAAATTATTTTAAAAGTTAGCGATTACAGATCGGCGCTAATTCAAGGTAAATTTCTTGCCAAAAAGGGAATTTGGGTCTCAGAATTTAGGGTTGAGTCTGGACTTAATTGTGGCGGACATGCATTTGCATCCGATGGATATTTATTAGGACCGATAATGGAAGAATTTAAAAACAACAGGGAAAAACTTGTTGATACAATCCATGAAATACTTGTTGACGCATTAAAAAAACAGAACAAACCGTATCCTTCCAAACCGATGCCATTATTGTTAACGGTACAAGGAGGTGTAGGAACCGCCGAAGAACATAATTTTTTATTAAATCATTATAATGCCGATTCCGTTGGTTGGGGAACCCCGTTTTTATTGGTTCCCGAAGCTACAACCGTCGATAAAAAAACAATGGATCTTTTAAGCGGGGCAGTGGAAAAGGATTTATATTTAAGTAAAATATCACCGCTGGGTGTTCCGTTTAACAGCGTACGGGGAAATTCCAAGGACATAGAAAAAATTAATCTTGCCGCAGCCGGTAAACCCGGTAGTCCGTGCCCAAAAACTTACTTAAAATTTAATACCGAATTTACCGATAAACCGATTTGTACGGCTTCGCGTCAATATCAAAATAAAAAAATTGAAGAATTAAACAGTTTGAATTTAAGCGAACCGGAAAAACAGAAAAGATATAGTAAAATTATAGAAAAAACTTGTTTATGCGTAGGATTGGCAACTTCGGCATTGGTTGATAAAGACGTAGCGGATAAAGTTGACGGAGAAGCCGTTACTGTTTGCCCGGGCCCGAATATGGCGTATTTTTCAAAAACCGTTTCGCTAAAAGAAATGATTAATCATATTTACGGTAGAGCAAACGTAATATTACGTAAAGACAGACCTAATATGTTTATTAAGGAATTAATGCTTTATGTTAATTATCTGAAAGAAAAAATAGACGAAGAACACAAACCTTTATCCGATAAACAACTAAAATATTTTCTCTCTTTTCAAAATAATTTGTTTGACGGTATCAGATACTACAAAGAATTATTTATGAATATGAAAACGAAAATTTATAATATTAAAACGGATTTAATTAAAGAGTTGGATTCTATTGAAAAAGAATTAGCCGCTTTAAATTTAACGGGAAAATACAGATTGGCTGCAGAAGCTTAAGCGGAGTACGGAATATAAGTATTCCGCAACTAATTTTGTGTTTTTTTTGATGTAAATTTTTATAATCCGAATATTCATATTTTTACATTAAATTTCATCCTGCAATTCCGGAAGTTGTAATTTCTGGCATATATGAAAAAAAATAAATATAATACCGTTTGTATTTTAAATTTTAATTGCAAACGGATAATATATTGGTCAATAATTTCGTAAAACCCATTTTTTTATTATTGTTGTTTTCCGCAGCGTTGTTTGCCCAGCAAAAACCCGTAATGAGCAGGTCGGAATATAATTCCAAGTTAGACAGTTTGACCGGATTAAAAGAAAAGTTAACAGCCGAAAGAGACGCAATAAAAAAACAAATTGATAGTTTAACTAAAAAATCTGCTGATTTAGATTCCGATTTAAAAACCGCTTTAAGAACCGTTTATATTAAACGTTACGGGAAAAAAATTGGAAACCGGATTATTAACAAGCAAGTTTGGAAAGGCATGACAGAAAAAATGTTGCGCGACAGTTGGGGAAAGCCGGATAAAATTACCAAGAACCAAGAAAAATGGGGATTGTTTACGCAATGGTATTACGGAAAAATTACATTCTTCTTTAGAGATGGCAAACTCACCGATTGGGAAGAGCAAAAATAGAATTATCTGCTTGCCAAGGTAGAACCGTAATTATAATGTTCCGTAATTCAACTTTGATTTTTCAATAGCCTGCCTCATAGATAATAAAATCACATTTATTTAATTAAATAAATCTCGGTTTGCGGCGGAGATAAAAACTCAACGCCGTCATTTTTTACCCAAACTATTTCTTCCATAGTTGCAATTCCAAAACCGGGAATTGTTAAACGCGGTTCAATTGTAAAAACGTTGCCTTCTTCAATTGGAATGTAAGGTAAATTTCCGTACCGCTCCCAGCGGGGTCCCAATAACGCTCCGCCGTCGTGCGCAACTCTTCCCACTTGATGTCCCAATCCGTGAGGATATTCTTCATAACCGTTTTTCACAATATAATCCCTTGCAATTTTATCAATTTCCCAACCTGGTTTACCTGGCTTAATTGCTTCGGCAGCCATTTGAATTGAATCGCGAATAACGTTAAATCCTTTCATTACTTCCGGAGGGGCTTCAGTCTCGCCATCGCGCAACACATACCAAGTACGTTGTAAATCCGAACAATAACCCTCTCTCTTAATTCCAAAATCCATATTTATAACATGCCCTTTTTGAATTTTTTTATTAGTAGGACCCGAATGGGCGCCGGCTGTATCGGGGCCGGTAAAAACCGCCGGACAATGTTCTTCATCCCAAGCAAATCCAAAGCCTTTTTCGTGTACTATATTTCTAACAAACTCGGCAACGTCCTTCTCGCTTTTGCCAACCTCAATAAAGTTGGTAACCTGATTGAAAATAATTAAAGTTTCATCAATTGCTTTTTTGATCAAATCCACTTCCGTTTGCGATTTCCTTCCCCTCAAAGCCGCAACAATTTCTTCCGAAGAGATAAACCGGTCTTTGTACGGTGTATCTTTCAATAAATCCATTAATTCCAAATAAACACCATGGGTAAGTCCATCGGCCAAACTGGAATTCCGTGAATAATTAATTGCAATGTTTTTAGGATCATACTTTTTCAAAACCTCAATCAATGCTTCCTTAACCGATTTCAAATAAGGAACAATATTTTGAAAAGTTCCCACCGTTTTCATATTTGCTTCTTCCAAAGATCCTATAACGGCCGTAGTATCTCCGTTTTTTGTAATTATAAAAGCGGAATGCCATGTGGCGCCGGTACCGACAATCATATCCATCATCGGATCCTTAATATTGCCGGTTTCGCGTACAAAGGTCATCCACATATCAATATCCTTTTCCCGTAAAATTTCTGCGGCTTGTTTTTGCTTTTCTAAAATCATTTTGTCAGCCATTGTTTCCTCATAATTATATTTTAAGAATTGTTTTAATAATCTTTGCTTTATATACGAAAGAAACTTAAATATAAGAAGCTGTTTAATCAAGATAATTTATTTCCACACCTTAAAACAAAAACTTTTTATTGTGTTTTTAAGATTCAAAGATTCATTAACTTCGCTGGCGGATACATCCCTTTAGCGGGAACCCCGGCTAAACAGAAAATTAGCTTTATAAATATTTTAGCACTAAATTAAGATATTGAGTATATTTTACGCCTTTGTAAAAACATTTATGTAAAACGGGAAAACTTGTGAAAAACAAAAGAGTTAAAGTTGCTATAATAGACCTTTACAACAACGAGCCAAACCAGGGTATGCGTTGTATTCAAGATATATTAAAAGAAACGGACGGTTCCGTTAATGAAGTTTCGGTAGATTATAACATTTATGAAACCAGATACAAAAATGAAATTCCCGGTACTTCTTACGATATATATATCTCATCCGGCGGACCTGGAGACCCGTATGACGGAGAAGGGAAGGAATGGGAAAAAAAGTATTTTAATTTAATGGATTCCATTTGGAATAACAACAACAACGGAAACAGAAAGAAATATGTGTTTTTTATTTGCCATTCATTTCAAATTATGGCCCGCTATTTTAAGTTTGCGGAAGTTGTAAAAAGAAAATCGCGTTCTTTTGGAATTGTTGAGATTAATAAAACGCCCGAAGGGGAAAAAGACCCGCTTTTAGCCGGATTGCCAAATCCTTTTTACGGAGCGGATTTCAGATCTTGGCAAGTAATTCAACCTAACCGGAATCGATTTGAAGAGCTTGGCGCTAAAATTATTTGTATCGAAAAAGAACGCCCGCATGTTCCGTTGGAAAGAGCTTTGATGGCGGTAAGAATTTCAAACGAAATTGTAGGAACCCAGTTCCATCCCGAAGCCGATCCGGAAAGTATGTATTATCATTTCAAAAAGCCCGAAAAACAAATTGAGGTAATTAAGGAATACGGAGAGAAAAAATTAAAAGAAATGATTGTCCATCTTGAACACCCGGATAATATTACATTAACAAGAAATACCGTGCTTCCGAATTTTCTGAAGTCTGCAATAAAAGATTTATATCCCGAGGAATAAACGCTTAAAGGGTTTTCGAAAACAGAACGCCTGTATTACCGGTGTTCTTAAATCCTAAACTTTTTAAATATTTTTGATGGGCTCTAATACTACTTTCGGCAATCAACTTTCTGATTCCCGTTTTTTTAAATAATCCGTCCTCCGCAAAAAAAGCAAACCTGGCATTTTTAAGATCGCGATAATCCGGTATGGCATAATCAAACTCTATTTTTACCTCTTTGCCCGGAAGTTCTTTATAGTTAATAATACCAACGGGAATTACATTCCGCAACACAAAATATGTTTTTCCTTCTTTTAGTTTTTCAACGTTAAAGTTTGGGAAGAATTTCAAAATATCGGTATGGTAATAATCTAAAAACTTATGCAACAAACTGTTTTGTAAATTATTTATTCTAACCAACGAAAAATATTCCTTCTTTCCCTTCATTTCGAAAAGATAATAAATATCAACCAACGCAATAAAGGCGTTAAGAATAAATACGGGATATGCTTTTAATAGCAATCCGTAAATTGCAAAAGTTGCACCTCCAAGAAAGTTGATTCTTCTTAACCACCAAATATTTTTCATCATTAACGAAACGGCAACAAGGACAGATCCGGTATATCCGATTATTTCAACGTAATTCATTTGTTATTCCTTTACAAAATTAAGATGCAAAATTAAACAAATTCGTGTTTATGTGTAGGCTATTTTGAATCCGGTGCTTTTTGTAAGGAAAGGTTTTCTGTGTATTGTTTTAGTCCGTTTAGGCTTTTTTTGATTGATTTTTTAAGTTTATAAAGAATGAGCTTATTGCGTAAATTTGCAAAAAATCCTTGTGGCTTTTTTTCTTGTGCGTTTTTACTTAAACCGGGAAAAATTTTTACGGAAACTTTTGTAAAATTTATTTTTTCTTCAAGTTTATAATCGGTAATAAATTTTAATCCGGTTTCAAATTCACCACGTTCAGAATATATTAATTCTTTTTCCTTTTTCTCTATTCCCTCGGTAACAAAATGTATTTCCATGTTTTCAAATACACACGTGTGCGTAGAATTAACACGATTAATATCGGAAGCGCCCTTTATTTTTTTTATTTCCGGAATCCATTCTTTCTTAGTATTGGCATCAATTAAAACGCTATGGACCAATAACAACGGTGCTTTTATATCAATTGAAAAATCTGCGTCCGTCATTTTTTTTATGTCCGGTTTTTCACGAACCTTTGGTATTTCCGATTTAAAATAATTGAAATCAATAAATTTTGTTTTCACCTCTCCAAAATTTTCTATTCTTTCGATATTCTCGATTAATCTTATTCCCGTTTCTTCTTGCAACGCCGCAGTGTTTTGAGTATTTAAATATTTTTCCGTCAATAATAAATATTCTCTTGTATTAATCCGGTTTTTTAATAAACGGTGCGCCAATATTACGTCACTTCCCATAATTTTATTAAAATTTTGAATTTGTACTTCGCTTAACTCTCCAAAATGCGTTATAAACTTTAGTGTTAAATTGGATGCGGTTCTGCATGCCCCGCATTGACAAACATTATCCCGTTCAATAATATTAAGGTGTTCGTGAAATTTTATAAACATTTTTTTCGATTGAATGAGCAAATCGCTTAACTTTGGCGGATCGCCTTTTTTATAAAATAAAACCGCGTCGCCTTCAATTTCCGATACGTTAAACATTAATTCGTTTGAATTTAAAATTATACTTATCAACTCCGAAATAATATGTTCACTATGCTTAACCTCGGTCTGCGTAACAAACTTGGTAAATCCGGAAATATCCGGTATATAAATAAGCGCTTTGTCCGTCATCTGCTTGCCTCTGTAACGAAATTATTTTATCGTTCTTAGAAAATATCACTTTTCAATATATAATTTCTACTTTATAAAATAAAACTTCCTTTTTCTAACAACGTTCGTGCGCTTGACAAATAAATTATTTTAGTAAATTCATATTTATAGTACTAATTAATTATTTTTACTCTCTAAAACAATTTGAGTTAATTTTGACCGAGTTATTTTCACTGGCAGTACTATTTTTTGTTGGATTGTTTGCCGGTTTTATTAATGTAATGGCCGGCGGCGGCTCTTCGCTAACTCTTCCGGCGTTACTTTTTTTAGGTCTGGATGCGGCGGTGGCAAACGGGACAAATCGCATTGCAATTTTGTTCCAAAATATTTTCGGTTCGCTTTCGTTTAAAAATGAAAAAGTTAGCCAGTTAAAAGTCAGCCTTTTGATGGCGGTATTTACTTTACCCGGTGCGGTATTGGGGGCTTTGGCTGCGGTAAGAATTGGTAATCATACTTTTAAAATTATTTTAGCTGTTGTAATGATAGGAATTATTCTTTCGATGGTAGTTCCGATTAAGTATAAAAAAGATTATCAAGAACGAATCGAGAAAATTCCTTGGTTAATATATCCGGTGATGTTTTTAATCGGGTTTTACGGTGGATTTATTCAAGTCGGCGTCGGTTTTATACTGCTTGCATCTATCCATTTTATTCTTAAAGTTAATTTGGTCTATGCCAATATGCATAAAATTATGGTTGTACTCATTTACACTATTCCGGTTATTCTTGTTTTTCTTTTCACCGATAATATAAATTGGAAATATGGTTTAACTTTGGCAACCGGTAATTCTTTAGGCGCCTGGTGGTCGGCTAAAATAGCGGTTCGCAAAGGGGAAAAAATAGTGCGGGTTATACTTATTGTAACAATTTTTATAATAGCTTTAAAGTTATTAGGAATTTTTTAGAAAAGGAAAAGTTATGAACGATAAAAAACATTGGTACGACGGTAAATTTTACGATTTGTTTATCGCACCAAACCAAGATAAACTCTTCAGGTTAATTAAGGGTTTTGTTAAACCGGAAAGCACGGTTATTGATATTGGGTGCGGAACAGGCAGGCTGCCGTTATTTTTAGCCGATAAATGCAAGTCCGTAACGGGTTTGGATTTGTCTTCCAAAAACATAACGGTGGCGGAAAATAAATTGAAAAGTACGCAAATACAAAATGTTGAATTCCGTCATTCCGATATTACAACGTTCGAAAACCCAGGAGAGAAAAAATATGATTATGCAATAATTACATACGTATTACACGAAATGCCGCCGGAAGATAGAATTAAAACACTTTTGCAAATGAAGAGATTAGCTTCGAATGTAATTATAGGCGATTATGTTAATCCGATTCCTAAAACATTTTATGGATATTTAACTACGGTAATTGAATTTTTAGCAGGGAGCGATCATTATAATAATTTTAAAGATTATTCCAAAAGAGGCGGACTATATTATTTATTAAACGAAACCGGTTTAAAAATAATTAAGGAAATTAAAAAAGAACCAAATACTTTGCATTTGGTAATGGGGGAATAAGGTTAATAAATATTTTACAAATACTTGTTGACCGCCTTTTTTAACCGGTCCATAATAGCAACTCCCAAACCTGTTTCCGGAACCGGTTCAACAAAGATTTTATTTATATTCTCTTTTTCCAAATCATGTAAACAATTAAATAAATTAGCCGCAGCTTCCCGCAAATTTCCGTCGGGTGAGAGTGTTTTTGCCACTTTAAATTTTTTCCCGAGTCCGGATTTTTTAAACAATAACACGCCGGCACTTTTCCATTCCGTTTCGTTTACGGAATTTCTATCTAAAAATTTTATAGGAATACGCGGGGCATAATGATATGGCAATTGACCGGGTGAATCCGGACTTTTTAATTGTTCTTCCCGGTTATCTAATTTTCCTATTACAGATTCTATCTCTTCTTTAGAAATGCCGCCGGGTCGAAGTAAAAAAATTTTGTCTTCTTTAACTCCTAAAATTGTTGATTCTACGCCTATCCGGCATTTACCTCCGTTTAAAATAAGCTTAACTTTGTTTCCTAACTGTTTGTAAACATGTTCTGCCGTTGTAGGACTAAGCCTACCGAACATATTTGCGCTTGGTGCAGCAATTGGGTTTCCAATTAAATCAATTAATCTTAATGCAACCGGATGATTTGGCATTCTTATTGCCACCGTTTCATTTCCCGCAGTAACAATATCGGGAACGGTTTCCTTTTTAGGAACAACAATCGTTAACGGGCCGGGCCAAAATTTTTTAATTAAATTATTAATTTTTACATTTTCAAAATTTGCAATTAAATCAATTTGATTAACGCCGGAGATGTGTAAAATAAGCGGATTAAATGATGGTCTTTCCTTGGTTTCAAATATTTTTGCAACAGCTAAAGGATTTAGACCATCGGCACCTAAACCGTAAACCGTTTCGGTTGGAAATGCGACTAATTCGCCTTTTTTGATTAAATTAGCTGCCAGTTTTAAGTTTTTATCAGTTGGTTCAACTATATTCACAATAACTCTTGATTAAAAAACAAATAAAATTTCTAAAAACAATAATAGCGAAGTTATGAAAGAAATAAAATCATTTGCAATTCGTTTGGCAAACGAAAGCGGAAAAATCATTAAGCAATATTTCGGATCCTCTTTACAAGTAGAAACAAAGCGGGATAAATCACCCGTTACCATAGCAGATAAAAAATCGGAAGAATTAATGCGGGAAATGATTATTAAACATTTTCCCAGACATGGAATTATCGGAGAAGAGTTCGGAATTGAAAACGAAAACGCCGAATATAAGTGGATACTTGATCCGATTGACGGCACCAAAAGTTTTATTCATGGAATGATAACATTCGGTACATTAATCGCTCTTTTAAAAAATAACACTCCGGTTTTGGGAATAATTAATCAACCGGTATTAAATGAATTGTTACTCGGCGATAACCATACAGCCTTGCTTAATAACAAAACCGTAAAAGTTAGAAAACTCAAAGATTTAAAATCGACTGTTTTGCTTACAACAGATCATTTAAATATTGAAAAATATCAAAACATAAATAAGTTCAATGATTTAATACACAAAGTAAAATTGTACAGAACCTGGGGAAATTGTTACGGTTATTACATGGTTGCAACTGGCAAGGCGGATATTATGATCGACCCGATAATGTCTGTCTGGGATTCCGCAGCATTAATTCCAATTATTAAAGGCGCCGGGGGAATTATTACAGATTATCAAGGAAAAGATCCGGCGACCGGAAACAGTATTATTTCAACTACAAGCAAAGAGCTGCATAAGGTTGTAATTAACACCTTGAACTAATTTAGTTATTTGTGCAACCAATTATCGCTTATTGCATCAAATCAATTTCAATTTCCAATTATGGAGGATTTTGTTATGAGTAATTTAATCAACGGAACGGATGTAAACTTTGACATGGAAGTACTCGCTTCGGATGTTCCGGTATTAGTAGATTTTTGGGCTCCCTGGTGCGCTCCGTGTAGAATAATAGCACCGGTTGTTGAAGAATTGGCAAATGAAATGGAAGGAAAACTTAAGGTTGTTAAGGTAAACACAGATGAAAATCCATCCATTGCCCAACAATACGGAATAATGAGTATTCCTACTTTGGGTATTTTTAAAAATGGTAGATTAGTGAACTCGGTCATCGGCGCCGTTCCTAAACATCACTTAATACAAGCAATCACACCTCATTTAGATTCTATAAATTAATATTTACCGGGGGAAACCTTATTTTCCCCCGTTTGTTTATCAATACTTTTAATTCCGTCATTTTTTTTATTATTTAGTATCAACCAATTAAAAAAGGTTTGCTATGGATAAAAGAATTAAAATTCATCTCGGCGATATTACCAAATTAAAAGTAGACGCTATTGTTAACGCTGCCAATAATTCGCTTTTGGGCGGCGGCGGAGTAGACGGTGCAATTCACAGGACGGCAGGACCAAAATTATTGGAGGAGTGCAAAACGCTAAACGGTTGTGCAACAGGAGATGCAAAAATTACAAAAGGATATAATTTACCGGCAAAACATGTTATCCATACCGTAGGACCCGTTTGGCACGGAGGGAATTACAACGAAGACGAATTACTTAGAAGCTGCTACCGGAAATCACTTGAATTAGCAGTTAAGAATAATATTCGAACAATCGCATTTCCTTCTATAAGTACGGGAGTATACGGATTTCCGATTGAACGCGCTTCCAAAATTGCAGTGAATACGGTAAAAGACTTTTTAAAATCCGATGATTTTCTAAAAGAGGTAACTTTCGTATGCTTTAGCAATTCCGATTATGCGGTTTACAAAAATCTTTTGGAAGAAGAAAAATAATTACTTTGCCAAAAATAAAATTGCAATGCCGCCAACCGCAATAAAAGCACCAAAAATAGATGCCGCGCTTAAGGTTTCTTTGTAATAAAACCTAACTAACGGTAACATAATAACCGGCACAGTAGCCATTAATGTAGCTGCAATTCCTACAAACGTATTTGAGATTGCTATTAAACTAATTGTTATTCCCAAATACGGTCCTATTATAGATCCAATAATTGTATAACCAAGTGCATCTTTTTTGTGCCTGAATTCTTGAAACGGATTTTTGGTTTTCTTAATTAAAAATGTTAGCGGTAATAAAATTATTACAGCCGGAATCATCCTATAAAAAGTTGCTACAAAACCGTTTATTTCACCTTGATTGAATGCAAGCTTTGCTAAAATTAATCCCACGCCCTGCCCTAATGCGCCAAGAAGCGCAAAAAGTATTCCCACCTTTTTGATTTTATACTTAGATGCCGGCTTTTCTTCCCGTTGTAAAACCACAATCGCAACACCCATAACCGTTATAACTATACCAATAATTCCCCACAATGAAATAATTTCGCCCAGAAAAAAATAAGCCAACAATGCGGAAATAGGAGGAGCCAACGACATAACCAACATGCTTATTCTTGCGCCAATGTATTGAAAAGATTTAAATAAAAAACCGTCGCCAAATACCAAGCCTACTATTCCGCTAAGAGAAAGATAAAGGACTTGACCGCTCGTTAAATTGGTATTCAGATTAAATATTAAAATTGATAACACCAAATACGCAGACGCAAGCAATAAGCGGGTGATATTCACAACCAAAGAACCCACCCTCACAGAAGCTTCCGTAAATGCGATTGAGGTTCCCGACCATAAAAATGCGGTAATTAATGCGGCGGTTTCACCCAGAAACGGCATATCTAATCTTTATTTTTGAAAAGGTGAATTATACAAAATTTTGAGGTTATAAACTTTTGTGTCTTAATATCTTTTACCGGATTTACCGGAAAATAATTAAAATACAGTAAGTTACGTATCGTTTTTTAGTTGGAATGCAAACTTATGATGAAATAATTTCTGTAACTTTTTACTGAGTTTTACAATGAAAAGCGTTGAGATATTCAGAGAAAACTAATTCATTAAAGATAAAACAAAGGCGGCAATAATTATAATAACCGGCGTCCTTGTTTGTTATGGAACAAAAACGCCGGTAGAAAAATTTTTACTTTTGAAGTAATTATAAGTCCGGAGTTAATTTTTAATTCCGGTTGGCAGAAACAGAGTTACCCAGCTTATTAAAAGCAAACAATTCATGCTTTTTCGCTTCTTTCTTTTTCGGTTTAATTTGTCTTTTGGGTTGAATCATATCTTCTTGCCCTTTAAACACCTTATCGTTACTTAAATATTTCCATACATCCTCGTCGTTTATGTCGTAAATAGTATCTCCAACCTTAAAGTATTTTATTTCGCCAATTATTTTTATTTCTGGTGTTTCAGAGCCTTCGTTTTCAAAATTGTATTGGAGAATTCTATGCTGGTTATTCGGTAAGAAGTCGTAAATACCGGTTCTAACGGTGCTGCTATCCAACCACAACATCATTGTATATTGATCGTATTCTACGTCTCTTGTTTTATAGCCTAATTTATAACTTGCATAACTTAAGAGGGTTACGGCAATTAAAATTAAAACAATTAACAATTTCGGATTAATTTCTTTTTTCATTTCAGCTCCTAATCAATAAAAAGTGTGAGTAAATTATCAGCTTTATTCTGTTCATAAATCTGTAGAACAACTTTTATTTATTTGTGATTAACATCACCCAAACTCTTTCTAAAAGTCTCAAAACGGTAAAATCTCTTATTTTAATTAAAACTTTGTATACTGATATTTCAAAATATTTCTTTCAGTAGTAACTTTTGCTTCTGCTCCGCTAATTATGTAAGTTGCCAATTGCATGAAATCCGCATTATTATTAATTATTTCGTTAGTAAGGTTTAACGCCCAGCGCGGAACTTTTATTAAGGGAATGTTCATACCAACCGAAGCAATTAATCTTTTATTATCCAAATGACAAAAACCGTCTTTCCTGGTAGCGTCTACCGGAACCCAACCGTAAACTGGGAAATAAACCTCCGACCAAACATGATATCCGGTATTTCCGGGACTAAAATTAAACCCGGATTGTTGACGGGCCGGAATTCCCGATGCACGGCATAAACTAATAAATAAATTTGAATATTGACCGCAATCCCCCTTGCGCGTGTGTAAAACTTCCAAAGCTCCTCTTTTTTTAGGAGGATAAACGTAAGTTAACCTATTTTGTAACCAATTAAATATTGCACGGGCTTTGTCTACGGGATTTTCAACTTTATTTGTAATCGTTTTGGATAAAGAATCTATTTCGCCGTTCACAGGCAAAAACAGTTCGTTTTTTGTATAATTTAATTTTATTTCGGGTGGAATTTTATCCCAATTCTGTTCGACCAATTTTTTGTTAATTTGAGGTTTGTAATCATAAGTAACGTAACTGAACTTTCTTTTTATAATGATTTTCTTTTTTTTCGAAAGCAGGGCGGACAAATTCCAAAAAATAATTTTATTTCCGTTAAGGCTATCGATAAACGTTAAAGTAGGTTCGGGCGTACATTCCAATTGCTTAACGTTTCTTTGGGTTTTTCTGTCGATTATTTGAGAGCTCCATATCAATAACGCGGGTTTTTGATTTTCCGGGATTGAATGATTTTTATTGAATTCTGTCAGTTCCGGTCCGCTTAACATATTTATGCTGTCAATTTTCAGAATTAGTTCTCCCTCAACATATACCGGTTTTGTAAAAGCATTATCCGCCAAGCTTGTGTTATTTTTTGTAGTTACATTACTGCACGAATAAAATGCAGTTAAAAGAATAACAACCGATATTTTAAGATTTCGTTTCAATAAAAATTTGCTTTATTTTCAAAAAAAGGAAAGGGCGCGAGAAGCGCCCCAAGTGAATTATAAATTAACCTTTGTAATTAAGAGCGGCAAGTCCGGGAAATATTGCGGTAGTATCCAACTCTTCTTCTATTCTGAGAAGTTGATTGTATTTTGCTATTCTATCTGTTCTGCTAGCGGAACCGGTTTTAATTTGTCCAACAGAAGTAGCAACGGCAAAATCGGCTATTGTAGTATCTTCAGTTTCGCCGGAGCGGTGGCTAATTACGCTTGTATATCCGGCTGTTTTAGCCATTTCAATACAATCCAAAGTTTCCGTTAAAGTGCCAATTTGGTTCAGTTTAATTAAAATTGAATTTGCAATTCCCAATTCAATACCTTTAGCCAATCTTTCGGTATTGGTAACAAAAATATCATCGCCAACCAATTGAACTTTATCGCTTAATTCTTTAGTCAACAATTTCCAACCGTCCCAATCATCTTCTGCCAATCCATCTTCAAGATTAATAATAGGATACTTAGCAATTAAATTGGCATAAAAATCCACCATTTCTTCCGATGTTTTTTCGGACTTATCGGATTTAAAGAATTGATAAACGCCTTTATCTTTAAGATACATTTCGCTTGCGGCGGGATCTAAAGAGATTGATATATCTTCGCCAGGTTTATATCCCGCTTTTTCAATAGCTTGCAGAATTACTTCCAAAGCTTCCTCGTTTGATTTCAGGTTAGGAGCAAAACCGCCCTCGTCGCCAACAGCAGTACTATATCCTTTATCTTTTAAGATTGATTTTAATGTATGAAAAGTTTCCGATCCCATTCTCAATGCTTCGGCAAAGCTCGATGCTCCGTGCGGCATTATCATAAACTCTTGAATGTCAACCGTATTGTCGGCGTGTTTTCCGCCGTTTAGAATATTCATCATCGGAACAGGTAATATTTTAGCGTTCGTACCGCCGATGTATTTATATAGCGGAAGTCCGAGGGTTTCCGCCGCGGCTTTAGCGCATGCCAAAGAAACACCCAGAATAGCGTTTGCTCCTAATTCACTTTTATTCGGAGTTCCGTCAAGTTCAATTAGTAAGTTATCGATAGCAACCTGTTCGGTAGCGTCAAAGTCGATTAATTCGTCTGCAATTCTGTCATTCACATTATCCACTGCTTTTGTTACGCCTTTACCCATGTAACGCGATTTATCACCGTCACGTAATTCAACAGCTTCGTGTTCGCCGGTAGAAGCGCCGCTAGGAACAGCCGCTCTGCCAATCACACCGGATTCAAGTAATACTTCCACTTCAACAGTCGGGTTTCCTCTGGAATCAAGAATTTCCCGTGCCAAAACATCTACTATAGTTGTCATTCTGTTTTTTCTCCTTATAATTTTAACTTTTTAACATAATGGAAACATATAAAATTCGGTAAGTAAATTCAATTGAATAGCTTTTGACTTAATACATTTTGAAGCGGAAAATGTTATTAAAGCCGGCTATTATAAAATATTTTTTTCTTTAGCCCTTTTCCCGGCTTATTAAAAACTTACATTCGTCCCTAGCACAATCGTTCTTCTGCCGAAGTAACTTTTAATTATTTTTCTTTGAGTGTAATTTTCATTATAAGAATATCCAAACAGGTTATTAAAGTTCAAAATGTTTAACGCTTCAATATAAAACACTGCAAAATATTTTCCGAAAAGCTGGTTTAAGTGAGTTATTCTAAAATCAAGTCTTCTGTAATCGGGATATCTTTCCGAATTATTAGCGCCGTAAACCGGTTCAAAAATATTTTGTTCTTTTCTATAAACCGACGAAACTACAGGCGTAAACGGCTTTCCGGTTGCATACTTAAAGCTTATTCCAATTTGCCACATTGCCGAAATATTATATTTTGCAACTAAGGAAAAATTATGAGTTATATCGAAGTCGCTGCTAGTTAACGCTTTGCTCTCAAGCCATTTCCGTTTAGTATTAATAAACCCGTAAGAAATCCAGCCATTTAACCCGAAGGGAAACTTTCCTTTTAGAATTACATCTATTCCTCCGGCAAAACCTATTCCGTTACTCTTATAATTTACCAATTTGTTTTCAAGCGGTAAGTTTCTGTATTCTTTATAATATCCTTCCGCTCTGAATGAATTGTTGTTATCAATTTTATAATCGTAAGAAACAACATAGTGGGTTGCTTGCATGGATTTAAGATTAGGATTTCCATCCGATTTGCTGAACAAACGTGCATCGGGAATTTGATGAAATATTCCCCATCCAAATTTTATTGTTGATTTTCCGTTTAATCTATAACCGATTCCAAACCTCGGATCGACCGAAACTATATTAAGCTCCGGAATAAAATCCGATCTAATTCCGGTTATTGCAAATAAGCGATTAATTTTAAGCAAATCTGTTGTTCTAACTTCCGCATAAGCCCCAAATCTGTTTCCTGTTAGTTTTTCATTTAACACTTTTCTTCCGGCGTTTGTGCGAATATCAAAATCCTCTTTTGGAATAGTTCCGATATAATACCGCGTTCTTTTTTCAAATTCCGCTCCTGCTAAAATCTTTAATTTTGAGGAAACTATTTTCTCTGCATCAGATCTAATTTGGAACACATCGTCTTTTTTTGTTAAATCCAGCACTCCCAATTTCCAAATATTTTTAAAAGAATTAAAGGAAATGCTGTTTTTCAATATAATATCGGAAAAAATAATATCTGTAAGCTGCAGATTCAGAAAATTATTTTTACTATTCCCGTTGAATGTTCCGTCGTACTCTGCTCTTTCAACGTTAACACCTTGTTTGTCATCTGCAAATAATCCGAACAGCTTTATCTTTCCGGTTTTAGAATACTTATAAATCAACGAAGCATTCAGGTTTTTAGAAGTCGGTGTTGTAGTAAAAGCATCTAACTCGCCGTTTAGCCACATAATCGGTTTTGTAAAACTCTGCTGCGCATAAAAACGTAAACCCAGTTTATCTTCTATAACCGGAACGGCTCCGCTTAACGAAGCCGCTGCCATTGAAATTCCAAGGTTAAAATTCCGTGTAACCGGTAAGTTTTTCGTTTCAATATCCAAAACTCCGGAAAGTACATTTCCGTATTTCGCAGAAAAACCTCCGCTTGAAAAATACATGCTTCTAACCGCAGCGGTATTTAAATTTGAGAAAAGTCCCCCGTAAGATGACTCCAATGTGTACGGGTGATAAACCGGCGCTTGATCGATTAGTGTTACTGTTTCGGTTGGATCTCCTCCGCGTACGTACAATTGAGCGCTTTCCGAAACTTGAGTTAACCCGGGCATAGTTTTAAGAGATTGAAAAATATCGGCAGCGCCGCCGGGAGTTGTCATTACATCCATTGCTTTAATAACAACACCTTTTCCTTTTTCAGACCCGAACGAGCTGCCCATTACTATTGCTTCGTCCAGCTTCACCGTTTCTGGCTGAAGCACAATATTTAAATTTAAAATGTTTGTGTCTTTAGAAAGGTCCAACTCCCGTTCCGATTTTTTATACCCGACCATACTCGCAATCAGTGTTGACTTTCTCTTAATATTCGTTTTAAAACTGAAGTCTCCATTTTCGTTTGTCATTGCTCCGTCCGTAGTATTAAGAATATAAACATTTGCATACGGAAGCGGCTTATGCTGCCGGTCTAAAACGGTTCCGCTTATTGTTTTTAAGTTCTGTGCAATCAAACTACCGGCAATAAATAATGCTAATACACTAACTTTAATAACTTTGAACATTGTTTTCCCTTTTTACTGAGCATTCATTTTGATAATAAGAACTTTTTTGTTTACCGTGAATTTTGCGTCTTCAAAACTTGCCGGACCAAAATTACCGGTAGCATCGTTCGAAAATCCGTAATCTTCCGTTGGCATTCCGAACATATTTTTGTCAAGTTCTTTGTTTTTATTTTCATCGTGATAAAATTTTATAGCATACGTCCCATACGGAACATTCTTGAAAGTACATTTTGCCGTTTGGTTTTTAATGTTTACCGCCGCTCTCTTAAAAAAAATATTCGATTCGTAACTTTCCTCGGAATTGCTTAAACCGATCCTAACATTGCCTTTATTGTTACTGAGGTTTTTTATTATGATATTCAGCGTAGAAACCTGCTTATTGTTCAGGCTTCTTTTAGAAGCAGATTCCGATATTTGTTTTTGTAAAGCGGGAAGAAGTACGTGTTTTATCCAAGAAAATTCCGGCTCTGTTTTTAAAGCTTTATTATAAACTTCTTCTGCTTTTTGCGGTTTATTTAATTTGGTTAATGCTTGACCTTTCCACGCAAGAGTTTCCAAATAACCCCATTCTACAGAGTTTCCGGTTTTGTTTTTGAACAGCGGAATTGCTTTGTTAAAGTTGTCCAACGCTTTTTGTATACTTCCGCCGAACATTTTTGGAGTATGAAACAGCATTATTCCTTTAACCAAGTAAACGCGGGGATTAAGCGAATCGTACGCTTGAGCTTTACCGAGAAGTGCGTAAACTTTTTGCGCTATGGCCGGTGCCTCCGATTGGTTTCTTGCAAGCTTCATCATATAAACAGCCGCAAGCAGCGCGTTTGCCTCGGATTCAAACCCTTTGATATTGCTTATACTTTTTAGATTTTCCACCGATTTACTAAAATAATCATCAAACAAGTTTCCGTTTCCGGCAGGCATTATCAACAAACGGTATTGATTATATGCTAAATAATATTTTGCCAGTGGGTTTTGAGGATCGGCCGATAAAGCCCTTTCACACAAACCTATTGATTGCTTGTACAAATTTGTATCATATTTAACAAAGGCTTCTTTTGATGTATGTATTGCTTTTTGAATTAATTCGTTAACCCCGGACTGCTTGGTTTGCCCTAATGAAACGGATATTAAACCAAATAAAACCGTTAATATTAAAAATACTTTTGCTTTCATTATACTTCTCCTTTTTATTTATAAAGTGCTTTATTTTTTAAAGCTTTTTAGTAAAAAAATTTATTTTCCCTTTATCAATTTTTCCAAATTTTCCACATAAATCTCAAATGCCTTTCTGCCTTTTTCCGTTAATTTATAAGTAGAGACCGGTTTTCTTCCGACGAATTCTTTTTTCACATCAACATAACCGGCATCTTCCAGCTTTCTTAAATGAACACTCAGGTTACCGTCGGTTGTTTTCACTTTTTCTTTTAAGAAATTAAACTCCGCCTCATCTACCGTAATCAGAACGGAAATAATTGCGAGTCTTATTCTCGAATGAATAATATCGTTTAGCTGATGGTAATCAAAATTTTTCATTTACTGTACAATTTCCTTTTTTGCCTGTTGATATAAATAAACTCCGGGAATTATTTGAAAAAAGATCATCATTAACGACATAATCCAAAAAACTTGCATTCCCGGCCAATAGAACATTAAAGTAGCGCCTGCCCACCATCCTATTGATAGCATCGAAATCCACTTGCTGCCGTAAACAAAACCGCTAACAAAATAAGCAATTCCTAAAATAACCGAAATAACGGGACTAACAAAAACGCCTTTTACTCCACCTGACGTTGTTCCAATAAACCCGATGATTGTCATTGCAATACCAGAGGAAAACCAAACAGCTGCAAGTATTTTTCCGGCAAATGTGGATGACTTATGCCTTTTCCGGTTTTTTTTTGCCCAAACCATCGAAAATATCCAACCGATAGCTATAAGAATAATCCAATTTAATCCGTAATTATCCTCTATGTTATTAACTATCATAAAGTAGGAGGACATTAAAGCAAGAACAATTATAACTCCCCACATAATGTAGCTAATGCCGTTGTCAACAATTGTTCTCCGGCTATCGTGCATAACTTGTTTTATGTAAGAAAGTTCTTCTAATGCTTTTTTTTCGTCCATTATTACCTCCAAAAATAAAGTGCTTTGTTTTTTAAAGCAAAAATACAGGGAAAATTTTTGTTTGTCAAGAAAAAAATTTCTCTCTTGCGTATTATCACAATTTCGATAGGAAAAGAAAATTAAAAACCAAACAAATAGAAGCTGAAAAACACTGAAAAATAAGATTTAAATAGATTTAAAAGATATGTAATATTTTTGGATTAAAGCATGGCATAAACTTGTGTTTTGTTAAAAAGGAAAGAACGCATAGCTTTCACAGTGAATAATTTTAAAAGTCTCTATTTCTTCTCTTACAATTTTAAATTATCTCACTTACATTTATTTGAACCGTCTTTTAATATTTCCGTGTTTTTTATAACAAACTTATCTATCAGTTTTATCGGTGAGTCTAAAACATCGTTTGTGTTTTCTTGTGGAAACGCTCCGTATGCTTCTAC
>Ga0256841_1001061_pt1 | contig 25255 bp, 25 predicted proteins | sample 356308metaG_FD_185971 | JGI IMG/M metagenome (GOLD analysis project Ga0256841, IMG submission 185971) | Hydrothermal vent microbial communities from Mid Atlantic Ridge, Atlantic Ocean - 356-308 | ecosystem: Environmental > Aquatic > Marine > Hydrothermal vents | place: Atlantic Ocean: Mid...
GGTAAAAAATTGTACAATAGTCAAAAAAATGGTAATATTGCACTCCTATTTTGGACCCATAGCTCAGTTGGTTAGAGCACCTGACTCATAATCAGGGGGTCGAAGGTTCGAGCCCTTCTGGGTCCACTAGTAAACACAAGGCTTGCAGCAATTGCAGGTCTTTTTTATTTCTCATCAGTACAACATCTGTACAACATTTCCAGCATTTTATTATATTTGAAAAATTACAAAAAAACTCTATGGAAAGGTTTCTAGAATATCTTGGCGAACGCTTGTACCGTATTCGGTTGGCAATAGACGACTTTATCTTCTTGAAACTTTCTAAAAGTAATACCAACAAAATACTTTTTTTAACCTCGTTTTTAATTCCCATTGCTTTAATCATAGCATTTACGAACAGTGCCCTTCACGGAATATTTTACAAAGTACTTTTTGTATTAGGGTATTTATTATTGGGATTTGTAATTCTTAGCATTTATGCCATCTATTTTTATTCTGAGAAAAAAATGAAAGCCGGATTTTATGGCTTTCGAGTAAACCGTTTCAACATTCGGTCTATCGATTATGAATTGCTTTTACTCGACAATGAAGATAAAGAAAACTTCATGCTATTGCTCAGGGGTAGAAAAGTAAAAAACCGCATCAATTATACGCTTCCTAATAAAAGTAAAACCGCAGCCAATTACAGATTTCTTTTTACCATTTTTCACCTTTTTATCCAAGGAGGGATTGTAGGCTTAGAAAAACTTCAAAAAGAACGCTTGCTACAATTGTTTGAAGAATCCTTTTTTATGAATGGCGAAAAAGTAAATCCCGACACTTTTCGTTCGAGTTTTTCCACTTGGAAAAGAGAATTAAACACCCCAAAAGGCATTGCTACCCTCCAAAGCATCAAAAAAATATTTAAAATAGGATAATTATAGCATAATATTAGCGTAACCCTAATTATTGTATTGATTATCATGCATTTGCTTGCTTATGTTTGCATGGTAAATAAATGGCTGCCCTTTATTCATTCACCTAAAAAATAGAAATTATGAATGAGCAAATTATCAAAAAACTTGAAAGGATAGAACACCTGCTATCCATCCACAAAAAAGTACTAAGTTTTTCGGATATGCTGGCATTTACCGGCATGTCAGAATCAAGGCTTTATAAATTGACTTCCGCACGGAAAATTCCATTTTCAAAGGTAGGGAGGAGCCTGTACTTTGACAGAAAAAAAATTGAAGAATGGCTATTGAGCAATCCTATAATAAGTGACCAAGAATTGGAACACCAATTCAATCAACAACTTTCTGCTAGAAGCTAAACAAAATATTATCCCTTAGATGATGAAAGAAGGTAAAATTCACGAATCGCGGCATTATATAAGAAAAAGAAATAGTGATATTATTAACTTTCCGGTGGTTTTAAGGCAACACTTTTTATCACCACAAAAGAACCAAAACATCCTGGAAGCCCCCATCAGTGCTTTAAGGATTATTTTTAAAACTTTAAACGATGCCAGTTATGATCAATTTCAAACTAATGATAAAAAACACCAACAGCGCCAATTGTCATTATTTGAAGATGACTTTTTAACGGTCAATAATTGCTATGCCCGATTTACTTTTAAGGTTTCGGATATCTCCACCAATAAAAATTATAGGAATATCGAAGCCGGATTGGTATTTTTAGAAAACCTGCATAAAGGTTGGTATAAATCACGTAATTCTAAAACAGGGAAAATTGTTAAATCCTTGAGTGGATTTATTCGTGAAGCCAACATTACTGACGGAAAAATTACTTTTTTAATGTCAGCCTATTGGTTAGAACAAATTCTTAAAATTGACCGATTTAATCCGGCTACTTTACAAACAGCTTGGGAGCTAAAACATACAAAACACCTTTTGGTTTATTTATGGCTTTTAGAAGTTCCTGACAGTGGTACGAAAATCAGATTTGATAATTTCCAAAAAATTTATAACTACAATTACGGTACTACAAAAGATTTGGTTAAAAATGTTTTTAAGTCTATCAAAAATAAACTTGACAAAAAATCAAATAAATCCTTTAACTATGCCGTAAAAGGAAATCTAATACATATTATGCCATATTATACAAAAAATATAGAATTAGAAATCAGACACACTACTATTACAAAACAACAAATTACCCAAAAATTAAACTATTGGAAGAAACGACATCAATTGAGTAGGCATGATATTGCCATTATAAAGAGCTTGATTAATATAGAAAATACAACATTCAAATTATTTGTCAATGCCTACAATTCTTTTATCAAAAATTGTAGAGAAAATGGGGTAAAGGCAGTTTCTTTTTCAGGACAAAAGTTTTTGGAAATTTTTCAAGATGAAATTAAGAGTTGTTATGATACTTCCCTTTGGCATAAATTTGTTTCAAAAGGATATCCAAGAATTATCGAAAATTCTTAAAACTATTTCGACATACCACTCCCCTAAATTTCGACATACCACTCCCCCAAAACACACTTTTTATTAAAAAAAAATCGACATACCACTCTCCTGAGGTCGACATACCACTCCTCCAAAATAATTGTAATACCCTTTAAATCTGTATTTTATAAAATTTACTTGAAAATCAATTGCTTTAACTATTTCGACATACCACTCCCCAATTCGACATACCACTCCCCTAATCGACATACGACTCCCCCAAATCTCGACATACGACTCCCCTGAGGTCGACATACCACTCCCTTTTATTTCGACATACCACTCCCCCAAAAAACATTTGTATTAAGCCGTTTATTACTGTTTATCAAGTGTTTACATCCTTTTTCTCTCTTTGCAATAAAACTATACTATAAAACTCTTCTAAACTTATTATAAAATAAAAAAGAAAGGAACGTTTCACTCCGCTATGCTCCGTTGCACTTAGCTGGTTGAAAACTCGCCGTTTTCAAACTTTCGCAGATTTTTCCCCTCTGGAAAGTATGTTTAATATCAAAAAATAGAGGGCTTATGTTTCCATAATTCAACTCTTTGACATCAAACATTGATATTCATGCGAAAAAAATTTCGCCTCTAAAAACGCGTTTAAATGAAAATTAATCCTTTCTAGAGTGAAAGAATCTCGGATTTTTAAGGCAGCGCCTTAAACAAAAAAAAGCATTCCATAAATCTTTATCGAATGCTTTGCTTCACTTTCCGTGAGTCGCCGTTGTCATCTCTGGCAGAGCGGCATTTCAAATATAAGAATAATTTTTTAAATACACCAAGCGTTCAGACAAAAAACAATGCCATTGAACATTATGGAAAAAACCATCAAAGAACTCAATGATTTTTTTGATTAAGTGAAAACATTCCCTTATGGAATTCACTTTTCCGGCATCCATAAATACAAAAACAAAGCGGTTATTTTCTATATCAATATGCCCTTACCGTTCAGAGTTTTGCAGAAATATTATATGCAGAAATTAGTTAGAAAATTACTCTTTTTGAATCGGAACTCAATGCACAATACTGCAAATTAAAACATCAAAGGGTTCTCTTTTTTCAGGCCAAAACTTTCTTACAAATTAGGCAAAACCTTTTAAAACTAATCTCGTGTTTGCATTTTATAATCTTCGCTTGAACCAATAATTTCTTGTACTTTAATTCCTGTACTTTTGTCAGTTTAACTTCCATATTTTCATACTTTATTTACTCCATTTACTGTAAAAAAAGCGAGTGTAAACTCGTTGGTATTTTCTCGAAAAAACGGCAATGTAAAAAGGGCACAATTTTTGAAAGATTTCATTTTGTTCGGAAGAGCAAGACGGTAACACGCTAAAGCGATGTTACATTCTTTAATGTCTTGATTTTTAACTAATTAAAAAAAGACTCCCCATTTTTTTATCCATTTTATGGATAAAGAAAAACCACAACAGCGTTCTAAGCCCTGATTTTACTCACAAATATAAGCAGAAAAACTTTATCCATTTTCAAATTATGTACCAATATTCCAACTTAAAAATTACCAGCCAAGTTGCCGAAAATTTTAGAAAATACACGAAAATTATCGGTAAAAAACATTCTGAAACTTTACAATTATTTCTTGACTTTTTCGAGAAGAATAATGTACAGCCTACTGATGAAATCAGTGGTAGTTTAAAAAGTGTAGAAAATAAAATTTTACAGCGTATCGATGCCTTAATAAAAATTATTAGGGGAATTGAAAAAGAAGAACTCAAAAGAAGTGGGGCTATCAAAGAAATGCTTTATGAATTGACCTTACAACATACAGAATTGAGCACGCCGCAACTTCCGAAAAACTTAGGAGAAAGTACTTCGAGTTTTAAGGATACTTCAGAGCATGCCAGCTATCAGAACCAAGTTCAAAAAACCGCTGAAGAACTATTGCTGTTTTTTGATAACATTGAAAAAGTAAATCCGAATTTCGGAAATGCTTTTTACAAAATAAATACACAACAACATGAGATTACCAAATTCAAAAGAATGTTAAAAGACCTATTATGTATATAACGATTACAGCACATAAAACAGGTGGTAATTACCCACAGAGTGTCACGAGTTTTGCCGAATATTTAGACAAAGAAAATATAGGGAAATCCTTGACTGAAAGAGAAGCCTTTTTCAATCAATACTCAGATAGGATTAGCCGTTTTAAAGTGATTAAAGATATTGATTCCAATACCCAGAAATTAAAACGTAGAGAGCCTAAATTTTATTCAATTACCCTGAATCCTAGTACACGGGAACTCAACGCTATTGAAAACAATTTAGAAGCCTTAAAAACTTATACTAAAAAAGTTATGGAAGATTATGTAGCTTCTTTTCACAAGACTGAAATCAACGGTAGAAAACTTAGTGTAGATGACATTGTATACTATGCAAAACTAGAACGTGAACGCACCTTTAAATTTTCAGATAGCTATGTAAAAGAAAACTTACCTTATCTCAAACAATTGAGAGATATTCAAAATAAAGTTACTGCTATCGAAGCAGGCAACGGAAATGGGAATTTGAAAGAGCTCAAAAAACAATATCAAAAAATATATGATAAAGTACCCCATAAACAAAATGGTATTATAATAGAAACCGGTATGAAAAAGGCGGGCCCTCAAAGTCATATACATATCATTGTAAGCAGAAAAGACAGGTCTAATTCGTACAGTTTAAGCCCGGGAAGCAAACACAAAGCCTCAACGGTTGAAATGAACGGTAAAAAGACGAAACGAGGATTCAATAGGGATTTGTTTATGGAAAAGGCCGAACAGCGTTTTGATACCTTATTTGGCTTAGAACGAAATTATGTCATAAGTTATAAAGGGCGAAAAGAATTGGCTTTGAATCCGGCTAGGTTTTTTAGCCAAGTAACCAAACTTCCAACCAATAAAAAAGCGGCAGCGATACAATTTTTAAAAAGCCAAAATATTCCGGGGATTGCTACTTTATCAAAACTCCCCAATATAAAAAACCTTTCGGTTTCTCCTTCGCAATTGACACATAAAGGTTTTGAACTATTGGTTAAAGTAGGAAAACAAATTGTTCAATCTTCATCTATTGGAATATGATAGCCTTGGAAACAAATCAAAATCTTACCTTTAGGGTGTTGGGCATACTTTTAATTTCAACGCTATTATTTTTTCTTTACAGAACTAGAACTATTAAAAGAGTTTTTCTTTGGGGTTTATTTATTTGTTTTCTTCCGGTATTTATTTATGGGTATCTTGTGAAGTCTTGGTACGCTGTATCTCATTATAGTTTATTTGTTTTGGTACCTTCACTACTGGTCAATACGCTATTATTCGCATTCTTTTATAAAGAAACAAAACAGGCAATAGATCCTAAAAAAAGATATACTGTCTTTTTAAAAACCAAATGGGGAAAGCTGAAAATTAAGAATATTAAAAGGGGAGCTTCTATAATAGGTGCTGCCGGTAGTGGTAAAACAGAAAGTGTAATATATAATTTCTTACAGCATTTTTCTAAGTATTCTTTTTGCGGTATTATCCATGACTATAAAGATTTTGAATTGACCGAAATAGCAAATCCTTTGTTTAAAGATTCGGGAGTAGATTTTTATCCGATAAGTTTTGATGCCATTAATTATTCGTATAAGGCGAACCCGATTGCACCGCATTATTTAGAAAGTGAAGAGGCCGTTAATGAAATTTCTAAAGTGCTTCTCGATAATCTGTTGGAAAAAAAAGAGAGTGGTTTTAGTCAGGGGTCTGCTAAATTTTTTGACGATGCGGTAGAAGGACTGATTAGCGGATTGATATGGAAATTAAAAACTGATTTTCCTCAGTTTTGTACGCTTCCGCATTTAATAACTTTATATACTTCTGCGGATGCCAATACACTTATTGACTTTTTGTCATCAAATGCCATTGCCAAGATGATGGCCAATGCTTTTATCAAAGGCAAAGAATCTGAAAAACAAACCGCAGGGATATTGGCTTCTTTATCAAATGCTTTTAAAAAAATTGCTACTCGTAAGATATTCATGGTACTTTCTGACGATGAAGTACCTTTAAATATCAACAGTGCAAAAAACAAAGCCGTAGTTTCTTTGATTAACAATCCGAAATACGAAACTGCTTATTCTCCTATTATTGCAACGTTGATGCATACCATAGTCAAACAGATGAGTGTGCGCAATCAGGAGCCTTCTTTTTTAATGATAGAGGAAGCTCCTACCATCCGATTGTTGAATATGCACCGAATACCGGCTACCTTACGTTCATACGATATTTCTACTATTTATGTGATGCAGGATAAAGTTCAAAATGATTTGTTATACGGAGATAAAGCGAGTAAAGCTATTTTGAGCAACTTATCATATCAGTTTTTTGGGAAGGCAAATGACCCTGATACTGCCAACTATTATGAACGTTTTTTTGAAATTGTAAAGGTCAAAACCAAATCGATTAATGAGAGTTATACTTTGAAATTTGATACCCGGATTACTACAGGTGAAAAAGATGTTTCTAAAATACGGGCTTTTGAGTTTTTTAAATTAAAACAGGGTGAATTTATTACTTTTTCCGATGGTCAAGAAAAAAAAGTGCAATTCAAATTACAGCAGATAGAAAAGAAAATGCCTGAACCTATTGCTCAGTATACCGAAAAAGAATTGCAAAAAAATTATGATAAAATTGTTCGTGAAGCACTGTCTATTTTAAATAACGTATGTTGATAGTGATAGCCCTAAATTTCAAAAATAATATATGGGTAAATAGAAATTCTAAAGTTTAGGTATATTTACAACAGATTTTTCTATAACATAAATTTCTTATGCTTATATGGTAAACTCTTATGCACAAAACAGAAGACAACCTAGTTTAGAAACTTTGTTTGAGATTGCGAAAATATTAAACGTAGAAGTAAAAGATTTGATAAAAGAAAACGAATGACAAAAGAAAGTCAAATAGAAAACGAATTAATTGAGAGACTAAAAGACCTCAAATACACGTATCGCTCTGATATTCGTGATAAAAATACTTTGGAACAAAACTTTAGACAAAAGTTTGAAAAACTAAATAGAGTAAATTTAACAACTTCAGAATTTGAAAGGTTGAAAGAAGAAATTATCAACCCTGATGTTTTTGAATCTTCAAAAAGATTGAGAGAACGAAACACTTTTCAACGTGAAGATGGAACACCTTTACAATACACACTTGTAAATATAAAAGATTGGTGTAAAAACGATTTTGAAGTCATCAACCAATTACGAATGAATACCAACAACAGTCATCACAGATATGATGTTATTCTGTTAATTAATGGTATTCCTATGGTGCAAATTGAATTAAAAGCATTAGAAGTAAGTCCTAATCGTGCAATGCAACAAATTGTGGACTATAAAAACGACCCAGGAAACGGATATACCAACTCCTTACTTTGCTTTATGCAGTTGTTTATAGTTAGTAATAAATCAACAACACTTTATTTTTCTAACAATAACAATAAACATTTTGCCTTTAATGCAGATGAACAATTTCTACCTGTTTATAAATTAGCAAATGAAGACAATGAACCAATTACCCATTTAGACGACTTTACCGATAAGTTTTTATCCAAATGCACTTTAGGGCAAATGATAAGTCGTTATATGGTTTTGGTGGCAGTTGAGCAAAAAATATTAGTAATGCGACCTTATCAAATATATGCCGTAAAAGCTATTGTAGATTGCATTCATCAAAATAGAGGAAACGGCTATATTTGGCATACCACTGGAAGCGGTAAAACCTTAACTTCTTTTAAAGCATCAACACTTTTAAAAGACAATCCCGATATTGAAAAATGCTTGTTTGTTGTAGATAGAAAAGACCTTGACCGACAAACACGTCAAGAGTTTAATAAGTTTCAGGAAAACTGTGTAGAAGAAAATACCAATACCGAAACATTAATAAGACGAATGCTATCTACCGATTATGCAGACAAGGTAATCGTAACCACCATTCAAAAACTCGGTTTAGCATTGGACGAAAGTGGCAAGCAAAACAAGAAGAAAATTGAAAAAGGTATTCCTACTTATAAAGAGCGATTAGCACCACTAAGTGATAAACGTGTTGTATTTATCTTTGACGAGTGCCACCGTTCGCAATTTGGCGAAAACCATAAAGCCATTAAAGAGTTTTTCCCTAATGCACAACTATTTGGTTTTACAGGTACACCTATTTTCCCTCAAAATTCCACTTACAAAACCATTGACGGAACACAAGCATCTTACAAAACAACCCAAGATGTTTTTCAAAAAGAATTGCATTCATACACGATAACAAATGCCATAGATGATAGAAATGTATTGCGTTTTCATATCGATTACTTTAAACCTGACGGTAAAGTAACTATTGGTAGCGATTTGCATAAATTGGCGGTTGCAAATGCCATTATAAACAAACACGATAAAGCAACCAATTCCAAGCGGTTTAATGCGGTGTTGGCAACTTCTTCAATCAATGATGCTATTCAATATTACGAGCTATTCAAAGAGTTGCAAAAAGATAAAAAATTACAAGACGATACTTTTAAACCGTTAAATATTGCTTGTGTTTTCTCTCCACCAGCAGAAGGAAACAAAGACGTACAACAATTACAAGAAGACCTGCCACAAGAAAAAGCAGATAATGAAGTAGAACCTAACAAAAAGAAAGAAGCTCTAAAAACAATTATTGCCGATTACAACAAGCAATACGGTACCAATCACAACATAAACAATTTTGATTTGTACTACCAAGATGTACAGCAACGCATCAAAAATCAAAAATATACCAATGCAGATTATCCGCATAAAAATAAGATTGATGTAATGATTGTGGTTGATATGCTACTTACAGGCTTTGATTCTAAATACCTAAACACCTTGTATGTAGATAAAAACCTAAAATATCACGGATTAATACAAGCATTTTCGCGTACCAACCGTGTACTCAACGATACCAAACCCTACGGAAATATATTAGATTTTCGCCAACAAGAAGACAATGTAAATGAAGCCATTGCCTTATTCTCAGGTGCTAAAATTGATAATCCTAAAGAAATTTGGTTGGTAGATGCTGCTCCTAAGGTAATTGAAAAATACAAAAAAGCAGTTGCCAATTTAGAGCAGTTTATGGAAGTTCAAGGCTTAGAATGCAAACCCGAACAAGTCAACAATCTAAAAGGTGATGAGGCTCGTGCCGAATTTATCAATAGTTTTAAAGAATTACAACGCCTAAAAACACAATTAGACCAATATACTGACTTAAAAGAAGAACAAGCCGAAACCATTAACGCATTATTGCCAGAAGATGATTTGCGTTCGTTTAGAAGCGTGTATATTGATACAGCCAAACGATTAAAAGCCCAACAAGACAAAGGCGATAGCAACACGCCACCAGAAGTACAACAACTCGATTTTGAATTTGTACTTTTTTCTTCTGCTATTATTGATTACGATTACATTATTGGTTTGATTGCCAACTATACACAAAACAAACCTTCTAAACAGAAGATGACCAAAGTGCAATTGATTAATCTGCTAAGTTCTTCTGCCAATTTAATGGAAGAACGAGAAGATATAATTGATTATATCAACTCATTAGAAGTTGGAAAAGGACTTACCGAAAAACAAATACGAGAAGGCTACCAAACCTTTAAAACCGAAAAATTTGCTAAGGAGTTAAACGCTATCGCCAAAAAATATGGATTAGAAGCTGAAAGTGTAAGCACTTTTGTAGCAAAAATTATGAACAGAATGATTTTTGATGGCGAGCAATTAAGCGACTTATTTGCTCCTTTAGACTTAGGTTGGAAAGACCGCACCAAAAAAGAATTGGCATTAATGGACGACCTTGTGCCAATATTAAAAAAACAAGCCCAAGGGCGTGAAATAGCAGGATTAGCAGCTTATGAATAAAGATAATAAACATATTGAGTTAGTGCCTAAATTTAGGTTTAACGAGTTTGTGAAGGATGGAGAGTGGGAGGAGATTCCTTTTGGAGACCTTTGTAAATTTACAAGAGGACCTTTTGGAGGTGCTCTAAAAAAGGAAATATTTGTGAAAAATGGATTTGCTATATACGAGCAAAGACACGCAATACATAAAGATTTTAATACTTTTAGATATTATATAACTGAGAATAAGTATAATGAATTAAAGCGATTTTCTTTACAACCTGATGATTTGATAATGAGTTGCTCTGGAACAATGGGTAAATTTGCAATTATACCGAAAAACGCTAAAAAAGGAGTAATTAATCAAGCTTTATTAAAATTAACTGTAAACAAAGAATATGATTTGAAGTTCATAAAAGCAACTTTAGAGTTACCCTCAAATCAAAATAAACTTTTATCCCAATCAGCTGGAGGAGCAATAAAAAATGTAGTAGCGGTTGCAGAAATAAAAAAGATTAATTTATTAATTCCCAAAAACCCAAAAGAACAACAAAAAATAGCCAACACCCTAAGCAGTTTAGACGATTTACTACAAGCCGAAACCGAGCGATTAGCCCTTTTAAATGAACACAAAAAAGGCTTATTACAACAACTATTCCCTAAACAAGGGGAGAAAGTACCGCAATTGCGGTTTGAGGAGTTTGTGGGGGATGGGGATTGGGAGGAAACTACTTTAGAGCAATTAGCAGATTATGAAAATGGGAAAGCTCACGAAAAAGAAATATCTGAAAAAGGAAAATATAAAGTTGTTAATTCAAAATTCATTTCTTCTGATGGTGAAGTTGTGAAATTTTCTAATTCGGTAAACTGTGATACAAAAATTGGAGATATTTTAATGGTGTTAAGTGATGTTCCAAATGGGAAAGCAATTGCTAAATGTTTTTGTGTAGATAAAAATGATACTTACACAGTAAATCAACGAATTTGTAGAATCACTCCAACAAGTGTTGATAATAAATTCCTATTCTACATATTAAATAGAAATTCCTATTTCTTATCTTTTGATGATGGTGTGAAACAAACAAATCTTAGAAAAGATGTCGTTTTAAACTGTCCTTTATTGAAACCAACAAACCCAAAAGAACAGCAAAAAATAGCAAAAACGCTAACGTCAGTAGATGAGTTAATAGAAGCCCAAACAGTAAAGATAAACACCTTACAAGCTCATAAAAAAGGCTTAATGCAAGGGTTGTTTCCTAAAATTAAAAACTAGAAATGAGTACACTAACCAACTTTAATAATCTTACCGAAATAGCACAACACTTTCGTGATGACCTTACAGGTAATAACCGTAGGGAAAAAGACTTAATATTGTTTTTTGCTCATAACGGTACAGGAAAGACAAGGCTATCAATGGAATTTAAAGAATTGGGTAAAACTGCAAATCCACCAAGAGATACCTTGTATTACAACGCCTTTACAGAAGATCTTTTTGTTTGGAACAATGACCTAGAAAATGATGCAGAAAGAGTTTTAACTTTCAATAAAGATTCGATATTCTTTAACGGTTTGCAGGATTTGGAAATGGAAACCCGTATTGGGCCATTATTTCAAAACTATGTAGATTTGAATTTTTTTATAGATTATGAAAACTATACCGTTACGTTTTCAAGAAGCATTTCCGTAGGTGATACCACAGAAAACGTAGAAAATATAAAAATATCAAGAGGAGAAGAAAATTTGTTTATTTGGTGTTTTTTTATTGCCCTTTGCGAACTCGCTATTGACCAAGTAAGTAGTATAGATGATGAAGGAGCCTACAATTGGGTGAAATATATCTACATAGACGACCCTATTTCTTCCTTAGATGAAAACAATGTTATTTCGGTAGCAGCAGATTTAGCCAATTTAATCCGAAGAGAGGACAACACACTCAAAACCATTATCTCAACACATCACAGCCTGTTTTTTAATGTGATGCATAACGAGTTAAAAAGAAAAAAACATAAATACTATTTTTTGCATTCTAAAGATGCTCAAAATTACAGCTTGCAAGATACAGGAGATACGCCCTTTTTTCATCATATTGCTATTATCAGTGAACTAAAACAAGTCGTTGCTGATGATAGAATTTATACCTATCATTTTAATGCAATGAGAAGTATATTAGAAAAAACTGCTAGTTTTTTCGGTTATGATAAAATTGATAAATGTATTAATGGTTTAGAAGATGAAGTGCTTTTTGAAAGAGCCTTAAACCTTTTTAGTCACGGTAAATATTCCGTTTTTGACCCACAAGAAATGGGAACGGATAATAAAAACTTATTTAAAAGAATTTTAGAAGGATTTTTAGAAAAATACGAATTTCAGTTACCTGAAATTTTTAACGAAACTACACAAACAGCAGAATAATGACAGCACAACAAAAAAAATTAGGCGTTACGCTTTGGAAAATAGCCAACGAACTTAGAGGAGCAATGAATGCAGATGATTTTAGAGATTATATGCTTTCCTTTTTGTTTTTACGCTATTTATCAGATAATTATGAAGCCTCTGTAAAAAAAGAATTAGGTTCAGACTATCCACAATTGGCAGAAGATGATAATCGTACGCCTTTATCGGTTTGGTACGAACTAAATCCAAACGATATAGAAGCCTTTGAAAAGCAAATGCGTAGAAAAGTACACTATGTGGTAAAACCCAATTTTTTATGGTCGAGCATTTCAGAACTCGCTCGTACACAACACAATGATTTGTTACTTACTTTACAAAAAGGTTTTAAATACATAGAAAACGAGTCGTTTGAAAGTACTTTTAAGGGCTTGTTTTCAGAAATCAATTTGGATTCTGAAAAACTAGGGAGAAACTATGAAGCACGTAATAAAAAACTATGCACCATCATCACCAAAATAGCTGCTGGTATTGCTGATTTTTCGACCGATACCGATACGCTAGGTGATGCTTATGAGTATCTAATTGGGCAGTTTGCCGCAGGCTCGGGCAAAAAAGCAGGGGAGTTTTATACCCCGCAACAATTGTCTTCTATACTTTCGGAAATTGTGGTTTTAGATGGTCAAAACCCAAAAGCAGGAAAAAAGAAAAAAATAAACAAAGTCTTTGATTTTGCCTGTGGTTCGGGCTCATTGCTGTTGAATGTACGAAAGAAAGTAGGTAAAGATGGGGTGGGTAAGATTTATGGGCAAGAAAAAAACATCACGACGTACAACTTGGCAAGAATGAATATGCTCTTACATGGTGTAAAAGATTCGGAATTTGAAATACATCACGGAGATTCACTAGAGAATGATTGGGATATGCTCAACGAAATGAATCCAGCAAAAAAGATGGAATTTGATGCTATTGTTGCTAATCCGCCTTTTAGTTTACGTTGGACACCATCAGAAGCAATGGGAGAAGATTTCCGTTTTAAAGATTATGGTTTAGCACCAAAATCAGCAGCTGACTTTGCTTTTTTACTACACGGTTTTCACTTTTTGAGTGATGAGGGAACAATGGCAATTATTTTGCCTCACGGAGTACTTTTTAGAGGTGGAGCAGAATCTCGTATAAGAACTAAACTATTAAAAGACGGAAACATTGATACCGTAATTGGTTTGCCATCAAATTTGTTTTTTTCCACGGGAATTCCTGTAAGTATTTTGGTACTTAAAAAATGTAAAAAAGAAGATGATGTACTGTTTATAAACGCTAGTGAATACTTTCAAAAAGGAAAACGCCAAAACCATTTACGAAAAGAAGATATTAAAAAGATTGTAGAAACCTATCAATTCAGAAAAGAAGAAGAACGTTATTCTAAAAGGGTAACAATGGAAGATATTGAAAAAAATGATTTTAATCTAAACATTTCACGTTATGTAAGTACAGCAAAACCAGAACCAATAATTGACTTGGTAGAAGTAAATGAAAAATTGGCTGAAATAGAAAAGAAAACGACTAAATCACGGAATGAACACAATGAATATTTAAAGGAATTAGGACTGAAAACAATTTGAGCGGGGGAACTTTAACTAAAAATTCTAACATATTTGATTTTGCTAGTATTTTAATAAAATATGTAGAGATTTGCAAATTCTATTAAAAATAAATCTTATGCCTAAATTCAGTAAAAATAACTTTTTATAATGTTTTGGAAGAAAAGGAAAAATAAACTAACTATGTTTAAATGTACTAAATGTGGTCAAGTACATTCCGAATAGCCTGCCTTAGCTTTTATCTCGCCAGCTAATTACGATTACCTTTCTGACAAAGAAAAAAAGGAAATGGCAAGGTTAAGTACAGATTTTTGTGAAATTTATTATGAAGACCAAACGGATCGCTTTATTAGAGTAACCCTGACTCAAAAAGTAGTTGATGCTTGTGAAGATTTAGAATACGGCCTTTGGGTTTCAATAAGTGAAAAAAGTTATACTGATTATGATGCAAATTTCAACAATCAGAATCACGAAACTAGATATTTTGGCTATCTATGTAGCAATATCTCAGAATATGAAAACACACTGTCTATTCCTTGCAATGTAGTGACTAAAACAGGAAATAACAGGCCAGAGATTTTTCCTCATCAAGATTATAACCATTCGTTTGTTAAAGACTATTTCAATGGCATCACCAAAAAAGAAGCAGAAAAACGGATAAAACAAATGATGAAAAATATTGGATAATGTACATTTTGAAATAAAATCAATACGGATTATTAACCAACCGCCTGGGTACCTTTAAGATAATATTGCGCTCACCATGCAATTCATTCAATTCAATAAGAACTTTTTTTTGTTTATCGATAGAAAACTTCGGCAGCACATATACAATTCTATCAACGGATTTTCGCTTAATTCTATCATACAATTTATACACATAGATAGGTTTTAGCAAGAGGGTTTGTGAAGATTTTCGCCGGCGTTTATTGGCATTAGCAGTAGAGATATGCAAAAAATTAACATCGTAATCTGTACCCGAATTATTTTCTACCTCCAAATAAAAAAACAATTCATTATATCCGTAGATGATATCCTTTAAATGTAAGGTTACCTTGTCGATAGATTTTTTTTTGTGTTTGATATGCCCTTCTTTTTTAGAAGTTATGTTGTTACAGAATTTTTTATAAAAGAGCATCCTATCAGTGTGGTATAGCGACCGGCTCGTATCCGATACATGGTTGTTATAAAAAACGGTTTGATAATTGCCATTATCGAACTGCTGTTGCGTGCTTTTTTTCGCCACTATTGCCCCTTCTTTTTTTCCGTATTGATTCTCATTTCCAATGGCGTCTTCCCTTTTGATAAAGTAATTGTATTGCGCTAGGTTTTTGGTATATTTAACCACAAAAGAATACACTTGCCCATCGGTAGTAATTACCAATAAATTAGTTGCTGCCCCGTCAGTGCCTTTTAAAATCCCTAAATAGTTAGGAGTTTCTTCATTATAGCCAAAAACGAAATGCGGAGCTCCGATAATCCCTTGCCGTATTGGTTTAGGAAAAAATAAAAAAACGTTTTTTTTATCGTTTATCAAGAGTACTTTTTTTTCTTTTTGCAAAAGGGTTTCCCTTGCTTTTTTATCAAATACGCCCTCGTTGGCTTGCTTAGGGTTTTGGCAAAATGCAAGTGCCGTAAAAAATTGAAGGGCAGTTATAATAACTATTTTTTTCATTTGTTTTAGGATTAATAGGATTCTAAAATTTCAAAAACATCACCGGCACATTTTAGGGTTTTGGCTTTAACAATAATTGATATTTATTGATGACGGTAACCTTGATATTTTTTGTTTTTCTTCTAAAAATTTTCTTTAGGGTGCTAATGCCCGGAATGGGCTCATTGATTTCACTACTTAAGTCCCTGCTCAATTCTGAACCCGTTTCAGCACGTAAACTATTTTCAACATAAATACCCAGTCCACCATCCTGTACATCGTATGCTTCAAGTGCTACCGGTTTATTGTTAATACTTTTGATGGTTACGATAATACGGTTGGGTTTAAACTTGGTATTTCCATACACATAGGTATTTTTTTTAAATAAAAAGCCATTGATAGTGGCATCTTTGGTCAGGCGCATTTCCAAGCGGTTGTTATTTTTAATTACCTGATTGCCATTGACTTCGGCATAAATAACAGGGTCGGTTTTTCCCAATGTAGTAATGCTCTTTTCTGCGGGTTTGCTATTGGACTTAAAAAAGGCTTCCTGTTCTTTTTTAATGTCCTCAATGGGCTCTTTTAAAACAGGAGAGGGTAGCTTTTTCGGTGTTTTAATATTTGTTTTTTGGTGCCTAACAGGTTTTTTTACAGGGGGGCTGTATTGAATTTTTCCGGCTTTATAAATGCTGTCGATAATTTTCTGTTTGTCTTTTTCTTCTTTATTATCGATAAAATAACCGTTCTCATCGAGTTTCGATTCATCGTACATTTCCGGAATCCATTTCTTTTTTTCTTCCTTAATGGCATCTACGGCTTCGAGTTTGCTTTTATAGGTTTCCTTTTCGTTTTCCAAGGTAGGCACAATCGATTCTTGCAAAGGTTTATCTTGCTTGCCGGAGCCAAAAACAATCATAGCATAGAAGATGATAAAAAGGATTACCATCCCTACAATGCTACCTACAATGAGTGTATTTTTTTTAATTTTCATCTGTTAGTTTTTGTAATGATTTTTCAAAAAAATCAGTAATTAATAATCCGTGTGTGTTGTGTGGAAAGTTTCTGTCAACAACAATCAAATATCCGGTGGTTACTTGTTTGTAGTGGTCTGTAACATCACCGCGGTGTACGCTAAACTTTACGGTAGTTTCAAAGCGATAAGGCTCTTTGCTTAGGTCGAGTTTAGAGTGAATTTCGGTAACTTCCTGAATTAAAGAATACTGTAAAAGTCGATTGTAAAAACCCGTCGCTTTTTTTTGCCGATATACATTGTCAACAGAGCTGTTACCCAACCACAAGGCTTTTTCTAAATTCTTTTTGTAATTATTGGGATTGATTCCATAAAAATACTGATGGAACAACTCTAAATGTGCTAAAGCCTCTACTTCTAAATTTTCTTTTTGGGTAACCATTTGTAACGGAATCACCGTTCCGTCACTGCTGATGGCAAAAGCACTATGGAGACTTTTTTGATAAATTTTATAGGTGGTAACCAGTGAGAAAGTACTGATAAGAACGGCCGCTATGATGACTGCAATTACCACAAACCGGTTTTTATGTAACACATCGTATATGTTTGTATAAGGAGTTTTCATTTAGGTAAAAATTTGAAATACAAAAGAGGTAGCCCTTTTGTAAAGTTTAAACTTTAAGACAACAATAAAAGCGATGATACTCGGCTGAATAAGAATCTCAAAAAATTTATTGTTGACAGTGACCCCGAACATGCCATTGAGGTAATCATTTCCCAATCCGGTATAAATGCCATTTACAAAAATATTCACTACAAAAAATGCAGGGACAAGCATATAAACCCCGATGTACAATTTAAAAAACCGAATGGCCAAATCTCTAAACTGTTTTAACATTGACATGGCCATCACCAATGGAAAAAACAACTGCATGATGCCTAACAGAAAAAAACGTTCTGCCAAAAACAAAGGATAGATAAAAAGGTCAATAGCCCAAAATACCAATCCGAAAATAAAAGCTATCAATTGAAATGTTTTTAGTGGCATGGTCAAAAAATCATACAAGGCCTGCATGGCTTTCAGGGTAATGGTCAAGGCATTGCCTTCAGATTCAATCGCTAAGTTTTGCAACTGCAAGGGCAATAATGACGGGGCGGTATCGATAAACTGTTGGTCTATGGCTACCAAAATAGCATCAAAATAGCCCAAGATTTGGGTAGAAAAAATAACGATTAGTATATAGGAGAAATTCGTCAATAAATCGGCAGGTTTTAAGCCCCAAGTATATCCGTCTTTATCGCCAACCCCGACGATATATTTTTGGATGATGTTCACCAAAAAAAAACCCACCGCCAAAACTTTGACACCGGTAATGGCATAGCCTGCCAAGCTGGAGGCCTTCATGATATCATAAATGGTTTGAACATAACTCAAACCGAAGTCTAAGGCAATAGTCATTTTACTGTGTTATTTCTCTATGGTTAATCTGGTCTTGCATTTCTCGAAAGGAAATAATATCGTGATACCTGTTAATTTTGGCATCTATTTGTGAGTTTAGCGTTTGGGTGGCCTTTTTGCGTTCGCTAATGATTTTTAATCGTTCGGCATCTGACATTTTAAAAAAATTACTGGCCAGTATTTTTTGTACAAAATTGACATCTTCAATCGAGGCATCTATCAATCCGCTAAAAGCATCTGTAATAGTGGTAACTTCATCAGGACTGATGTATTCTGAATTGATAATGGTATTGATACTGCGGTTTACTTTTTGTATCAATTGCGTATTGGCACGTATCAACTGCTCAACTTCTTTTACAGTTTTTACAGCATTGGTTACTTTGACAATGCGGTCTTTTTGCTCTTTTAAAAATTGTACGGTCTTAACAAGTTTTGCCGTTTGGTTAGCAGCTTCAACCAAGCCTTTGGTCAAGGTAATAAAGCTAGTATTGTCATATACGGGCATTCCTTGCGCCATACTATGGTTTTTTGATAATACTACTAAAAAAGCAGTGATTAGTAGTTTGTGAAATAGGTGATTCATAGTGTTTTATTTTACTGATTTAAATGCTATTGTTTAGGCTGATTATTATTGGCTAACAAATTGTTTAATGGCTTCTTCCATATTTTGGGTATTGTGATATAGGGCGAGTAAGGCTTCGTTTTCGGCGCCGTCAGTAAGGTAAGCAGCATAGGCTTCTTTGGGTACTTCTAAGCGAAAGACATTACTTTCTTTGCCTATTTTTATAAATATCTCGGTGTATTTCCGCTCTCCTGATAAATCGTTGCGGATGGATTTGAGTTGGTTATAATCGTGCGCCGACAAATTGAGCCTTTGCTGTAATTCGCGATAGCCCTTTTCATTATTCAGGCTATAAATAACCTGTGTGTTTTCTAAAATACTTGCCGATGTAGCATTATCAGGAAGTTGATTGATCGATTGCAGGATAATTCCGATACCACCATTTTGTTTTCTAATGGCTTGGTAATAAAATTCAACACTCTCTAATACATTGTCAAATTTTAATTGCTTGGCAAACTCATCAAAAAGAATAATGCCTTTTTCAGCTTTGTTTTGCCATATTGTGCGTTGTACGGCAGATTTGATAAGTTTTAGCATTACCGATAAGATTTCTTTATTGTCTTTAACTTCGTCGAGTTCAAAAACTATCAGTTGTTTATCTTCAATCTTATAGCTTTGGTCTGCTGCGGTTTCAAATAGAAAACTGTAAATACCGTCGCCTACATATTCTGATAAAATGTGCAAAAAATGGTCAAGGTCAAAAAAACCGGCATTAATGTTCAGTTGGCTTAATAGGCTTTTGCGTTGCAAATCAATAAAAGTATACAGGCTTTGTAATGAGTGGCCTTTGTGAACAGTTTGATAATAGTATTTCAGTATTTTTTTGAGGGATACATTTTCGGCTTTGGTTGCTTTTTTGCCTGAAGCAAAGAGTTCTAGCAAAAAAATGGCAATGTCTTCTAACCGCTCAGCATCGACAGCAAGGCCTTTGGTAGTTGGTGCGATATAAAACGGATTGATGCCCAGATTTTTTCCTTTCTCATACCGTAGGATAATATGTTTGTCTGGATAGAGCTTGGCAAATTTTTGGTAAGAACCTCCTAAATCTATAATAACCAAGCGCACGCCACTTTCAAAATATTGACGTAGGATGTTATTGGCCAAAAAAGATTTTCCTTCACCGGTAGGCGAAAATATAGCAAAATTACGGGCTTTGATACGCTTTTTTTGGGCATCCCATACATCTTTGAGTACCGGAATATTAAATTGGCGGTCGTTGAAAATAATACCGCTGGGGTCTGACTTATAATTGGTATTGTTAAGTACTAAACACAAGGCGTGTTTTAAATCGGTAACATAGAGGTCTTCATTAGAAAAATTAGAGCTAAAGCAACAATAAGAATTTACATAATAATGCTTGCGCTCTTCGGCTTTGGGATAATGCGGTTCGATATCTAATTCTTTAAATTCAGCTTTAATGGCAGAGGCAATTCTCTTTAGGTGGCTTTGCGAGGTATCCCAAAAAATAATATTGAAATGCCCTCGTATGATACGCGCATTGTCATCGCTGTTTATCTTTTGCAGGATGGTTTCAATTTTCGTTAAAATGGATTTGTTTTGGGTACCGAAATTGGCACTTTTAGACAATTCGTCTTTCTTTTTTTCTAAGAGTTTTCGCCATTTTGATTTATCATCCAAATAAATAATTTGATTGACAAGATGATTTGCCTTTAACCGAAGCCCCAAGCCGTCAACAAAACCTTGATGGAAAGTAAAAGTATCGCTCGTAAAATTTTCATCGGTGATAGAGCTGGCTACAAAATCGCCAAAGCACTTTTCGTTATTGACCGCTAAGATGTCAAAATAGGCATCGCCAATATGGATATTTTTGGTATTCAGTTCAATGTCTGTTGAAGCATCATTATAAAATCCGTTAAAAAAAAGTGAGGTGAGGTGTAAAATTTCATCTTCGGCTAATTTTGTAAAAAACAGTTTCCTGCTGTTATTTAAAAAACGGATGGTGTCTTGTACGTGATTAGCAAATTCACTGGCTTCTATGCCCATTTCGGTTACGATACTTTTGTTAATATTGCGAAAAGGATTGACGTATTTAGGATTGTTTAAACCTTTATTCTTCGGATAAATAAAGAATAGGTATGAGGTATGCGAGATGTATTTTCGGCCTTTAAAATACGCTCGGGTAGTACGTTCTAAAAAGGTGTTATTGGGCAGCTTTTCGGCGGTATATACTTCTTTTCGGTAGATATCTTGTTTGTGGATGACCGTTCCTACTGGAAGGGTTTTCAACGCTTGAAACCATGAGGTGTGAAGGTCTTCAAAATCTTTTTCCGATAAGGAATAGATTTCCGGAAAATGGCCTCGGTAACAGAGTATGATATTTCCGTTATTGGCAAATACGATATTATCGTCTATCTGGACGATTGGGTGGTATGTTGAAAAATTAATCTTCTTCATAAGAAAAGTCGTTACTTTTTTTGTGGGTAATACTAGTTGGAAACACTTTTTGGAAATGTAATACGTGTGGTTTTTTTACACTGTATAGAAAGCCTAAGTACAACACGGTATTAAAAGCCATTGCTATGATAATTACAACGAGGCTAAACGAAAAAATAATCAGCATCAGCGAGCCGATTACCGAAATCATCATCAGCCCAAACAGAGTAATAGGCAAGCCCATAATGATGGCTCGCTTACGGATATCTTTATATACTTCAAATTTTTTCATTAGACCGTTATTCCTATGAGATAAGTAAAAATGCCTACTACCGAGCCGGCAATAAGTACAAAAATCAGCACACGGGTAATGCCTTTTTTCAGGTCGGCGTTCTCGCCAAAAAAATGGCCTACATTGAACAAAAATCCTATTAAAAAAATTACTCCTAACAGGATGGGAAAAATAGCTCGAATGGTGTCAGAGACATCATTGACAGAACTTTCTAATCCGCCAATTTGTGCATTGGCGGCAGAAGATAGCATAACCATAGCAAGTAGTGAATTGATTGTTTTTTTCATTTTCTTACGATTTTTAGTTATTACATAATTCGATACTTAGGGGTTTGGCGGTTGTATAGATAGTCTACATTTTTTTTGGAGTGATTTTTGTATGTTATTTTCTACCGCAATGGCAAAAAGATTTTTATATACTATTTTTTTAGGTGGTTTGTTGTTTTTACACACCTCTTACCTGAGTCACAAGCCCAAAAGGCTTATTGTTATTGACCCCGGGCATGGCGGGTATGATTTTGGGGCGGTAGGGTATGGTAACAGTATAGAAAAAGATATCGTACTTCAGATTTCTAAAGAAATTGTAAGGTTGAATAATGAGTTGTTGAAAGATAAGTATGACATCTATTTGACGCGGTACAAAGATACTTTTGTATCGCTACGAAAAAGAAGCCTCCTCGCCCAAAAACTAAAAGCCTCTCTTTTTGTATCTGTTCATTGTAATCGGTTGCCCGGCCATAGCCATACCAAAGGCATGGAGGTGTATGTGGCAAAGCCTTTAGAAAACTATTCTCAACAAAACAGTAAAGCCTCCATTTCTTTAGGGCTTCTTTTGACCCGCGAATTTTCCGAAAAATTATCTATCAAAACAAAGGGAGTTCAATTTGCCAGCTTTCAGGTATTGAGAGAAAGCGTTAAAAACCAACCCTCTGTTTTGATAGAAACAGCTTACGTTTCTAATAAGATTGAAGCCGCATATTTCAAAGAACATAAAAATATAACTGCCATTGCCTTGGCAATTCTAAATTCTATCGACAAATACTTTAAAACAGCTAAGTGATGAAAGCATTTTTTACAGAACTTACAAAAGTTATAAGCAAGGTTTTGGCGGCTGTGTATCGTAAATTAATTTTGTTGGTTAAGAAGGGGCTTAAAAAGAAGTAAAAATTTCTTTTTAGGGGTTGATTTCTTAAGGATAAAAGTAATAATTTATACAACTTATCGAAGAAAAAAAAACCGTATTTTTATACGGAATCAGTGCTAAACAGGGCTACGAAGGCCTTTTTATTATTCGTATTTGTTTTTTTAAAGATATTTGAAGCGTGTTTTGAAACTGTACCTTCTGCAATAAACAGATAGTGGCCAATTTCTTTATAGGTATATCCGTCTAATATAAAATTGGCAATTTCTATTTCACGTTCTGAAAAGTGTAACTTTTTAAACGATTGGATGATGGATTCATTTTTAGCATTGCCATGCCCGTCGAGATACCCTAATTTAAGCAAAAATTCATCTCTTTTTCTAGATTGGTAAATATTATGCCTCAGCAGCGTGATTGCCAACCAAAAGTAGCCGGCATTTACTACACTTTGTTCTAAGGTTTGTAAATCGCCATAGGCTACAATTATGGGCATAAACACTATTGATAGCAAGGCCAAATAACCGGAAAAAATCCGGTTGCGATAATATTTATTGTCGGGGGTGTTTTTATACAAACGCAGTATCGGCTGGCTTACATTAATTAAAAAAAGCAATGCGATTAGTATGGGGAATATTATAAATAGTTTCTTAGCAATTTGCAGGTCGTGATAAAGCAAATAGGGGATGACGAATAAGCCGATAAAAGTACTTGACAAGTAGATAATAAGATTTTTTATACTTAAAAATTTTATGGGGACGATATGAAACTCCTTGTATACATACCACACATAGTATATGGCAAGGATAATACCCACAGAATAGGCTATAATATTTTGCAGGTATATAGAAATGTGAATGTTTTTATCCGGAAAAAGGCCTGAGCATAAATTATAGAGGATAAAAAGAGCCGTAAACCAGAAAAAACGTTTGGTGGCTCCGTTCTTTTTTCTTTTAAAGATATGTAAGAATTGCTCAAATAGAATCAGTAATTGTACGCCTATACAAAGCAGGGTTACCAATTTTATTTGAGTTCCGAACATACTTGTTTTTATTGCCCATCAGCGTCTTTTTTAAAAATGTACAATGTGTAGGGGAGTCCTTTTTCAATTCTTCCTGTCATTATAAAGCCATTTTTTTCATAAAAAGTAATATTTCTAATGGTTGATGTTTCTAAATAAATACTTCTTTTTTGCTCGTTACAGTAGGCGACAACTTTTTTTAATAAGGCACTCCCAATACCTTTACCTGATGTTGAGGGGTCAACACCAATATACCATAAATGAATACTGTTTTTTGGTTGATGTGGTTTTAAAAGGCGCTCTCTTTTTAATATTTTGAACAAACGTGTGATACCGATGCCAAAGAGTACTAGTTTAATATCCCAAATGAGGGTACTTAGGGTAACCTTTTTCTTCTCTGGAAATATTAAAAGTACAGCTGCCTTCTTATTTTTACTAACAAAAACCTTACCAAATTTTTGGGCATAATAGTAGCTGTATCGCATCAATAAAGGAATCCGAGCCTTTTTATTGTTAATTACAAGATTGACTGATTTGTTATTTGTAAAGGCTTTGGAAAGTATGGAAACTACGGTATTTTTATCTCTTATTGTTTCTCTTAGCATCTTCAAGTATAGCTAACTATCAAAATCCTAGATAATTCTGTTTTTTATTAGTACTCTGAAATTTTTTTCTAATAGTAAATATATGTGCCCTTTATAAATATAAGTTTGCTTTTCTTTAAAAGTAATCTTCCTTCGCGTTCCGCTTTGGCGGACGAGAAGATATGGTTTAATTCCTCGACCCTCTAGGCCGCAAATAATGATGTTTGGGTAGTAAACACCATTTAATACCTCGATGCCTCTGCGGTTGTTTATTAAACCGACTCTTTTTGGGTACTAAATCGTCGGGAGTAAAAACAAAGTATAATGTTATGATTATTTTTTTTACATTATTTTAATTTTTTGTTAAAAAATGGTTTGTTGCTAAAAAAGAACACTTTTTAAGATAGCTTATAAAGAAAAAATAGTTTCAATAGATATGATGTAGAATTAAAAATTGTTCTTTAAAATGGAAAGGCTTTAAAGAACCTTTTTCTACAATGTAATATCTATTTTACCCATGCTTTTTTTGTCAAATTAAGTTTAAAATCATTTTAATGCTACCCTACTAACCAATCAAAACCAACCCATTGCAAAGATAGCCACATGCCAGCCGCTAGGCCAAGGCCAAGCCCTTTGGGATGACGCATATTTTTCAGTGTGTTTTCATTTATTTAACTCTTATTTAAAATTTATAAACTTTTCTTAAAGAACTCTTTTGTTTTCTGAAAAATATGCGTTCATGCCTTGCCCCGACATTGCTGTGGCTGTTATTGCCCT
>Ga0256841_1001062_pt1 | contig 25225 bp, 40 predicted proteins | sample 356308metaG_FD_185971 | JGI IMG/M metagenome (GOLD analysis project Ga0256841, IMG submission 185971) | Hydrothermal vent microbial communities from Mid Atlantic Ridge, Atlantic Ocean - 356-308 | ecosystem: Environmental > Aquatic > Marine > Hydrothermal vents | place: Atlantic Ocean: Mid...
AAGCACGAGGGCATCTTTGACCTCAAGGTCAAAGCGGAAAAGTAAGAAGGGGAGGTGACGATGATGAAGGCCAAGTTCATCGGCAAGGAAGAGGGTTTCGTGGGAACGGCCTACCGTTGGAGGCTGGACGAACCCATCGAGTTCGTTGACATCGTTGGGGGCGAGCCTCGCCAGTTGAAGACCGACGAGGTCATCACTTCGGCTGTGGTCGCTTATAGCGGGCCCGAGTGTTTGGTCTTCCCGGTGCGTAAGCGCGACGGTAGCGTGTGCTTCATCGATCTTGGGGGTTACAACGCAATCGGAAAAGAGGCCCACGAGAAGGCTTTGAAGGCAGTTGGGGTTAGTCAAGTCGTTTGGGGGTGAGGCATGACCAAGTTCAAGGTGCTCTTGTCCAACGGTAAGATGGGTGCGATCGTTACCGGAAAAGCGCGAGACGGATACTATGGCACCTACTTTGGGTATGGAGCAAGGGGGGTTGGGCCTGTCTTGGGAGAGGAAACCGAAGACGATGCGTACTTGGAGATTTTCGACAAGGTGGATGAGGCCCTAGGCGTCGAGGACGTTTGGGTTGAGTGGAGGTAGGACATGGAAAAGGTTAGTACGGAAACCGCAATCGATCACGCCGTAGCTCGTGTTCGCAGCTACAGCAAGGCACGCGCAGTAGTTAAGGTCGAGTACGTGGCCGGTTACGTGCGTGTCGCTCGCACGAAGCGTGGGGACATTTACGTTGAGGTTCGGGACAAAACCGGAAATGTTATCGGTATTCGCACCATTAAGCGAAAGTCCGCCGTCAAGAGTAGGGTTTGGCGTCCTTTGGGCTGGCTTAAACGTCTCGTCTCCTGGCTAGGGGGTGTCCGCGCCGGTGCGTAGTCTAGGCGCGGTGCTAGTGCTGGCCCTTGGGTTGGTGCTGGCCCCACCTACCGATATCGTTTGGGAGCTGCGCCAAGCACCTAGGCTTGCAGACCTTGGTGGTGCTCCTGATTTGCATCAAATCAAGGTGCGTGTCACCTACTACAACCTGGTGCCTGGCCAGACGGACGATACTCCATGGCTTGGGTCATGCGGGTATTACTGGGAGTGGGAGGCAAAGCTCAGACCCGGCGAGCGTTTGGTTGCGCTTAGCCGTGACCTGTTCTTTGACAACAGGGGACGCAAGTTATGTGGCAAGCGTGTCGTCATAGAGGTTTTGGGCGAGCGCTTCGTCGGCGTGGTTTGGGACACGATGCATTCGCGCTTCGGTCAATCGGTTGACATTGCCATGCCTCCTGGTGAGCGTTGGGGGCGCGGCGCTGCACCCGGTACAATGTTTTGGTTGGGTGTTGACAAGTAGCATGGCGATATGCTATGCTGCACTTGGAGGTAACGATATGGTTAGTAAGGTTAAGATCAACCCGGAAAAGCACACGCTAGCCTACGCCAAGTACAAAGGAGAAAAGCTCATCTACACCGCAGAGTTTGATTCGGTTGATACCCTGGTCGAGTTTGCCAACGAAATCTTCAACGACAGGCTCGATGGTAGCGTCGTCAACCTGCCGTTCGTTTACATGCACGGCGGTAAGGTTGGCAAGATCGACTACGGGGACAGCAGCGTTCGTGTCAGTGAAGCTGAGCACGACCCCCACGAGAGCGTGATTGCTTACTTCATCGGCAAGGATGACGCGCTGGCTGGTGGGGTCACCCAGCTTCCGTCGGATGCGCTTGACGCTGAGAGCGCGTTTACGCTCATTGCATCCGCAATGCATGCGTCTGGCGCTCACCTGGTTTGCATCATCCACAACGATGAGATTGTCTCGTACAGTGGGGCTATCTGAAAGGAGGTTTTGAGATGATCGTTCACGTTCAGAAACCCGAGGAGAAGCAGCTGGTGATGTTTTCGTTGCGGTTCGGCAACACGGAGCACTCCGTGAACGGGGTTGCTGGGGTTAGCGATGACGAGTTCTTCCCGCCTTACGACAACGATGAGGAGCTGGCTTCGTTCATCGCTGGCTTCGTCCAGTACGTTGCTATGCAGGCGGGCATCGAAGAGTTCAAGGGCGTGACCATCCGCTACATAGCCCTCTTGTACCCCGATGGGACCATTGCCGTAGTAGATTCCGACCGGCTGGCCAACATGCTCGGTGGTGGTAGTGGTCCTAAGGCCATTGCTTAGCTAGGGGGGGTGCCGTGTTCCAGACGCAGAAGGTTCGCGGCGTAAAGTGGCTTGACAAATACGTCCGCACGCTACCTGGCAATGCAGCGTGTAGGACGCCTATCTACGCAGCGCTGAAAAACGAACAGGTGCGCGAGCTGCTTCGCGGTAAATACGACCCCTACTGGGATGGCAAGCGCATGCGGCTGATTGCTGGGCTGAACGAGGTCTTCGTGCGTCCTTGTCCCGTGACTCCACGGCATGGTTTCGTCGACTCCCGCATCGTGCGTAGCGGTGCTGAGCTGGTCGACGTCTTGTCGGAGACGCTTGCTGCTGATAGCGGGGCTGAGGTCATCTTGGCCAAGCCGATCGATGCCAAGTACAACTACGTCATTACGCGCAACGGCATTACGATCGGTGTTGGGCATGACGGAGCGACGGCTGGCAAGGGGGCCGTGTCTTTGCCCATCCCTACCAACCTCCCGAACCCAGAAAACATCATCAGTGAGTGGCCGTACATGGAAGCCGTGCACGACGGCAGCGTGCTCTACCTGACGCAGCTCAGGGATGGTCCAGAGACGCCGCTTGCCAAGGATTTCATCCCGAAGATGATGAGGGTCGAGCACATTTACGTGGTAGACCCCAACAACAATGACCTGCTGAAGTTTGAGCAGGAGGTCAGGGAGCTGCCGGAGGGTACGGTCGTCGTGCACGAGGGTGGTTCTTTGACGAGTCACTTTGGGGTGCACTGCTACCTGAACGGTGTTCCGTACATCACTTCGTTCAGGCCGAAGGTTGGCGACATCATCGAGCTAGCGGGTTCGAGCGGGTGGGACCAGGAGGCGTTCGACACCTTGGCCGGTTACGGAAGGTTTGCTGCAAAGCACTACCACTACAGCGTCGAAAACTACGACAACTTCGTCGATTCTCCCGCAGCCTTTTCTATCATCCATAGCGTCGTCCCCATGATGCAGCACGATCCTGATGATTCCGTGCTTAGGCTTCTGGCTTGGGCCATGCACATGGTGGTCTTGTCAACTGCGGCAGCATCCATGGCAGAGGTACGTCACTGGCCAAAGATTAACAGCTACATGTACGACGAGCGTGTTGCTGGTGACATCGAAGAGATGCACTCGGGGACGCCTCGTGAAAAGGCGTTCGAAAAGGCATTCTCGTACGACCTTGAACGCGCCACCGTTGCGCTACACACCGCTAAGCAAATCTTCGGCAAGTCTTGGCCACCCTCGTACGGAGGTAAGCGCTGGAAGAAAAGCACGGAGCGGGCGATCAAGATCGCTAGCTACTGGAAGTCGTTCTTGAACACCGGCAAGCGAGACCACTTCGATGCCGCCGTGCACCATGCGCACGCAGTACTGAACGAGGTCCACAACGGCGGTCCTTACCTGTCGAAGGTAATGGACACGAGCGAAGAACACATGGATGCCTTCTCGTCGCTCTCTGGATTGATCGTCGCAAGGAGCATCGAGGCTGCGAGGGTTGCGCTTGACGGGAGTTGGAACACGAACGAGAAGAAGCTGCGGCTCAAGAAGGCGGAGAACATCAAGAAGGCAGAAAGCCTCGTGGAGGCTGTGGTCAAGCTGGCAAATGAGGTTGATGAATGAACTACTACAAGGGTCCTGAGGCGGTATTCCAGATCGGCGAAAGTGTCGTTTTCGCTGGGCCGATTGCATCGAGCAAGAAAGGCGTCTACGATCTTATCGTAGACCTTACCGGGGCCACGCACAACAGAAGTTACGTAACTACTTCGCTCGACGTTGAAGGGCTTGAGGTCAAGCAGGACTACATCTCGGTCAGGTGGCCCGACATGGGCGTACCTGCACTGAAGCGTGAGTGGTGGGAGACGCTTGCAAGCGTGCTCGCATCTGGTAAGTTCGACTCGATCTACATTGGGTGCGCGGGAGGTGTCGGACGCACGGGAACCACGCTGGCCATCCTTGCATATTTATACGGCGTGGAGACGAAGACCCCGATCGCCTGGGTACGAGAAAACTACAACCCCAAGGCGGTTGAGACGACCGAGCAGGTTGAGTACGTCAACAAGATTACCGGGAACGACGAGAAGGTAGACGTGCGGTCGGGAAAGTCCTATGGCGTAGGCTACGGCAGCTATGGTTACGGCTATGGCGGGCAGTACTCTACCGCGAAGCAGAAAACCCCTAACGAGTTTTACATCAACGATGCGGGCAAGCTCGCCAAGTCAATCAGCAACATCGTTGGTGGGTTGAAAAACAAGGACAGCTTCAAAGTGGAGCACGAAGATGACGTGGTCTACATCGAAGCCCCCGGCTCGTGGTTGATGGTCAAGGTTGGTCCACGGTACGAGCTGAAGGTCGTGATCGACGGCCAGTACGTAGACGTAATCAGCTCGACCACCAGCGGTGAAGTACTCAGCAAGATTAGCGGCTGGGCGCTCGTGATGGACGAGTTCGTAAGCGAACTCGTTTCCCTTGGCATCGGCATCCAGTGCTTCGATGAGAACTACGCCAGCTACGGCATCGTTACCGTTGAGCAAATCATCGATGGGCCCGTGCTGGATGAGCTTCTTGATGAGTTCGTCTACAACAACGACGACGAGTTGCGCCAGTTGGGTTGCTTGACTGGCAGCAAAGCAAGTGGTAAGGTGGAGTAGGAGGTAAGGAAATGATCAAGACCAGGTTGTACGCAGATGTTCGGAACAACGTCGAGAGTGGCATCAACACGATTCTCATTGGCCCGACCGGCTCGACCAAGACGGCAAGTGCAGCGCTCGCCATGCGGGACATGATCGACGATGGAAAGCTCGACGCCATGCACATCGTGCAGATCACACCCGGTGTCGAGGACATCGACCTCGTCACCAAGCTGCTGCTCGACGGCAAGGGGGGTGTCAAGGAAATCAAGGGGCCGCTTCGCCTGGCGTTCGATGACGCTGCAGCTGGCAAGCGCGTTGGCGTCATCATCGACGAGATCAACCGCGGTGAACCGACCACGACTAACATTCTCATCACCGCCATCGACAGGGTTCACGGTGCTTACCGACTGTCCGACTTCGTGGTGGGTGAAACGATCGTGGTGCCTCTTGACCGGTTGGTGTTCGTTGCCACCGCCAACATCGGTAGCGCCTACCATGGCACCAGCCGCATCGACGAGGCGCTCATGGATCGGTTTGGCAGCGTCATCTACGTCGACTACGACCTTGGGCTGGAGAAGCAGCTTGCCGGTGAGTACCAGTTTGCCGTCGAGGTTGGGCGCGCCGTACGCGCTGCGTACAAAGGCGGCAAGATTTCGGCCCCGTTCTCTACGCGCCAGCTCATCAACTGGATCGACGCAATCAAGTCGATTGGCAAGAAGCCCAGCAAGAAGCAGGTGATCGAAGCTGCGCATCGCACGTGGGTTTACCGCGTCGTTGGTACCGACGGGTTCGGTTTGCCGGACAGCAACGAGCTTCAGGTCATCAGCGGCATTCTTCGCAACATCGAGGTGTGAAGATGAAGGGAAGAAAAGAGCTTGCTTACCGCGCGGGGGCTAACATCCTCCGCGCGGTAAGGGCCGTTTCGAGGGTGGAGTCGCCGGGTAGGTTGGTGGAGATCGAGCTTCACCCATACTCTAAGAAGCACGTTGCCGAAAAGGTGGCAATGGGCGTCGAGATTTCGCCTGCCGATTTTGCTGGCGACGACATCGTACTTGCGGCATCCCTGCACATGCTGCGTAACCACATCGCAGACATGGCAGCGGTCGTCAACGATGGTCTCGGTGATGAAATCTACGACGCGAACAGCCTTGGTGCTGACTTGTACGGCATCATTACCGACGACATCCAGAGCGCTCAGCAGTTCGAATACCCACTGACATCGATCAGGGTAGGCAACGAGCGCAAGACCAGGCGTATCGCCAGCTTGTTTGCCGAGGGTAAGTTCAACGATGCGGCCGAGGCCATCGTTGATTTGCTGAAAGGCAGCAACTACACCAAGCCCAATAAAAGCCAATGTGCTGGGCATGCACAACACACCGGTAGCCTGAAAAGCCTAGCGCCGCAGGGCGACGTCGACGTCGAAATGGACAACCCCAGGAAAGAAGTCGTGATGGATATTTACAACAGGATTTACAGGGTTCTGAAGCACACGTACGCAGAACGATCGGTTCGCACTCGTAAGCGCTACGGCAAGCGCCTCGTCAAGTCCGTCCTGTTCGGCAATACGCCAAAGTACCCGTTCACCGACAGGGACGAGGTCTTGTTAGAGCGTCCCAAGGTCCTCGTTTACTTGGACATGAGCGGTACGATGAGCTTTTCTGCACGTTCGCAAGACTACGGCAAGCTGATCCATGCCGAGTACATGTACGCCCTGATTCTGACCATGATGGACATTTACGATGTTGACGTGGTCATGCACAACGGGCGTGGCGTGCACTTCACCAACTCGAAGAAGGAGCTAATCGACAGCATTGGCAAATCCCACATCTGTTGCGGCGAGGGGAAGGTGCCTCTAGTCACGGGGGACTACGACGCCGTCGTCATGCTTACCGACATGGGTTGGCGGCCTGGCGCATTCAAAGCCTACTTCGAGATCGTCAACTACCACTTCGACGGGAGGCGGCAGGTTGCCGTTCATGGCCTAGCGCCGTTCATCTCCGACGAACGCATTGCGGAATACGTAAGCGACGACAAGCTGGCCGTGGTTGGCAACGTAAAAGACGTCGTGTCCAGTGCGACACACTTCGACAAGGTTCTTAGGACGATGATCAACGGGGCGCATTAGCGCTCCACCAAGTTTTGTGGTAAAATGCAGTTGCGGAGGTTTGGTCATGCACACCATCCTTGAGGAGTTACGTGTACCGTTCGACGACGATCAAATCAAGTTCAAGTTGCAGGTCAAGCTCGACGATAACACGGGGCTTGCGGCTCCGTACGTAGATGCTAGGGCCGTCATCGATAGGTTAAATAGTGTGGTGGGGCTCCGGTGGTCGGAGCACTACTCGATGCATTACGAAAACGGCATCTGGTATGCGCAGTGCGAACTTCACCTTTACTTCGAGCAGAAGAACGACCTGCCGTTGAAGACATACCGAACCGGGTTCGGTATCGGCGACGACCCCAAGGCGGCTGAATCAGACGCCTTCAAGCGAGCGGCGGTCAAGTTCGGTGTGGGTGCACACCTGTGGGAAAGCGGGCTAATCAAAGTCGAGATTAGCGGCAACAAGATTCTGACCCCTAGGTCGGATATGCTTGCTGCTTTGAAGCAGAGCAGCGTAGGCGATGAGGCCGCGAACACACCGATCGGCGAGATTGCGTCTTCGACACACGACCCCAAACCCAAAGCGGCCAAGCCTGCCGCTGGCGCTGGTGCAGCTAGTGAGAAACAGGTCAACCTCATCAAGAAGCTGCTCGGCCAGTCGTTCGACAACCCCGACGAGCTGTACGACGAGATCGTCATGCTGCTCGACGACGACGAGTTGTCCAAGACGAACGCGAGCGTCGTCATCGAGCATCTGCTTGGCAAGAAAGAGAACCCGGAAATCACGACGTTGCTTGACATGATTGGGGTTCAGAAATGACCAACGAACCGATTCAACTACTCAGGCAAGCGTTCGGTGACGTGCGGCGACTCAGTCGCACGTCACGCGGCTGGCTCATGAGTGCGCCTCACCGAGAAGACAAAAAGCCGTCGTTCACCGTGTTCCAGGGAAGCGACGGTAACTGGGTAACGCACGATTTTGCCACCGGTGAGACGATGAGCCTCCAGCGATACCTCAAAGAATACGGTGGCATCAGCGTCGCCGCCTATACGCCAAAGGGAACGTCGAGTAGCGAGGTGAAGCCGAAGGCGGTGAGCCCAAGCCCCGAGCTGGTGTCCTGGATCGAGGAAACCGGGGCGGACTACGAAGGGCATGGCTTCAAGAACGAAACGGACAGTCGGGCGCTGGGAGTATTCAAGCTCACCGTTTCCCACCCTACCAACAAGAAGCTGGCCGCTGGCAACGTTGCCATCATCGTTCGCGACGAAACCGGCAAGGTGACCGGCATCAAGGTGCGCAACAAGTTCAACGTCGCGAAGGGCAAATACGTATGGGCCGAAAGCGGCTACGAGAACCCGCTATGGTATTCCCCCAACTTCATCAGTAGGGCCGATGAGATCAAGAGCGTCATCGTCGTAGAAGGTGAGCTGAAGGCGGCGATGGTCTACCATGCCGTAAAGGCCATGTTCATCGAACATCCGGACCTGAAGGGATGGGACAACGTTGGCGTCATCGGCGTACCAGGCATCAGTAGCTACGACAAGGTCATCGAGCCCCTGATGCGGTACGACCGTGTCCTGTTCATCACGGACATGGGCGTGCTCAACGAGCTTGCCAACCAGCAGACCTGGAAACTCCAGCATGCCTGGCAGGTGCTGACGCTGGCCGGTAAGACGGTGAAGGTGGTCGGCTGGGAGACGTTCGCAAACGAGTACAAGGCCAAAGGTAGGGACATCAACGACTTCGTCGGGGATGGTTTCTCGCCAACCGATATCATTCAAGTGCTGGTAAGCCACGCCAGACGCCCTCAGATGGCCGAGAAGTACCTTCTGGAGAACATGCCGGTACTAACCCTTAAGAACCCTCTTGCAAGCGTCCTAATGGCGCACTACGTAGCCGCCATGACCGGCGGCAAGTGGATCAACGGTAGCGGTGTCGAGCATTCGCTGACGCAGGGCAAGGCCATGTATATGACCAAGCTTACGCCCAGGGTGCTGCGCAAAGCCCGCAAAGAGCTGAAGGAGCTTGGTGTGCTGAGCAAGCGCACCAGCGACCCGGTGCCCGACGGCTTCGTGCTGAACATGAAACGCTTCCGTGAGCTGATGCTGACCAACCACCCCGGCGGCACGGCCAACGAAACCTCAGTGCCGAATACTAATACTTCTACTTCCCTCCCTACTAAGAAATCCTTATCTACTACGGAACGATATTTTAGACTCTTCAATGTCTACTTTGTTCCGTCTATCGCGTACTTTTCGCCATACGAGGAGGCGAAATACGAGAGGTACCTCTCCAGGATTCTGGCGCGTCTAGGGTACACTAAGAGGGACATCGCCAAACTGCTCGACGTGACCGAGCAGACCGTGCACAACTGGTTCAAGTTCGTCGTCTACAAGACCTGGATCGACATGAAACCGGCATTCAAGGTCCTGAGGAAAGAACTCAACGCACTCATCGAGCACGTCATGAAAGTCTACGGCCACTTCGTTACCTACAAACCCGACAAACCCAAACACACGACACCCTTCCTGGAGGTGGTGACGTGAATGGCTTTGCGGAGCTGTTCATGCTCAAACGCCATAGATACTACGAAGACGAGGTTGATTTGGAGCAAATCAACAAGGCCACCTACGACGCCTTGATAACAGCTTACGCAATCTATTACGATACGTTGCGTAAGGCTCACGCCGAAATGCCACGGGACGTGAGCGACGAAACACTCAAGAAGGAGCTGGGACTATGAACAAACGTTTGTACGTATCTGGATACGTACTCAACGACGGTCGAACGATCGTGAACGTCCAGCCGACGTTCGAGAAAATGATCGAGGCCGATGCCGCCAGCAGAAAGCTGTTCGGTATCACGGACGACGACGTTGTCGCTTCGGTTTCCAGATACGTATACGGCAACCCTGACCAGGTCTACGACGAAACCGTCGAGCACCTGATGAAAATGAAGGAGTACATGAAAGAATGGCCGAGTTCAAACTAAGACCCTACCAAGAGAAGGTCGTCGAAGAGGCTCGCGAGGCCGTTAGGTCAGGCCACAAGTCTCTCCTTGTATTTATTCCAACAGGGGGAGGTAAGTGCTGGGCTCCTGGTACTGAGATACTCATGTACGATGGGAGCATCAAGGCCGTCGAAGACGTCGTTGTCGGAGACAAGGTCATGGGGCCTGACTCCAAACCTCGCCACGTTAAGGCCGTTACCAACGGGCATGCTCCCATGTACAGGATTACTCCCGTGAAGGGTAATCCATTCACGGTAAGTGAGCAACACATTCTCCCCCTCAAACTTACCGGTGGCGCAGTTGGCAACTACCCTGAGCACGTCAACGTCTCGGTTGCTGAATACCTCACGTGGAGCAAATATCGAAAGCACATCTACAAGCTATGGCGTGTCGGTGACGAAAAACGAAAGAATGTCACTGGAATCAAAAGCGTCGAGTACGTAGGAATCGGAGAATACTACGGATTCGTCGTAGACGGCGATGGGCTCATCGTTAGGGGCGACTTCACCGTAGACCACAACACCGCCATTGCAAGCCAGATGATGCACAACGCATTCAAGGCTGGTTACCGCTCCATCGTGCTGGCGCATCGGCGCGAGTTGGTCATCCAGACGGCTGAACGGTTTCGTCAATACGGCATCGAGCCTACGATTCTCATGGACGGGTTCGAGTTTGATCCATCGGCCAATCTCGTCGTTGCTTCGCAGCAAACCTGGGACAGCCGCCGCCAATGGATCGACGGAGAGTATCGACTCGCCATCTTCGACGAGGCACACATCGGCGTCAACAGACAGCGCCGAATCATGGAAGACATCGGGGCCGTGTCTCCCGACGCCATCTTCGTTGGCTTGACGGCAACGCCGATGACCAACTCAGGTCCAGGTCTCGGCTCCATCTACTCGTACCTCGTCCATGGCCCAACCCTAAGCGAGTTGACCGAGCAGGGCTATCTAGTGCCAGCAGAGCACTACGTCATGCAGCCCATCGACTTCAACCCGGTCGAGTCCATCAAGATAAAGGGCGGCGAGTATGACGAAGAAAACGTCTTCGAGTGGTTCACTCGCAACGCAATCCTTGGAGACGTAATCACCAACTGGGAAGACAACTTCTACGGCAAGCGTACCATCGTCTTCGCACGCTCCGTGAAGCAGTCCGTATACATCGCTAGGGGCTTCGGCGACAGGGGCATCCCCTTTGCTCACATCGACTACAGAACGCCCGAGAAGGACCGTAGAAGAATCATCGACGGCTTCCGCAACGGCGACATCGTTGGCATTACGTCGGTCGACATCGTCTCCGAGGGGTTCGACGTACCCGACGTAGAAGTCGCCATCCTTGCTACTCCCATCCACACGGTAACGAGGTACATCCAGCGCGTAGGGCGGGTGCTTAGGCCAGCACCAGGCAAGGAGAAGGCGTACATCGTTGACCATAGCGGCGTACTGAACGAGCACGGGACGATCTACAACTTCCAGGAGTGGGCGCTCGAACCCGAAAGACCCGACAGGTTCGTACCCTACCATGCGCTCAAGGGGCTGAAAGCAGACTGGAAACGCAAGTGCCCAACCTGCGGCCACGAGTTCAAGCCAGGCCCGAAGGTCTGCCCCCGCTGCGGATACGACTTCTACGTCTTGCCGCCTGGCTACGAGCCCCCCATCATTCCGGCCACGATGGTCGAGTACGAGAACGCCAAGAAGTACGAGCGCGAGGGGCGGCGCAAGAAATGCCGTGGCATGAACCTCCCCTTCTACCACTCGCCGCAGTCCGTTTACGACTGGCTTAGGCACCTCGCCGTGCTCCGCGAGTGGAAGCTGGGCTTTGCTGACGTGTTGTTCTATTCGGCAACGTGCAGCTGCCCACACGAGCTGCACCTCATCAGGTACCAACCCGAGCAGCTGCTCAAGATGTACGGCGACGAACCCCATGAGGTTGCCATCAAGATCATGAAGCGCTACTGGGTACTCAAGAACCGCGGGTACTTCAAGACCTTCAAATGCTGGGATTGACATACAGCCGAGTAAATGCTACACTAATAGCAGGGGGTAAGGGCATGACAGTACTTGAACAGGTTACTCAAATCGGCAAGCAGAACACCGACAAGCTACTCGACGAGATCGCCTCGTCCTTCAAGAAGCAGCACCGTACGGGCTGGGAGATTGCCAAGCGGGTGTTCGAGCTTTCGCAGACCTACGGTATGACCGACCAGGTAATCTCCAACAAGCTCTTCGAGCGTGGCGTGAGCGTGGCCCGTTCGACCGTCAACAAGTACCGGCTCACCTACGCCTACTACATCGACCGCATGGGCCTCAACCCAGCCGAGCTTAACATTCCTCTCTCGACGCTGGCTTCCGCTAGGCCCTTCCTGGAAGACGCAAAGGTCGGGCGCGACGCGGTCAACGACATCCTGAACACCATCACGGGCCTCGAACAGGGCGATGCGCTGAAGTACATCCGCTCCTACTTTGGCGTTGGCAACGACAAAATCAAGGAGTTTGGCACCATCAAGGTGCCCCGAGAGGTCTTCGAGGCGTTCGACTACGCCCACGAATACATGAACAGCGCCATCGAAGCTGGCGGTTACCCGAAGCTGTCGAAAACGGCCTTCCTGGAGTTTCTATCCAGGCTCGTACTGGACAGCTCAGCTGACGACTTGAGGGAGCTTTACAAGAGGGAGTTGGGCGATGCTTAAGCAATACAAGAGGGCGCGCGAAGCGCTTGCTACAGCTCTTGCCGAGCTGTACAAGGAAGAGCAGAAGGTCAGGAGCAAAGAGGTATCCCTGCTCCTTATGTACAGAGCTGACGGCCTTGGCCTCGAAGAGTCCCGCGCCAAGGCAAGGCGCGACCTCTCGGGGGAATATATGAAGGTGGCGAAGCTCAAGGGAGAGGTAGAGAAGAGAAGGGCTGAGGTGGATGTTCTTGAATGGGGGTTGAAGTATGACGGCGCTAAGTAAACTCAACTCGTTCGAGTGGATCGTCTGCGTGGGTAGGTCTACCTACTGGGTGCTCAAGCGCGACAAGATCATCGAAAGTGCCAGAGAGTTCGTCGAGGTTGGCGAAGACGTAACACCCGAGCAGTTTTATGGTAGTGTGTTCGTGTCGATATTGGCCATCTCCATCAAAGCAGAGTCTGACACGAATATCGACGATAATGACATGACGGTTCTCGGACTCAGCGATGATGGTAAGGGTGAGCAGCTTGGACCAGACTTCGCAAACGAAGTCTTCAACGAGCTGCCGCACGAACTCAAGCACATCGTTTCGATTGCCGTCACGACGAAGTCCAACCACTTCGAAGGTTTGATCGGCGAAGGGGTGAAGGCATGATCGTTTCTGGAGCAGACCTCGTCAACGTCGTCGAGCGGTTCGTAGACGATTACGATCCTAGGGCAATCGGGGTAATCTCTCTAGACGTTCGGCTTGGCGACGGCCTGTTGGTGGGCGTTCCTGGAGTAAGCCGTATCAGCATCGACGAGAACGGAAAGCCCATCTACCACGGCTTCACCGAAGAGAAGCACGAAATCGGCGACATCGTTACCCTGCTACCCGGTTGCTTCTACCTTGCCCACACCATCGAGTACTTCAGGATGCCCAGTCATCTTGCTGGCAAGCTGTTCCTGCGCTCTACGTCCGGGCGTAGCGCGCTTGACCACATGCACGCCGGGCTTCTGGAACCGGGTTGGCACGGGCAAATCACCATGGAGCTGTCACCGGTGGTCGAAACGCAGTTTAGGGTTGGCGATCGCATTGCCCAGATTACCTTCGAGCTGGTGTCTCAGCCGGTTTCTTACGACGGCAACTACAACGGCCAGCGTGGACCTACCGTTGCTGCCGGTGGTGTCGTAGCCGTCAGGGTGGGTGGTGCAGCGTGAAGAAGTTCGAATACTACATCAGCGTACACAAGCCGCATGCAGAGGCTCACGTAGAGCTTGGCGAACAAGCCAAGAAGGTGCGAGACGCCACCGCTGAAGAGCTGACCTCGGAGCTGATCGGGCTCCTGCTTGAATATCCGAGGGTTTTCTACTCCAAGCAGGTTGACTACGGGCCGGAGAACATCAGCAAGTTTGGTGAGTTAGGTGTCGTCGTTCGTATGTACGACAAGGTTCAGAGACTCGCCAACCTCATCTTCAAAAGTAGGGAGCCATCCAACGAGTCGATCGACGACACGCTGTTCGACATCATTGGTTACGCTGCCATCATGCTGCTCATTCGGCGCGGTTCGTGGCCGGGGGTAACGAATGACCAGTAGGCTGTTGGCGGCCTACTACGCCAGGCTCAAGAGCGAGCCGTGCATCGCGTGCAATCGGCGCGGAGTTGACATTGCTCACCTGCTACCGGTTAGCAAACCGCTAGGATTTGCAGCAAATCAGTACCGCACCTGGTCAGCGCGTTCGCACAAAGGACCAAGGGCATTTACTGCGGTACCGCTATGTCGAGAGTGCCACGACAATGTAACCGTGCACGGTGAAGAATGGCTTGATGGCAAACTCATCGGTGGGCGTAGGTTCGCCTACGCCTATGCCCTCCGCGTCTTGGCGGAGGTTTCGGAGGAGTGCTGTGAGGAAGAAGCCGATACCTAGGGAGCAGATACGCTCGCTCTTTACCGACCTGGAGTGGGAGGGGTTCAAGCGCCAGTTTGGTATTGCCAGGCTTCGCGCCAAACGCTTCCCCATTCGCGGCGCAGCCCTCATGAAACAGATCATCGAGGAGGCCAAGAGGAAGAACCAGAACATCAACGGCCAGGACTTGCTCTACCTTCTCGAAGAAGAACACAAACAACGCTACGGGGGGTCGAGAAATGTATAACGACTGGGAAGAAGAAGACTTCGTGGAGCTCATTTGCTTCTGGAACGAGGTTTCTGGGGGTATGTGGGAGACATCATGCGGTGCGCACGAAGCGATCGACCATCCCCCTATCCGCTGCCCGAGCTGCTGGGGAATCGTCAAGCCGAGGTACATGAAGGTGGTAAAGCGTGAGCAAGCTGATCAAGAATAGAGACACGCGGTTCTGGGTAGTGGCCATCACCGCAACCGTAACTGGACTGTTGTTCGACTATGCGCTCGGTAGCAAGGTTTGGTTCGGTTATACGGCGGCCGCATTTGGGCTGATGTTTGGCGTTGGTGCAAATGGAATCACGAGGTCGTTGCATGTTATTCGTGACCTTTGTGCTTCCCACATTACCAACTTCCAGTTCGCCATCACGTTGCTCAATACAGGCATCGTCATGGTAGTAGCAGCAGCAGTAGCGGCAACGGCAATCACAGTGCTTCAACCCAAGACCGAGTCGTTTATCGCATATGCTGTGCTTACCATTGCCTCTGCCGTGTACACGTATGTTAATCTAGGTACGGAGGACTAGCATGGGCAAGAAGCAAAGGGACAAGGGAAAACGCGGCGAGTACGAGCTGGAGCGCCTGCTTCAGAAGTTTGGCTTCGAGGCGTGGCGCGGCTCGAAGGCGCAGGCTGGCGGAGACATCAAACTACCCGACGTCGTACTCACCAACGGCAACTACACAATCTCCGTCGAGGTCAAACGGCGCAAGCGTGTTGGTATGAACGATGTCATGGGAGGCTACGAGCAGGCCATCGAAGGTGCGGCAGGTATGATCGTAGCTGGCATGGCCGAACCGCCCGTTGGTTACGTCGTAGCCCACCGCTCGGATCGAAGCGAGTGGTTCGTCACCATGGACATGGACTCCTTCGTGTCCCTACTCAGCGGCAAGCGCTTTGGCGTGGTTGGCGTGCTTGACACGGAGACCAACACGGCATACGGTAAGGTGGAGGCGCTAGATGAAGAGGATAACGGCTAAGGTCGTCTACCACACCGTCTTGAACCTTGATAGCGCGGTCTACAAGAAGAACCCCGTGATGCCGGGGCATACCCCGTGGGTTCCCAAGGGGGACGACGACATCAAGCTACCTTCCGCTTATTACAAATGGGCATCGACTGCTAACCCGGTTGACGTTGACGAGTTTTGGTACGCCGTAGATGCAGCAAACTGGAAGCGCGCAGAGAAAATCTCCGGTCTCAAGAGCAGCGTCATCGCCGAGATCATGACCGCCGCAAAAGCCTCTGGGCGCAATCGCGGCAAGGCGTCACCCGACGACATGTACGTGCTTGGCATACCGCTTAGCCGCTTTCTCTACCTTGCCAAGATCGAGTCTCCGCTAGAACACTCGCGTGTCTTCTTGCGCCATTTCAATCGCAGGCGTGGACCGCCCTACAGCGCCCTGGGCAAGAAGCAGCGCGAGGCATACGAGTGGCTTGCGGCCGCCATAAACAAGGAGGTTAACGAATGAAGGTTTGGAGAGTCAACGACATTCTGGCCGGGCTGATTGACGACGCGGTCGCCTTCAGCGACGAATACAGCAGGCTGTACGCGGAAATGGTTTACCGCATCGGCAAGGGCGAACCGGCCATCATGATCGCCTACTCCGAGACTACCGACATGAACGACGTTTACGGTGCGCTGACGATGGCGGGAGACCTGTACGCGTACACGGTGTTCGTCGAGGTGTACGACTCGACCGGCAACACAATCGTCACCAAGACCGGGTATGCTTGGCGCAGGGGCGAAGAGGCGATGGTTCCGGGGTTCATCATCAAGCGCGTTGCAGACCTCATTGCCGAATACGCCAAGCAGAAATGATTTGCAGCAGAGTGGAGGTGTGATGATGGGTTTTAGGGAAAGGTACGAAAAGGCGCTGATTGCCCACGGCTATGCGATGGGCAGGAGTGCCAAAGAAATCGAAGAACACATCAGCCATGGCAAGCATCACCTTGTCGTGTATCAGCTAGTTGAAGCAAGGCGTAATGGGTTACCGTTATCCGTTGCGCACGAGTCAGAAATCGTGCTCTCAACGTTAAGCGAGTTGTACAACTTCGCAAAGAACGCCATCGCAGAAATCGAGGTTTCTGGTGACGGTGATCGGATAGCGCTAAAGTTTACAATGCCGACAGACGGTGATGAGGATGTGAAAATGACATACGTCTTCGAGAAGCGCATCATTAATCCGATAAGAGGCGGTATAGCTTCCTACAAAGAAAGGCGATAGGCTTTAGGGGTGATTGGGGCGATGCTATATATGGCGGTGGACAACGATGGCTAAGGTTTCGCTTTACGACGGGCACGGCTTCGTAGAACTCGTTGACATGATGGGCGACCAGCACCGCGTAATCGAGGCGGCGCGGGTGAGCTACGGTGCCAGAACAAAGGGCTATGAGAAGGACCGCAAGCTCTTCCACTACCTGATGAGGCACCAGCACCACGGCCCGCTCGAACACGTCGTCATGACCTTCCGCGTGCGTGCCCCCATCTACGTTGCCCGCCAGCACATGCGCCACAGGACATGGTCCTACAACGAGCTGAGTAGGCGCTACTCCACGAGCAAGCCCGACGTGTACCTGCCATTTGATACCGACCCCGAGTTTTTGTCGTATGCAAAGGGCGTGGTAGACACCGCGCTCCAGACATACGAGCACGGTGTTAGCTTTGCTGGACCGGAGCGCGCCCGCGACGTACTGCCCATGGCCACGATGACCGAGTACATCGCCACCGCCAACTTGCGCAACTTCCTGCATTTCTATGACTTGCGCTTTAGCGGCCACGCCCAGAAAGAAATCATGGACCTCGCGGGCGCAATGTACGAACTCGTCATGAACCAGCCCAACATGGAGTGGGTACGCGAGGCATACGGCTTCTACGGAATGGGAGGCCTAACCGAGTTGAAGGCCATGCTCTATTCGTCTGGCCTTCTTGACAAAGATAGCATCAGGCACCATCTGACGCGCACTACCGACCTACCCGACTACATCATCGATGCGATAGTGAAGGAAATCGGATGATCGCAGAACCACTAATGGAGGACGACGATGCTTAAGATGACAGCTAGGGCAATCGCATGGATTATCGCTAGGCTGCACGGCTTCAGGTACAAGAACGAGTGGTACGTGCCCCACCCACTTGGCGACGTAACGCTGGTCGTTTACCACGTTCGCAAGCCGCTGTTCGGGCGCTTCTGGGGCATCACGTTGTGCGACACGCTGGTGACCACCGCCACCAACTACGTACGCGTACACGCCATGCACGAGGCCACGCACACGCACCAGTGCAGGCGCTACGGCTGGTTGTTCCCGCTGCTTTACCTGCTGGCGTCCATCAAGGCGCTACCCACGGGTAAACCCTACTGGAACAACGCCTTCGAGATCGAGGCCAGAACCTACGAGGAGGTAAGGTGAATGTACAGGGTAACCATCTACGGGTACAATGACTCCAGGCTGTTTCAGCGTTATGCCAACGAGACCAAAACTGCCGCCGAAATCAAGGCAAAGAAGGTCAGCGTGGACGACGGCGTCTTGATGATATGGCCAGCAGACGAGGGGCACCCGATGGTGTTGGTCAATCTTAGGCACGTAGACTTCGTTGAGATACTGAAAGACTGCTGATTTTCAGCAAAGCAAAAGGGCCGGGGAAATACCCCGGCCCAAATGAACAGGTTGATGATTCATACGAAACATGCTACGATGAACACATGGGAAGACCAGTGTGGAACAGCAGAAACAACGACTATACAAAGAATCTAGATTACTACCCAACACCACCCTACGCCACACATGCGCTGTGTGGGTGGATACGGAGAAACGTGTACGACACTTCCGGCATGACGGTATACGAACCAGCTGCTGGTGGTGGGCACATGGCAGAGGTGTTGCGTCAATACTTCGGCGCTGTCATCACGTCCGATATCCAGGTATACGGTTATCCGCTAGACTTCGTTGCAGACTTTCTTGGCGGTGATATTCAATACCCACGAGCAGAGTAGTTGATAACCAACCCGCCATTCAAGCTCTTTAACGAGTTTGCTACCAGGGCCATTGACGAGTATGACAACGTTGCTTTGCTTGCCAGGCTTCAGGCACTTGAGGGACTGAAGCGGTATGACACGATCTGGTCTGCACGTAAGCCAAGTGCTATTTTGGTATTCAAAAAGCGTCTACATATGGTTAGGGGAAGATTACCAACAAAAAGTGATGGCGCATCAACGATGGCGTTTGCATGGTTCTTGTGGTACGACACGCCAACGGAAAATACCATCATCGACTGGATATAAGCAATTCCGTAGTACGAACCCCCGGCCTAAATAGTTTAACCCCCGGGCTGGGAACCCGGGGGTGGAAGTGAGATACCGGCCACGGAGGTGTTAAGGAAGACTGGCGAGTTATCAAGGCCTGCCGATAAGTGTGGCCGGTGGAGCAGGGGTGTTATCGGTGCGATTCGGGTTGCGTAAAGTGGCCAACACCCCTACTGCCAACTTCATTCTACGCCTCAAGCCCGCCGTTGTCAAGTGCAATCACCAGCTCGCGGGCCTTGTCCATCAGCTCCTCGAAGACCTCCTCGTCAAGCTCGTATAGACGAATAAGAAGCCGCACCCAGAGGGCGTTGATGCCGTAGCCGTTCTCGGCAACGACGAACAGCTCGTCGTTATCTTCAACGATATCTAGGCGCATCACCTCTTCTTCCTCTTTCTCTTCTTCTTGTTCATGTCCCTAAGGGTCCTGGCCAGACTGGCCCTCCGGCGGATCGTTGGATTCCTGGACCGCATGCCCTCTTCGATGCAACCAGCCGTTGCACCACGGTAGCCGCGCTTCTTGCACCAGTCGGTAAACGAGCCCGGCTTCTTGATCGCCTTCTGAATCCACTTCTTCTTGTTGCGCGCCATTCTTTACCCCCATTGACTACCAACTGATATCGTTGGTACTAAGCGTGTACGGTCCGACGACACCGTTCGTACACGCGATGAACGTATTCATAGCACCGGTAACGTTGGTAGCACCGGCATGTACGGAAATGCCGTTCGTGCAGCTAGACACGAGGTTGCCAATCATACGCACCTGAGATACCGGCAACGACACGGAGATACCTGAGTAGGTTCTTCCATCACCAACGTTACCGAGGATGTTGTTGTGCGCCACCATCATGTTGGCGAGCTTGCCGGGGTTACCAGCAATCAGGACGCCAATGCGGGAACCCGTGCCCGAGTACTTGGACACCACGTTGATACTGTTGTTGGCAACGTTGCCACGGCGCAGGTCAACATGCACCAAGGCGTAGACGCCTGCCGTGTACCTGGTCGGGTGCGCGGTATCCGCCTCGATGTAGTTGTTGGCAAGGTTGATTTCGGCGTTCTGAGTCATCACGCCAAAAACAACCGGATTGTTTGCGGGATTGGGATTGTCGGCCTTGATGTAGTTGCCGTTGATGACCGCGTTACCGCCAGAGGCAGTAATGTTCATTGCGGTTACCGTGTAGTTGGTAAGGAAGTCATCCCGCTCCGCAATGACCACCGCGCCCGTCATGGTAACCGGGCCGTAGACGTTGACCGCTGACATGTGGCCAAGCGCCTGATTTTCGAGCGTGTAACGGCCACCACGAACCACGCCGTCGTGCAACCTTGCTACGTTGGTGGAGATGGCGTCTACGAGAACACCACCACGTAGCTCAACGGGTCCGGTGAAGGTGCACGAGCGCGAGAAGACACCACTATAAAGCGCAGCAAGGTTTTCGAGCTTCGACGTTTCGAGGCTAATCACGCCGTTGTTGACGGTTTGGAAGTTGAAGATACCCGAAGGGGAGGAGAAAACGCTGTCACGGAACGTGACCTGTGCACCATCGGCCTCGAACGTCGCCGTGGCGCTGATGAAGTTGGCGTTGAGAGCCGTCGTGTCCTTGCTGAACGTGATGGTACTGGCCGAGTTGATGTCGAGTTGCGACCACTCGATGATGCGGTGCCCGTGGTACTGCTCGATGGTGTCGTACAGGCTGACGAACTGTGCAGGGCTCACGGTTCCGTCGTAGAACCACTTGCCGCTTGCCGGGCCGTCGAAGACGCGCTCCCACGGATTACCATCTGCGTCGTAGATGACCGTGCCGTTGTTGTCCGGTAGCGTGATGGAGGCGTCCTGCACGAAGAACCCGGCCCCACCATCACCTACTACGTCCCGCCCGCCGATGAGTACCATCGGTGACAAGACGCTCGTAGCCGCGCGCAGGTCGGCGAACGTGGGGTAGTACTTGATGGCTGGCGGAGCATCAATCAATACCCATTGCCCACCCTGACGAACGTAAACGTCCTCGTTCGGCAAGTCGAACATCAGGTCGCCTTCGGAATACTCCGAGGCCGGGGGCAACGCTTCGTCCGTGTAGTAAATCTTACCGACGATCGAGAAAATGCTCACGGGGCGGCCTCCACACGCACGAAATATCCGTAATCGAACTCTTCCTGAACCGGCTTTGCCACACGAACGAATGCGTATCGGTCACGCTCGATGTACGTGTGCTGTTTGACGTGCCCGATGAGGTCACCCGGCGCGGGTAGAGCAGGCAGGGCTAGCCCGGTAACGTCGATTACCTCGGATACGTAGAGGTGAATCAACCCTGATGCACTAGGAAGCGCCTTCTCGTCTACGATTCGACCGTAGACGAACGCCTGTAGGGTTGCCGGGTCGAAGCCGGGGTCCGAGTAATCGGCGATATGGTTTCCGTAAAAGAAGGCGACACGCCCGTCGGGAAGCGGGATGAGGTCACGTCTACCAACGACCACGTCGTTGGTGGGTGAACCGTTGCCACGCTCCACGTCAGAAACGACGACGACATCTGAGAAATCATCGCGCTCCCCGGAAACCGGCAAATACATTTTGATGTTACCAACGGCATAGAAACCAAACTGTCTGGGCCTGTAAACAAGGTTCATGTCTAATCCTCCGGGTAGGTGTAGTAGGAGGCGACGAGCTTGCCCGCGTCCGGGTCGTACAGGTGGGCCTCAGCGCTTCTGATGGCGCTGTATCCCCGCTCGTAGTGCCACCGATCGACACCAGCAAGGCTTGGTAGGTAGTGCACCCTTACTCCGTTCTGGTCCTCGACCCCAACGGTGGAGAGGTGCTGTTTCCTGTGGTAGTGTCCCAAATACCACTCGCGCCACTTGGATTCTCCCCACAACTCAGGCACCTCTGTGGCCATCAGCGTCGGTAGCATGTTGTTCTTGATGCCGTCGCCGTGAGTGATGCCGAACAACAGCTTCCCAACCTTCACGTATTTGCGGTATTTGGGGGAGTTGTCCACCGTTATGTGATCTGCCCCCTCAAAAGAGGCTGCTATCACCTCACCCAAGGTCCAGCTGAGTAGCCTGTCGTGATTGCCTGGCGAGATTACCACGTGTACGCTGGCGTGCTTGCTCATCTCGACGATGGTAGAGACGATCATTCGCTTAGCGCGCCTGAACGCATACTGCCAGCGAGTATCCGTATCTTGCGGAGTTCCAGCAGTCGTCGTGTTGTTGAACCCATCTACGTGCAGCAGGTCATTGCCAACGATGTAGATTATCTTCCCAACGCCGCCCGATACCATGCTTTGGAGCAAATCAGCAACGGCGCTCAGATAGATTCTCTCGGCTATCTTGCTGTCGTAGTTGTCGCCAACCTCATTTGCCCACGCCAGTTTACCAATGTGAATGTCGGGTACGGATATGACACCGACCAGGTCGCCCTTCGGCTTTACGCTCCCAAGCTCGATGGGCACGACCTCTTGCTTGACGAACTCGCCGATTGCAGATCGCCAGTCAACGGCAATGTCGTAGGTTATATGACTAAGCTCGACTACCTCACCGTCTTTACCCAGCGCCTCCCACTTGCGCAAACGTTTCGGCACAAGTTGCGTGCTTGAACCAGCACCGCGCAATATGCGCTCAAGCCTACCCGTACCAACGTTATACCCCTTGGACCTTAACCACCTTCTGAACGAAGAGGGGCTGCGTCCCTTGTACTCGCTTTGCCACTCTGGGATTAGCGCTATGATCTCTGCGTCCGTCATTCCCATGCCCACTAACCAAGCTCGACGAACGACCACTTTACGTCAGCAATGCACGTGATGTTGTTGATGTTCACGGTTCCGCCGCCGATACCACCAATCCAAAACTCGTAACGTGCAAACTCGTTGACCTGTGGGGAAGGCGGACTCACCAGCTCGCCGTTGATTAAGGTAGCAAACAACTGAAAGTCCGTGTTAGGGGCAATGAGTGAGGCGAAGGTGGGCAACCGCAACGTAATCGAAATGTCCTGCGTGCCGCTAACCAGCAGATTCCCGAGCAGTATGTCACCGCTGTGAATGATGTTGCTACTCTGCCTAAGTAGAGTAGGCACCGCAAACTGCGAAAACCCGCCCGTTAAGCGCCCGTACAGGCTGAGAGCCGTTGCTCCTGTCCAGTTTACGTTTCCGCTAAGGGTAATCCTGCCGCGGATGAACAGGAGGGACCACTTAGAAGGACTCGTAACCGTAGTATCGGCGCTTGGGCTAGTATTGTTGGCATAGCCACCGGTTGGTGTGGCGCTCAAAGGCCCAAGGTTGACCGGCGGAGAAATAATGCTTCTTGCGGCGTCGCCGCTTGGACCATAAATAAAGCCAAGACCAGCGGTGAGGTCAACCTCGGTACTGCTCTTGGTGATGTTTACGCTACCGTCACTGCTGGTAAGGCTGGCTAGGTACACATGGTCGGCGTCCTGCCCGGCAAGCAGGTCAACGCCACCCCCGGCGCTGTTAATCGTGCGAAACTCCATGTAGTTGCCAACGAGCGTGGCAAACACCTCAAGCCCGGTGCCCCTGTTCACGCCCCCCTGCACGGCACCCGCAATCACAGCCGCTACGGTAGGGTCAAGCTGCACCTGCACCGTGCCGCCGGTGGTGACGATCTGGATGGTGTTGTCGGGGCTTTCGAGCGTACGGAACTGGAGGATGGTGCCGACCTTCTGGTCGAAGACTTCTCCAGGGCCGCCGCCAATATTAGCTCCGTTGGTTACCGACCCGCCCCCACCAACCAGTAACCAGTTGCCAGCATTACGTACATACAGCTCACCGGTAGGGACGAGCAGGTACAGGTCACCCTCTTCGTACTGGGCTGGTGACGGAAGGATGTTTCCCTTGTATAGGGCAATGCTAGTGGTTGCGTTTCTCAAGCTAACCCCCCGGGAAGCCAATCTTTACTCCGACGAGAGCAAGCAACCCCGACAGCGAGACGATGACGATGATCTTCAAAGCTTCAACCGCCGCGCTGTTGTGACCGTTGCGCTGGTGTCTACCACGAAGCTCCATGATATAGTCTCGCGTCTGATATACGGCGTCGCTTACCTTGGCAAGCTCGTTCGAGAGCATCTCAACCTTGGTTTCGAGTTTGGCAAGTCGTTCTTCTACCATGTGTAAACCAAGAATAATGCCAACCGTAGCTGAGTCGGATAAACCCTCAAAGAAACCTGATAGTTCTCTGCCCAGTAGGTAATCGCCGTGAAGGGCGCTACGCTCTGCGACTGCCATGTCACCACCAGCTCCGTTCCAGCGCCAACTTCTACTGAACCAACGCTAGCTACTACCTGCTCTGCGTAAACGCGTATCGAGAAGCTGGGGTTGCCGGTGTCCACCGACACATAGGCAACCCCAGACGCAAGGGCGCTAGAGCTTAGGAGTACGACGGTTGCGAGTGCTAGGGCTAACGCTTCCCTTTTCACCGCCACCAACCCCGAACACCAGCTTGCTATCCGCTACGAATCGGCCATAACCAGCAAGGCCGAGCCCAAAGGCGATAAGCCAGCTCTTGACGTCATCTGGCATACCGACCTTGTCACCAAAGAAGTATGCAACAGCAGCAATCAGGATGCCGATGATGGTCTTGCTAAAAATAAACAGCTTCGTTCGCACGCTAAACCTCCTTGAGAACGGGCTTCTTTACCGGAACGACGGGCCAAACGGCACCAGAAGAGTGAACGAGCAAGGGCTCCTTGTTCATCTTGGCTTCTCCACTCATGCGCAGGCGAAGGTCGGTATCGGTGGGATGAACGGGGAACTGAACCGCTAGCCTGCCGCTCACCTCAACTGAGCCGTTGTAAATCACGTCCTTCCCGGCATTGACGATGATGGACAGTTTGCCAACTCCGTCAAGCAACAGGTAGTAGGCACCAGGGATGGCTTCAAAAATAGACTGCCAGTTCATTCATAACCTCCTGAACGGCCTTTGCCATCGGTCTTGCAAGGCTGAGTCGGTACTCTTTCGTGTGCTTGTAGTTGTCGATCGTGTCAGCTTCCCAGAGAACGGCAACGTGGTGGGCATCGTCGATGTAGAGCCTTCCGCCCTGGTGAGCTGCCCGCTTCGTGCTCCAGACAGGATTTCGATTACCGGTAAGAATCCTCAGCCTGTGCGCGACGTATGCGCTGTCGTCCCTGCATTGCTGGTAGTAAATCGGCATGCCGCCATTAGGAATGTCGAAGTGGATGCTTAGCAGCAAATCAGCAGGGATTCCAGTGCGCTTGTGGAAC
>Ga0256841_1001063_pt1 | contig 25213 bp, 17 predicted proteins | sample 356308metaG_FD_185971 | JGI IMG/M metagenome (GOLD analysis project Ga0256841, IMG submission 185971) | Hydrothermal vent microbial communities from Mid Atlantic Ridge, Atlantic Ocean - 356-308 | ecosystem: Environmental > Aquatic > Marine > Hydrothermal vents | place: Atlantic Ocean: Mid...
GTAGATGTAGATCTTCGCCGCCCCCCAGGGCGTAACGGTGGAAGGTTTAACGTTGTAGGCCGACGACAGAAGCTTGGGTTGGAACCAGCTGTCGTTATTGTGCTTGCGTGCGCGGCGAACCCTGGCCAGATGGCAGCACATTGGCGAGACGCGCCTTCCAGTTGGCGAGATCACCGGCGGCCAGCGAGGCGCCGCTGGGGGTGCTGCCCAGGCTGATATTGTAGGCCCCGGCCTCGGCGGCCGTCCGATTGGCGCGAATGCAATCGAGGATGTTGTAGGCCTCGGCGGTGGCCTGGGAGAGCAGGTAGGCGCTGTGGGTATTCCTGATTCCGAGACTCTGCAGCCCGGCCATCCCCAACAGACCGAGGGCCAGGACCAGCACGGTGACCAATACTTCGATGAGGGTGAACCCCTGCTCGCCATCCAAACCTGGATACGGCATAGCCGAGACACTGCCGGCTCGTTTTTGTTTTCCCAATCCCGCAGACATCAGACCTTTCGGCCCCCCCACCGTTAACCTCTAATCCACTGAAGTCAGGAACTATCTTCCCAAACTCCAAACCTCGTGGTCCGGTGTCTTTATCGCCCGCAGCCAGGCGTTCTTTAACGGGGAGTTTTCAATCCGGGAGGGATATCACAGCATCAGCGCCGGAGGCCGCTACGCCCTCGATGGGCGCCGACCTCCGACGCCCACGGATTCAGCGCGGCAGGTTGCTTTCGCCCATCAGGTATTCATCCACCGCGCGGGCGCACTGGCGGCCCTCGCGGATGGCCCAGACCACCAGCGATTGACCGCGACGCATGTCACCCGCGGCGAACACTCTGGGAATCGAGGTCTGATAGGCCTTTTCGCCCTCAGTGGTGGCCTGGACGTTGCCACGAGGATCGAACGCCACCCCCAGTTCCTCCAGCAACCCTGTGTGAACAGGGTGCAGGAAGCCCATCGCCAAGGTCGCCAGTTCCGCCTTGATCTCGAACTCGGAGCCTTCCACCTCATGCATCTGCCAGTTGCCCTGCGCGTCCTTGTCCCAATCCACCCGCACGCAACGCACCGCCCGCAGGTTGCCCTGGTCGTCGCCGAGGAATGCCTGGGTGGCCACCGCCCAATAACGTTCGCAACCTTCCTCCTGGGAGGTGGAGGTCCGCAACTTGTTGGGCCAATAGGGCCACGTGAGCGCCTTGTTTTCCTTTTCCGGCGGCTGCGGCAGGATCTCGAGCTGGGTGACCGACCGGGCGCCGTGGCGGTTGGCGGTGCCAATACAGTCGGAGCCGGTATCACCGCCGCCGATCACCACCACGTTCTTCCCCTCGGCGCTGATGAGGTGCGCCTTGGCGCCCAGCATGCCCTGCACCACCTTGCTGTTGGCGCGCAGAAATTCCATCGCGAAATGGACGCCCTTGAGGTCGCGCCCCGGTACGTCGAGATCGCGCGGCTGCTCCGATCCGCCGGTAAGCACCAGGGCATCGAAATCCTCCAGCAGGGCCTTGCCGGAGATATCCACGCCCACATGGGTATTGGGGCGAAAGTGGACGCCCTCAGTGCGCATTTGCGCCATGCGCCGGTCGATGAGCCGCTTGTTGAGCTTGAAGTCGGGAATACCGAATCGCAACAACCCGCCAATCCGCTCCTGCTTCTCGTAGAGGACCACCTCATGTCCGGCCCGCGCAAGCTGCTGGGCACAGGCCAGTCCCGCCGGCCCCGAGCCGACCACGGCCACCCGCTTGCCGGTCTTGTGGCGGGCGATCTGCGGTTTGATCCAGCCTTCCTCCCAGGCGCGGTCGATGATGGCGCATTCGATGGTTTTGATGGTGACCGGCACGTCGTCGATGTTCAGAGTACAGGCTGCCTCACAGGGCGCGGGACAGATGCGCCCTGTGAACTCGGGGAAGTTGTTTGTGGAGTGGAGAGTGCTGATCGCCTGCCGCCAACGATCGCGGTAGACCAGGTCGTTCCAGTCCGGGATGATGTTGTTGACCGGGCATCCATTGTGGCAGTACGGGATGCCACAATCCATGCAGCGCGCGCCCTGCCGCTCCAGCTCGTCGTCCGGCAGGGGGATGACGAATTCGTCGTAGTGGGTGACGCGGTCCGACGCCGGGGCATAGCCGCGATCGATACGTGGATACTCCAGAAAACCTGTCGGCTTGCCCATGCTCAGACGCCCCCCTTGCTGGCTTCATCCGCGGCGGCCTGCTTTTGCGCTTCCATCTCCTTGAGGGCGCGGCGATAGTCCACCGGCATCACTTTTACGAATTTGGGCAGGTAGCGATCCCACTCGTCGAGGATACGCTTCGCCACCGTGCTGTTGGTATAGTGGTGATGTTGTGCGATCAACTGGCGCAGGCGGATGGCGTCGAAGCGGGTCATGTCGTGGCTCACATCCACCCGGCCGTGGGTCTCGAGATCGCCGCCCAGATGCTCCAGTTCCTCCAGTGCCTCGTCCTCCTCGGCCACCGGCTCCAGTTCCACCATGGCGAGATTGCAGCGGGTCTCGAAGTCGCCGGTCTCGTCCAGCACATAGGCGATACCACCCGACATGCCGGCGGCGAAGTTGCGACCGGTCGGACCGATACAGACCACGATGCCGCCAGTCATATACTCGCAGCCGTGGTCGCCCACCCCTTCCACCACGGCGGTGGCGCCGGAGTTGCGCACGCAGAACCGCTCGCCGGCCACGCCCCGGAAGTAGCACTCACCGGCGATGGCCCCGTACAGGACCGTGTTACCGACGATGATGTTCTCTTCCGCCTTGCCGATGGCCGAGGCATCGGGGGGATAGATCACCAGGCGCCCGCCAGCGAGTCCCTTGCCTACGTAGTCGTTGCCCTCACCCGCAAGTTCGATGGTGATACCCTTCGCCAGCCAGGCGCCGAAGGACTGACCCGCAGTCCCTTTGGCCTTTATGTAGATGGTGTCGTCCGGCAGACCGGCATGGCCATAGCGTTCGGCGACCCGCCCGGAGAGCATGGCGCCGACGGTGCGGTTATAGTTGTGGATGTCCACTTCGATGCGCACCGCCTCGCCCTTTTCCAGCGCCGGTTTCGCCTGCTCAAGGAGCTGCTTGTCCAGCGCCCGGTCGAGGCCGTGGTCCTGCGCCTCGCAGTTGTGGACGGCCACGTCGGCGTCCACCTCCGGCTTGGCCAGAAGGCGGGAGAAATCGAGCCCTTGCGCCTTCCAGTGATCGATGGCCTTACGGGTATCCAGGCGATCACGCTGACCGATCATCTCACTGAAACTCCGGTAGCCGAGTTGCGCCATAAGCCGGCGCACCTCTTCGGCGACGAAGAAGAAGTAGTTGACCACATGCTCCGGCTGGCCGGTGAAGCGCTTGCGCAGCTCCGGGTCCTGGGTGGCGACTCCCACCGGGCAGGTGTTGAGGTGACACTTCCGCATCATCACGCAGCCCTCGACGATCAGCGGCGCGGTGGCGAAGCCGAATTCGTCTGCCCCCAGCAGGGCGCCGATCACCACATCGCGGCCGGTACGCAGACCGCCGTCCACCTGCACCGCGATGCGTCCGCGAAGGCGGTTGAGCACCAGCGTCTGGTGGGTCTCGGCAAGGCCGATCTCCCAGGGCGAACCCGCGTGCTTGATGGAGGTGAGTGGCGAGGCGCCGGTGCCACCGTCGTAACCGGAGATGGTGACGTGATCGGCATGGGCCTTGGAGACCCCCGCCGCCACCGTGCCCACGCCCACCTCGGAGACGAGCTTCACCGAGATACGCGCTTTCGGATTGACATTCTTGAGGTCATGGATCAACTGAGCCAGATCCTCGATGGAGTAGATGTCGTGGTGCGGCGGCGGTGAGATCAGCCCCACGCCGGGAGTGGAGTGGCGCACTCGGGCGATCTGGGCGTTGACCTTGTGACCGGGCAGTTGCCCCCCCTCCCCTGGCTTGGCGCCCTGGGCCATCTTGATCTGGATGTCGTCGGCATTAACCAGATATTCCGCCGTCACGCCGAAACGCCCCGAGGCCACCTGCTTGATGGCCGAACGCCGGGGGTTCATGGAGCCGTCCGGCAGGGGTTCGAACCGCTCCGGCTCCTCCCCACCCTCTCCGGTATTGGACTTGCCGCCGATCCGGTTCATGGCAATGGCGAGGGTGGAATGCGCCTCCATGGAGATGGAGCCGAACGACATCGCCCCGGTGGCAAAGCGCTTGACGATCTCGCTGGCCGGCTCCACCTCTTCCAACGGAATGGGCGCATCCGCAAACTTCAGGTCGAACAGGCCACGAAACGTGAGCAAACGCTCACTCTGTTCGTTGATGAGGCGGGTGAACTCCTCATAGGTCCGGGCGTCGTTGGCGCGGCAGGCATGCTGAAGCTTGGCGATGGCGTCCGGGGTCCAGACGTGGTCTTCGCCACGCACGCGCCAGGCGTAGTCGCCGCCCACGTCCAGGTGGTCACGGTAGATGAAAGCGCCGCCGAAGGCATCCCGGTGCCAGCGCACTGTGCTCTCAGCCACCTCCTGGAGACCGATACCCTCCACCGTGGTGGCGGTGCCGGTGAAGTATTTATCCACAAAGGCGCTGGAGAGCCCCACCGCGTCGAAGATCTGCGCCCCGCAGTAGGACTGGTAGGTGGAGATCCCCATCTTCGACATCACCTTGAACAGCCCCTTCCCCACGGCCTTGATGTAACGCGTCTGCGCTTCCTCGAACGTCAGCGCCTCGCTCAGCAGCGGCAACATGGCCTGAAGGGTGTCGAAGGCGACATAAGGATTGATCGCCTCGGCGCCATAACCTGCCAGCGTGGCGAAATGGTGCACCTCCAGCGCCGCGCCGGTCTCCACCACCAGGCCCGAAGAGGTCCTCAGCCCCTTGCGGATGAGGTGATGATGCACGGCGGAGGTCCCCAGCAATGCAGGGATCGCGACATGGTCCGCATCCAGCCCGCGGTCCGAGAGGATGAGGATGTTGTATCCGTCGAGGACCGCCTGCTCGGCGGCGACGCACAACGCGTCCAGCGCCCCGGCCATGCCTTCCGCGCCCTGATCCGCCGGGTAACACAGACTGAGGGTGCGGGTACGGAAAACGCCACCGGTGCTGGTCTCGATTCGGCGCACGCGCTCCAGATCCTCATTGGTGAGCACGGGTTGGGCCACCTCGAGACGCATGTGCGAGCCACCATCGTGCTGCCCCAACAGGTTCGGCCGCGGGCCAATGAGAGACACCAGCGACATGACGATCTCTTCACGGATCGGGTCGATGGGCGGATTGGTCACCTGGGCGAAGTTCTGCTTGAAATAGGTGCTCAGATGCTTGGGCCGGTTGGACAGCACCGAGGGGGGATTGTCCGCCCCCATGGAACCGATCGCCTCCTGTCCCGTCATGACCATCGGCGTGAGCAGGAACTTGAGATCCTCCTGCGTATAACCGAATGCCTGCTGGGCATCCAGGAGGGTTTCGTCGTCCGGGGCCATGGGCGATACGTCGGCCGGTAGCTGGTCGAGATGAATCTGGGTCTGATCCAACCATTGCTGATAGGGCCGGGCATCGGACAAGGCCTCTTTCAACTCGACGTCGTCGATGATACGCCCCTGCTCCATGTCGATGAGGAACATCTTACCCGGCTGCAGACGCCACTTCTTGACGATGCGCTCTTCCGGGATGTCGAGTACTCCCATCTCGGAGGCCATCACCACCAGGTCGTCCTTGGTGATCAGGTAGCGCGCCGGGCGCAGGCCGTTACGGTCGAGGGTGGCGCCAATCTGGCGGCCGTCGGTGAAGGCCACCGCCGCAGGACCGTCCCAAGGCTCCATGAGCGCAGCGTGATATTCATAGAAGGCGCGTCGTCTTTCGTCCATCAGCGGATTGCCGCTCCAGGCCTCGGGGATCAGCATCATCATGGCGTGGGCAAGCGAATAGCCGCCCGCCACCAGCAGTTCGAGGGCATTGTCAAAGCAGGCCGAGTCGGACTGCCCCTCGGGGATCAACGGCCACACCTTGGCCAAGTCCTCGCCCAGGATCTCGGAGGCCATGGAGTGGCGCCTCGCCGCCATCCAGTTGAGGTTACCGCGCAGGGTGTTGATCTCGCCGTTGTGGGCAATCATGCGAAACGGCTGGGCCAGATCCCAGGTGGGGAAGGTATTGGTGGAGAAACGCTGATGCACCAGGGCCAGCGCCGAGACGACCCGCGCGTCGCGCAGATCCTGGTAGTAGTCCCCCACCTGGTCCGCCAACAGCATCCCCTTGTATACCAGGGTGCGGGAGGAGAAGGAGGTGAAATAAAAGCTCGCTGTGCCCTCAAGGGCCGACTCACGGATCAGGTTTTCGATCTGTTTGCGGATCACGAACAGCTTGCGTTCGAAGGCGTCCTGATCTTCACACCCCTCGCCCCGCGCAACGAAGATCTGGCGGACGACGGGCTCAGTGGGTTTTACGCTATACCCCAGATCGGCATTGTCCGTGGGCACGTCGCGCCACCCCAGCAGGCGTTGGCCCTCCGCCTCGACCAGCCGCTCCACGGTCGCCTCACACTCCCGCCGGCTGTGTTCGTTTCCGGGCAGGAAGAGCATCCCCACCGCATATTCACCTTCGGCAGGCAGATCGAAATCGACGCTGCCGCGCAGGAATGCGTCAGGGATCTGTAGCAGAATACCCGCACCATCGCCCGCTTTCGGGTCCGCGCCGACCGCCCCGCGGTGGGTCAGGCGTTCGAGAATCTGCAACCCCTGTTGGATGATGGTGTGGCTCTTTCGGCCTTTGATATCGGCAACAAAGCCCACGCCACAGGCATCGTGCTCATTCGCGGGGTCGTACAACCCCTGCTTTGGTGGTAACGCCGTCTGGTTCATATATGCAGACCTCACCCCGCCAGGACCGGGTGATCGCGCCCGGCATCCTGATTCATTGTGAAAACTTCAGGAACATACCCCGTCGCGCCGGCCTCCCCGCCGGCACAAAGAAGGGACCGGTTAGGATAATCCAGTTTTGCACGGGACGCCACCGCGTCCGTTTCCCGTATGCGAAGAGGGGTTGTTCGGGAGGGGATCAGTGCGCGCCAACACGCTTGATTGCGGCCTGCACCGATTCGATGGAACGGGGCCACCCCCCCCGTGCGCGGATGTCTTCCGGCAGTTGCGCCTTGGCCGCCTTGGCGGCTGCATGATCAGGATAGAGACCATACAACAATGAATACCAGGGCTTGCCATTGCGGTCGCTCCGAAAATAGGCCACTTTGCCTTCGAGCTTATGACGTTGTATGAATTTTTTCAGCGCCGCCTCGCTCCCCGTTGCCAGCACCTGCAAGGTGTAGGTCCGTGGGTTCTGCCGCAACAACCACGTCTCTCTCTTGACCGCGGATCCCGCCGTTCCCCGGTCCGCCGCCCTTGCCGGGACTTTGGGAGGGTGATCGCTCAAGCGACGCCGCGGCTGGGGAGACATGGCCGGTTGGCGCACATCCGGCCCTTGGGCCACCGTTTTTTCCACCGCAGGCGATGCGGGCGCGAGTTCCCCACTCCGGTCTTCCACTTCGGCCTGTTGCACCGCCTTGGGCCTTGGCACCTCCACCGTCTCGGGAACGACTGCTGGGGGCGGGGCCGCGTCCACCGCCAGCGTCGCCTCTCGGTCTTGTATGGAACGCTCTTCCACTGGCGTCCCTTGCGGTGTCCCCGGCATTGGGGCCACACCCTCCTCCGGTGTCATCGACGACGCAGCTGTCTGCCCTCCGGACGGCTTGGGCGGAGGGACAATTACAGGGGGCTTTTCAACGGTGTTCTCCCTCTTGCCTCCTTCTGACACCGACGATCGCGGATTGGCGGGAGACGCCGCCGCAGGGGTCTCGGCCACCAACGGCTTTTTGGGTTCGGCACCGGCGCCGGGCCTGCCGCCCGTTGGCGCCGGGGGGACAGGCCGGGTTGGGGACTTCTCTTTCCGACTTGGGGGCATCTCTTTCTGAGAGGCCACTGACCCTTCTCGTTTCCCTGAACCGCCGGTGGGGGTTTCACCAGTGCCCCCGGCAGGCGGTGACTCCGCAGTCATTTCCGCCTCGTTGTCCGCCGGCACCTCCGCGTCCCCTCCATTGGCCAAGACGTCCGGCGTGGTTGTCACGGCTTCCGCTTGGGCCATCTCCGTTTCCGACGTCTCACGAGCCGCCGGCGCCCCTTCCCCTGCCGCGGTTGGAGGCAATTCCAACGGAACGACGACGGAAGAATCGCCCACGGGCGATTCGGCCCCGCCAGCCTGCCGGTCCAGGCTGTTCCCAGCCGCCACACGCGGGCCCTTCTCCCCTTCTGTGCCGCCGCCAAAGAAGGAATTGATGGTGTTTTGAAACAGCAGCACTGCGGCAATCAACGCCACCACACCGGCCACCAGCCCGAGTCGTTGCGGCGTCAGGAGGTCTTTAACCGTCCCTTCCCACACCCCGGGCCGCTCCGGTGTTTCCGATGGGACATCCCGCAACATCTTGAGCATGAGTTCGTTGATTCGGCCCGGCAATCCGTCACTTTCCCGAAACAGTTTGTCTACTTGAGCCGGTTCGATGAGAAAATCCGTTTTTATGCCCTCGACCCGGAGCAGATGCTGGACGTAACGGGGGATCTGGGCCGGCCGCAGCCTCGGTATATCCAGCGGGTGCAGCACTTGCAGATTGGCCGCCTGTAACTGCGCGGATGCGAGCACCGCGTCGATGGCCGGCGAGGCAAACAGCAGGACACTGATGACCGGCACCTCGTCGCTGCGGTATTCGTTGAGCTCTAACAGCGTCATCAGGGTTTCCGGTGGCAGTTGGTCGGCATCATCGACCATCACCACCGGCAGCTGGCCTTCATCCCGCAACGCCCGGGCGTGCTGCGCCACCACCTCCAGTTCGGGCTCGGCTACGTTCATCAGACCGAAACAGGCCGCGAGGCGTCGCAGCAACTGATCAGTATGCATCATCGGGTTGGCGTCCACGCGGCACGGCACCCAGGTCTCTTCGGCAGTGGACAACAGACGAAACAGCATGGTCGTCTTGCCCGATCCCGTCTCGGCGCGGACAAGGGGGATCAGTTCACTGTTTTCCACCAAGTGGCGAAGCAGATCCAGGCGCTGAGCCAGTTCCGGTGTGGAGAAGAACTGCGGCGCCGCGGAATGCCGTGCGTCTGCGCTCCGTTTTTTTGGCAGGGGGATCATCTAGGGCTCCATACCGGTTCGGGGGCTTTCGATGGTTGCATACAGTTTTTGCATATCAATCGCGTCGGTCACGACAGCATGACCGATATCGCGCAACAACACCAGGCGAAGATGGCCATCCAGCACCTTTTTATCCACGGCCATCAGCTCCAAGAAACGTTCCGCGGTGAGCCCAGCAGGAGGAGAAGTGGGCAGACCCGCCTGGCTGATCACGGCACGGATGCGTCTCAGCGAATCCATATCGAGCCACCCCTGGCGTTCCGAAAGATCCGCCGCCATGCACATGCCCGCCGCCACCGCCTCTCCGTGCAGCCACTCACCATACCCCATCCCGGTCTCGATCGCATGACCAAAGGTATGACCGAGGTTCAACAATGCCCGTTGACCTGCCTCACGCTCATCGGCGGCCACCACCTCGGCCTTGTTTCTGCATGATCGTTCAATCGCTTCCGCCATGATCCGGGGATCGCGTGACTTGAGCTTTCCCACGTTTGTTTCGAGCCAATCGAAAAACTCGCGATCATGGATCAGGCCATACTTGACCACCTCGGCAATACCCGAAGCCAGCTGGCGATCATCCAGCGTTTCGAGAGTCTCGGTATCCGCGATCACACAGCGCGGCTGGTAGAACGCCCCGATCATATTCTTGCCAAGGCGGTGATTGACACCTGTTTTCCCCCCCACGGAGGAATCCACCTGGGACAGCAGGGTCGTTGGCACCTGGATATAGGCGACCCCACGTTGATAACTGGCGGCGGCAAAACCGGCCATATCACCTATCACGCCGCCTCCCAACGCCATCAGGGTGCAACTTCGGTTGAAGCGGTTTTCCAGCAGCGCATCGAAGATCCTGTTCCAGACGTCAAGGGTTTTGTAGTTCTCGCCATCCGGAAGAATCACCGACCGGGCATCCAGATCCCGCAACCCTTCGAGTACCCTCTCAAGATAGAGCGGCGCGACAGTCTCGTTGGTGACCACCATCACCTGACGGGCAGCAACGTATCGTTGAAGCAGGGTCTGGTCGCGCAACAACCCACCGCCGATGTGGATCGGATAGCTCCGTGAGCCAAGGTCGACATCCAGCGTCCGCCCCGTCACCGCCTGCCCTCCCTGCTGGAAAGGCAGCCAACGCCCAATGGAGTCGTCACGCTCGATTTGCGGAGGGCCGGGGCGCTATTCATGAATGCTCAAACCTGATCTTCGAACAGTCGGTCCTTGACTTCGCGGACAACGGCATTCGCACTGCGTTTTTCGGTGGAAACGACGAGATCCGCTGTCTTCCGGTAAAGCGGATCCCGCTCTGCCATGAGCTCCTTGAGACGACCGAGTGGATCTTCCGTGTGCAAGAGGGGGCGGTTCTTGTCCCGGGAGGTGCGCTGGAACTGCTGTTCCGGGCTGCAATAGAGATAGACCACTGAGCCGCGAGATGCCAAGTTGCGGCGATTCTGGTCATCCAGAACCACGCCACCGCCGGTTGCCAATACAACGCCGGCCATCTGGGTCAACTCGTCGATGACCGCCCGCTCCCGCTTACGGAATCCGGCCTCCCCTTCAAACTCAAATATGGTGGGTATATCCACCCCCGTACGCCGCTGAATTTCCTGGTCGCTGTCTTCGAAGTTCATACTCAGCGCCGAGGCCAATTGTCGGCCTATGGTGGTCTTTCCCGCCCCCATGGGGCCGATGAGAAATATATTCCTACGTCTCTTCATGGACACAGGTATGCCAGATTTCCCGCAATCCGGCAAGCAGATTTATTTCCCGCTCGGGAATGGGCGCCTGCGTTGCCCTTTTGGCGATGTGCAATGATGGCTCAATGAATGCCCAAAGACTCCTTCAGGATCTTGGGGGTAATGAAGATCAGCAACTCCTTGTTCTCGTCTTTTTGTTCATTACGCTTGAACAAGGCGCCCACATAAGGCAGATCTCCGAAGAAAGGGACACGTTCGGAATTGGTGGTCTTGGTGCGTTCATAGACCCCCCCAAGGACGACGGTCTCACCGTTATCCACAAGAACAGAAGTCTCGATCTTACGCGTATCGAGGGGTGGCACACCCAAGACGGAACGGGAGAAGTCCGCATTGTCCTTGTTGATCTTCAGGTCCATGAGGATACGATCATCGGGTGTTATATGAGGTGTCACATCCAACTTCAAGACCGCTTCCTTGAAGGAAACCGTGGTCGCACCACTGGCAGAGGCCTCCTGATAGGGAATCTCGACACCCTGCTTGATGGTGGCGCGATTCTGATCCGCCGTGATGACGCGCGGGCTGGAGACGATCTCCCCCTTGCCCTCTTTCTGCATGGCGGAAAGTTCCAACTGAAGCAGATAGGAACCGACCTTGCCGATGAGGAAATTCACAGCGCCCGACGGCGATGTGACCGGCAGATTGACCATCAAGGCCTCCTGACCGGAACCGGCGGGATTCTCTATGGCCGCGTTACCACCCAGGAACTCCCCCTTGTCGAGCCCGAAGGTCCCCCCAAGATGGCCCGGCACACCACCGCCCACGAGAATCTCATTGTGCCGCGAGGTGTTGGCCCGGGTGAAGCCAAAACGGACACCCAGATCCTTGGAGAAATCGTTGTTGGCGACCACGATGCGCGATTCGATGAGCACCTGCCTGACAGGAATATCCAGTTTGTTGATGATGCGGCGGATATCCTCCAGTTTGGCGGCCGTATCCTGGACCAGGAGGGTATTGGTCCGCTCGTCGATGGTCACGTTGCCCCGTTCCGACAGCAGGCGGTTTTCCTTGGATTTGAGCAACTCCGCAAGATCCGCGGCCTTCGCGTAGTTGACCTGGATAAATTCGGAGCGCAGCGGCGCGAGCTCCTCGATCTGCTGCTTGGACTCGAGTTCGAGCTTCTCGCGCGCAGCAAGCTCTTCGGTCGGCGCCACCATGATGACGTTGTCGGTCCTCCGCATGGACAATCCCTTGGTTTTCAGGATGATATCCAGCGCCTGATCCCATGGCACATTCTTCAGGCGCAGGGTGATCTTGCCTGTCACCGTATCGCTGGTAACGAGGTTCAAGCCAGTGAAATCGGCCAGGAGCTGGAGTACCGCCCTCACCTCGATATCCTGAAAATTGAGCGAGAGCCGTTCGCCCGTATATACCAGTTTTTCCTTCTTCCTCGCTTCCTTTTCCGACTTGCTCAACGGGCGCAATTCGACGGTGAAAACGTCGTTTGCCTGATACGCCATATACTCGTATTCGCCACTGGCCAACACCGCAATCTTTGCATTGCGCCCCCGGCGCTTTGCCACGATGGCCGTTACGGGGGTGGCAAAATCCACCACATCCAACTTTCTCTGCAAGGCAGCGGGAAGCTGGGTATCGACGAAATTCAACACCACCCGATTTCCTTCTTCCCGCACGTCGACGACCGTCTTTGGGTCCGAAAGCTTCACAATGACACGCCCCTGCCCCTTCGTACCCCGCCTGAAATCGATCTTTTCTATGCGCCTTCCCGCTGCTGCTGCGACACCACGCGCCGGGGTTGCACGGCTAAGCGCGGCGGCGGTGGTGGGCTTCTTTGCCTCTACCACAGGCGCCCGAACCCCCTTCCCCTTCAGATCGACAATGACGTTCTTGCCCTGCACGGCAACGCTGTACGGCACCGGGTTCGACAAACTGACGACAACACGCGTCCGCCCACCGGCCTCTACCGCGGCAATACTCTGCACCGCCCCCACTCCCACAGATTGGGTCTTGTGCGACAAGGCATTCGACAACCCTGGAAAATCCAGAACAATCCTGGCCGGCGAATCGGTTGCGAAGGAGGTGGGCTTGGCAATGGACTCGGACATCTTGAGGGTGATCTGCACCTCCTCCCCAGGGAGTGCGGAATAGGCGATGTCTTCCAGCATCGGCGCAGCTAACACCACGCCCGGCAGCAGCAGGAGTGCAACGAGCGCGAAAACCGCACCCACCCGTCGACCATTATGAGGTTCCCGGTATGCCCTCTTGCTCATTACTGCCCCCAACCTCAGTGCCATTTTGATCATCTAATCCACCCCCGGAATCTATTCGCTCAGTGCCACGACGGCTTGCCGTTCCCGATATCCGCCAGCGCCATCGGGAACAATCTCCGTCAATTCGACCCTGTCTTCGGTTATTCTCGTGATCCGACCATTGTTCTGTCCCATATGGTTGCCTTCTTTTACCCTGTAGATCGTTCCATCCTGGGTGGTAATCAATGCCCACTTCGTCCCGCGCTTGTCCAACGTCCCGACCATTCGCAAGGAATCCAGCGGATAGCTTTCCAACTCCTCTTTTCTCCGCATGGGATCGGGTGCGATCCCGCTGCCGGGCGCCGGGAGCGCCTGCGTGGTGGTCTGCTCCGCCGGCTTGAAGGGATCTCGGCGCCCCCCCGGGTTGTACACGAACGTTTCTATGGGCTGCACCTCGGGCAAAGGCTTTATCCGCCCCGGCGCCCGACTCTTGACCTGCTCTATATACTGGCGCAAATCCTGCATACCACTGCTGCTGCATCCCGCCAGCAACACCAGGAGAAGGCTGCTCAGCCATGCCACACGATATGTCGAGGCCTTCATATTATTTGGCCTCCTCGTCCAGATAGCGATACGTCTTGGCCGTCGCCTTGAGGACCAGCCTGTCGTTTGCAGCCTCCTTGTCGCGGCGACCCTTTTTCTCCGGCTCGATCACGATGTTGTGTATGGTAACGATACGTGGCAACGCCGCCAAGGCGCTTATGAACTGGCCGAATTCGTGATATCTGCCATGTACCACGATATCGATGGGCAACTCGGCGTAGAACTCTTTCGGTTCCTCCGGCTGCGGCTGGAAGAGTTCGAACTCGAGACCGGCGGCGAGGCCGCTCTGCGACACGTCCACCAGCAGGTCCGCCACCTCGGCCTTGTTCGGAAGTTGCCGCAACATGGCGCCAAAGGACTCCTTCATTTCCTCCAGCTGCTGCTTATAGGCATCGAGATTCACGGCTTTGGCCTGCTTTTCCTCGAACTCCCGCCGCAGGCCCTGCTCTTCCTGCTCGACTTTCTGCAGTGAGGCCAGTTGATCCTGCGTATCGAGGTAATACCACGCCGCCGCCACGAGCGCACATACGATAAGGACCAAAACGGCCTTGATGGCGCCCGGCCAGTCACCGACGCTGCTCAGATCCAGTTCGTTCAGTTCCTGGAGGTTCACTCTGCATCCTCTCCTTTGGCCTTTGTCACCTGCCTGACCTGCAATGTAAAATTACTCAGGCCGGTCTTTGTCTGCTCCTTGTTTTCAATGACCTTGAGCCTGGGAGCAGTCAACCACTTGGACTTGTCTATGTTCCGCATGTATGCCGACACACGGGCATTGGATTGTGCATGACCCTCGATGGTGATGACACCGCCCTTTTGTTCTATACGCGTCAGATAAACACCATCCGGCAGCGTGTTCACCAATTCATCGAACAGGTGAACGATCTGGGGCCGGCTGACCTGCAGCTGCTGAATAATCTCCATCCGCGCCAGAAGGTTGGCCTTCACTTTCTCCAGCTCTTTGATCTCCTTGATCTTTTTGTCGAGCATGGAGATCTCGTTCTTGAGCAGCGCATTACGCTGATTCTGCGAATCGATGAGACCGTTGATATAGATGTGGGAGTAGACCCCGGCGAGCAATGTGAGCAACACAGCCCCGACGACGATAAAGCCGAATTCCCGTTGGCGCTTCTTGCGCTCCAGCTCTCTCCATGGCAGCAGATTGATACGCGCCATCAGTCGAATCCCCGTAACGCCAGACCACAGGCGATCAGCAGCGCCGGCGCATCATTCTTAAGGCTCTGCGCCTTTACGTTGGACGAAATCGACATGCTCGCAAAAGGGTTTGCGATAGATACTGGGACTCCCAATTTCTCCTCCATAAGATCATCCACCTGGGGAATAGAGGCGCAACCACCTGCCAGAACGACGTGATCCACGCTGTTGTAGGCGCTGGAGGAAAAGAAAAACTGCAATGAGCGGCTGACCTGTTGGGCCATCGCCTCCTTGAAGGGACCGAGCACCTCGGCCTCATAGGTATCGGGTAACCCACCCTGCTTTTTCGCCATCCCCGCCTCTTCTTGCGACAGACCGTACCGACGCTGGATCTCTTCCGTCAGCTGACGTCCGCCAAAGTTCTGTTCCCGGGTATAGATGATCTGGTTGTCGTGCAATACGTTCAGCGTGGTATTGGTGGCGCCAATATCGGCGATGGCAACAGTCTGGTCGACACCCCCCTCGGGCAACTGATCCACGAGCAGGCTGCAGGCCGTCTCCACGGCATAGGCCTCGATATCCACCACCGCTGCCGCAAGCCCCGCGATTTCCAGTGCCGCCACGCGGTCATCCACATTCTCGCTGCGTGACGCCGCCAGCAGCACATCCACCATGTCCGGGCTCTTTTCGGAGGGACCCAGGACCTGAAAATCGATGTTCACTTCTTCAAGTGGATACGGGATGTACTGATCCGCCTCAAGCTGTATCTGACTCTCCATCTCCTTGTCCGACAAGCTCGCCGGCATGGCGATGACCTTGGTGATCACCGCGGAACCCGACACCGCCACCGCAGCCCGTTTGGCCCGGCTGCCAGAGCGGCGCATGACCTTTCTGATGGCCTCGCCCACGGCCTCCATGTCCGCGATGTTTTTTTCCACCACCGCGTTCAGCGGCAATGGCTCCACACCATAGGCCTCCACCCGATAGCCGAGCCCTCCCCCTTTGGCGGTCTGCGAAAGCTCCAGCAGCTTGACGGCGGTGGAGCTTATATCGATTCCGACCAAGGCCGGTTTCTTGCTTCTGAACGAAAACATAGTGGATAGATGATCCTTCCCCTGCGGCAGTGACCCCCAGCCAAAGCTTCTGCTTCAACTTTGCTTGGTAAGTTTTATCAGTTCTTGGCTTTTATGTGAAGTAATTTCCCAGACGAGTCGATAAATTTTACTTTTCACCCCCCACGTCTCGATTCGAATATTTTGTTAACATAAGCAGCCAACCTTTCCGAATTCTCGTTGTCCTACCCACTGGAAACTGTGACCTGTACCATGAAGTGGTTGATTCGATTACTTAAATTCCTAATTTTTGCTGTTCTGGCCGGAATGATCGTTGCTGGTGGGGCCGCATTGGGAATCTATTTATACCTTGAACCCAAGCTCCCGTCCATCGACACCTTGCGCGACGTACACCTCCAGGTCCCCTTGCGGATCTACAGCCATGACGGCAAGCTGATTGCGGAATACGGCGAGAAGCGGCGCATCCCCCTGAAATATGGGCAGATCCCACCCAGGATGATCGATGCCTTTCTTGCCGCCGAGGACGACCGCTTCTTCCAACACCCGGGCGTCGATTACCAGGGGCTGCTGCGGGCCGCGCGCGAGCTGGCGCTGACCGGCAAGCGCACCCAGGGTGGCAGCACCATTACGATGCAGGTGGCGCGCAACTTCTTCCTCACGCGGGACAAGACTTTCAAGCGCAAGATCAATGAGATCCTCCTTTCCCTCAAGATCGAGAAAGCGCTATCAAAGGCACAGATACTGGAGCTCTACCTGAACAAGATCTACCTCGGAAACCGCGCCTATGGGGTCGGGGCGGCCGCCCAGGTCTATTATGGAAAACGTGTGGATCAGCTCGATCTGGCCCAGACCGCCATGATCGCTGGCCTGCCCAAAGCGCCTTCCAAATTCAATCCTGTCGCCAATCCAGAACGGGCGCGGCAGCGCCGTGACTATGTGCTGGGCCGCATGCTGGCGCTGGGCAAGATCAGCCCCGCGGAATACAAGTCGGCGCGCCAGAGTCCGGTCACCGCCAAGATTCACCGGGCGGATGTCGAGGTAGAGGCGCCCTATATCGCGGAAATGATGCGCGCCGAGGTGGCAAAACGCTTCGGTAACGCTGCATACAGCGCCGGATTTCACGTCTATACCACCATCGACAGCCGCCTGCAGAAGGCGGCGAATGCGGCCCTGCGTTCGGCCTTGCAGGCTTACGATGTAAGGCACGGCTATCGGGGCCCCGCTCGGCATGTCGAGCTTCCCGATGACCCGAAGGCATGGGAGGGCCTGCTCTCCAGCCTCAGGTCCGTCGCCAATCTGACGCCGGCACTCGTCATTGAAGTCAAAGGGCAGGGCGCCAAGGCCTATCTCGGCGAGGGGAGGGAGGTCGACATCGCCTGGCGGGGGCTTTCCTGGGCGCGCCGTTATATTGACGAATCCACCCAGGGACCGCCACCGGCCAATGCCGCTGCCGTCGTAACGCCGGGGGATCTCGTCTATCTGCTTGAGGAAAAAGATAAAAAGGGCACCCCGTATTGGCGGCTCGCAGAGATTCCAGCGGTCCAGGGCGCCCTGGTATCGCTGGATCCGAAAGACGGGGCTGTGACCTCTCTCGTGGGCGGGTATGACTATTACCTCAGCAAGTTCAATCGGGCCATACAGGCAAAGCGGCAACCGGGTTCCGGGTTCAAGGCGTTTCTTTATTCTGCGGCGCTGGAAGCCGGTTTTACCGCGGCGAGCCTGATCAACGACGCCCCCGTGGTGTTCGACGATCCTGGTCTGGAAACCACCTGGCGACCCGAAAACTACAGCGGCCGGTTCTTTGGTGAAACCCGCCTGCGCATGGCACTCACCAAATCCCGGAACCTCGTGTCCATCCGCCTGCTGCGCAGCATGGGCTTCAAGCATGCCTTGCAACACATCAAGAAATTCGGCTTCGATGTCAGCACCTTGCCGAAAAACCTCTCTTTGGCGCTGGGCAGCGGTGCGGTGACGCCCATAAGCATGGCGGAGGGTTACGCGGTTCTCGCCAACGGTGGCTATCACGTGAAGCCCTATATCCTCGACCACATACTGGATAGATCGGGGGCGCAGTTATTCAAGGCGGAGCCTATTCATGTCTGCAGAGAAAACGATCTGCCCATGGACGCAGAAAGGGGAGGGGACGCCCCTGGCGCGCACTGCGCCCCGCGCGTCATCTCCCCCCAGAACCACTATCTGATGAATTCAATGTTGCGGGACGTCGTGCAACATGGAACCGCCACCCGTGCCAAGGTACTCGGCCGCAAGGATCTGGCAGGTAAGACCGGCACCACCAATGAGCAGCGCGATGCCTGGTTTAATGGCTTCCATCCCACCCAGGTTGCGGTCGTCTGGGTCGGTTTCGACGTCACCGCGCCCCTCGGCAAGGGCGAAGTAGGGGGGCGCGCCGCACTGCCTGCCTGGATCGACTTTATGCGGGTCGCCCTCGATGGGGTTCCTGAAGCCCCATTGCCGTTGCCCGACGGAATGACCCTCGTCCGGATCGATCCCAAGACCGGCAAGCGGGCGAGGGCAGGGCAACGAAACGCCATCTTCGAGGCCTTCCGAAACGAAAATGTGCCAGAACCCGAAGACGATGCCCCCCTCGCCGCGGATCGCGGCGGCAGCGTGACCGGACATGTGGAGGCTGATACCGGCTCGGATGATGACGATCTGTTCTGAGATAGGCAAGAGACGGCAATGAAACCCGATCCCCTGCGCGAACGGCTGGCGTATGAAGCCGCCAGGATTCTGCTGGATTTCGGTTCCGGTGATTATGCCGCTGCCCGGCGCAAAGCGGCCCGGCGATTGGGCATACGGTCACAAAAACACCAGCCGGACAACACGGAGATACAACGGGCATTGATCGCACAGCAACAACTGTTCCAGTCCGATCCTGGAGACGGCGGGCTAGACGGATTACGCCATGTAGCGATAGAAGCCATGCGCTCGTTCGCCGAGTTTCGGCCTCGCCTGGTTGGCGCTCTGCTCGACGGAAGCGCCTGCGGGGGCAGTCCCATTCAGCTCCAGCTGTTTGCAGAGACGCCTGAGGAGATTGTTCTCGCCCTCCTCGAAAAACGGATTCCCTGGCGTGAGTCGCATCGCTGGTTCGCCCATTCCAATGGCGGAAAACGCGCCTATCCTGCCTTTCACTTCCAGGCTGGCGACCATGAAGTGGAACTGCTGGTATTGCCACCGCTCGCCCTGCGCAACCCCCCGCTTGACCCAATCACGCAGAAGCCCCGGCGGGGTGCATCTCTGGCCGATGCGCAGGCGCTGTTCGAGAGGGAGGGGCAGCGCTAATCAGCGTTCGTTCAGGGGCACGAAATCGCGCCGTTTTTCACCGATATACAACTGTCTCGGGCGGCTGATACGGTGCTGGGGATCAGCGATCATCTCCATCCAGTGGGAGACCCAGCCCGCTGTCCGCGCTATGGCAAACATGACGGTAAACATGTTGGTGGGAATCCCCAGCGCGCGATAGATGATACCGGAGTAGAAATCCACATTGGGGTAGAGTTTGCGTTCCACGAAGTACTCGTCCTGAAGCGCAATCTCCTCCAATCGCAAGGCAAGCTCGAACATGGGATGCCGGGAGGTGGAACGGAGATGGTCCAGGACCTGATGGCATACCTGGCGGATGATCTTGGCCCGTGGATCATAGTTCTTGTAGACACGGTGCCCGAATCCCATGAGCCGGAAGGCATCATCCTTGTCCTTTGCCTTGGCGATGTACTTGTCGATGTTCGAGACATCGCCGATCTCTTCCAGCATGGCCAGCACGGCCTCGTTGGCGCCGCCGTGCGCCGGCCCCCACAAGGACGCAATACCGGACGCCACGCAGGCAAAGGGGTTGGCCCCGGAACTGCCGGCCAGCCGCACGGTGGAGGTACTGGCGTTCTGTTCATGGTCGGCATGCAGGATGAATAGCAGGTTCAGCGCCTTTTCGGCAAGCGGATCCGGCTCGTAATCCTCACAAGGGGTGGCGAACAGCATGTGTAGGAAATTTCCGCAGTAACCGAGATCGTTACGCGGGTACATGAAAGGTTCGCCAACATTGTGCTTGAAACAGGCAGCCGCGATCGTGGGCATCTTGGCAATCAGGCGATGTGCCGATATCTCGCGGTGGCGGGGATTGTGGATATCCAGGGAATCGTGATAAAAGGCCGAGAGCGAGCCCACCACGCCCACCATGATGGCCATTGGATGCGCATCGTAGCGAAATCCGTCGAAGAAGGTCTTCAAGGTCTCGTTGATCATGGTGTGCCGACTTATCAGCCCCTTGAAATTATCGAGCTGTGCCTGATCGGGAAGGTCGCCGTAGAGGAGCAGATAGGCCACTTCCAGAAAACTGGCCTTTTCCGCCAGTTGCTCGATGGGATAACCGCGATAGAGCAAAATCCCCTCATCACCATCGATGAACGTGATCGCGCTGTTGCAACTCGCCGTCGATACGAAGCCGGGATCGAAGGTGAACATCCCGGTCTGCGCATATAAAGTGGTGATATCCACTGCGCTGGGCCCCAACACGCCATCTTTAACGGGTAACTCCACGGATTTTCCGGTCGACTTGTCGGTCAACGTGACTGTTTTTTCTACCATTCGGTAACTCCTGGTTAACCGCCGCTGCTGCTGTTGTTGTTCTGGTGGCGGCCTGGGAATCTGTCGGACTCAACGCGGCTTGACCGCTAGCCAACGGCTATCGATTCGCTGAGCCTGGCGTGATCGTCAAATAGTGGGGCTGTTCGCCTCACATGATAATCGCATTTGATTCGATCCCGTGAATTTTCCAGTAAATCGAACATGATTTAACCCGACAGGCGCCGGGTATGAAGTGTACGAAATGCAACGTCAATGCCCCGGTAGCCCAGTATATCGGACTCGGCCGTTGCCTGCGCGCCCACGGCACACAACCAGGACGCCGCTGTGAGCATTCTACCGCACGCGCCGGCAAAAAAGGGAATCTGCCATGCGGGTCTGCCTTGAACCCACGGTCGGCTTGCAACCTCTATTTTCCTGGGATACGTCCAAGGTCCGCGCGGATCGCTTTCACCGAAGAGCGAAATGAGGCCATCTCTTCCTCGTTCAAATCAAGCTCCACCACCGATTCGATGCCTTGCTCTGCCAGGATGCAGGGTACGCCCATGGCGATGTCCTTTTCACCGTATTCACCGTCGAGAATCGCCACCGTGGGCATCACCCGCCGCCGGTTGTTACTGATCGCATCCACCATCGCCGCCACCGATGCCCCTGGGGCATCGTAGGCACTGCTGTTCTTGCGCAAGGCCAGGATCTCGGCGCCACCGCTTCGGGTACGCTCGATGATCCGGTCCATTTTTTCCTCACTTATGAAATGACGCACAGGAATGCCGTTGACCGTACAGAAACGGGGCAACGGCACCATTGTATCGCCGTGGCCGCCCAGCACCAGGGTCGTGATATCGAGTGTGGAAAGCCCTGTCTCCTCGGCGATGAAACTCGCCATTCGTGAGGCATCCAGTACCCCTGCCTGACCGAAGACGCGGCCACGGTCACCACCGAGTCTCTGCCAGGCGCGGTAGGTCAGTACATCGACCGGGTTCGAGACCACCAACACCATGGCCTCGGGGCACCAGCGCTGGATGCTGTCGAGGACACCGTCCAGTATGGCAACGTTGGCCTCCAGCACGTCGGAACGGGACATGCCGGGTTTGCGCGGCAGGCCGGCGGTGACGATCACCAGGTCCGAACCCACCAGAACGGCAGGGTTGTTGCTGCCCTCCAAACGGGTATCGAAATCGAAGAATGGAGCAGTCTGGAAGATGTCCAGTGCAATACCTTCAGGCACACCCGATCTCACATCGAGCAACGCCACTTCTCTGCAAAGCTCCTCCTCAGCCAGTATCTGGGCCGTGGTCTCACCCACCCGTCCCGTGCCTACGATGGTGATTTTCTGCATTATTATTCTCCCCTCTCGATCCCAGTCTCCCGGGAAGCGCATCGAACAACGCATCTCTAATTCACAAGGATAGCGTACCGGCTCTGCAAGTACGAAAACAGGGCTCCAACTGTTCGGATTCCACAAAGCCCGTCGGATCAGGGCAGGAAATGTCTACGCGGCGAATCACCGTAGATCGCGCATTATTATTAACCCGGCAACAATATATATCGCATTCAGCCGCGGCCTGTCTTTGAATATCATAGGGTTAGGGGCTTCAGGCAGGCGCCGAACCTGCGTTCCAGCGCGCTGGACAGGATGTCCAAGTGCCGCGAGTGCATGGATGCACTGGAACGACCTTGGCAAGGGAACGACCCTTGCCTGCGCACTGCGCCTTGTTCCGGCGCCTGCCTGAAGCCCTGAATGCGATATATAGTTGTTGCCGGGTTAATACAATGGCGGATAGTGATCCGGATAGGGTGCCCGCGCCACCCCCGTCTCCACGGCCGCCCGGGCCACCGCGGGCGCAACGGTATCGCGCAACCTGGGATCCAAGGGCTTGGGAATGATGTAGGCCGGGCCAAAGGCCAGATTTTCGAGACCATAGGCCTTCAATACACCCTCTGGCACCGGCTCACGCGCCAGCGCCTGCAGCGCGTGCACCGCGGCAATTTGCATGTCCTCGTTGATGCGTGAAGCCCGGACATCGAGTGCGCCGCGAAAAATGAACGGAAACCCCAGAACATTGTTGACCTGATTGGGATAATCGCTGCGTCCGGTGGCCATGATCAGATCGTCCCGCACCTGGAAGGCGACGCGGGGGCGGATCTCGGGCACCGGGTTGGAGAGGGCAAACACGATAGGCCGCTCGGCCATGCAGGCCAGCATTTCCGGGCTCACCAGATCGGGGCCGGACACCCCGATGAAGCAGTCGGCACCGTTCATGGCGTCGCCCAGCGTTCGTCGATCCGTATCCACCGCCACCCCCCACTTGAAGGGATTGAGATCCTTGCGCCCCGTATGGATCACGCCTCCCCGGTCGATTACCAGGATGTTCTCCCGGCGCGCCCCCAGACTGCACAGCAAACGCACGGAGGCGATCCCGGCCGCACCCGCCCCCAGACAGACGATACGCGCATCCGCAAGGCGTTTTCCTTGCAACTCCAAGGCGTTCAGCAGCCCGGCGGCGATGATGATGGCGGTGCCATGCTGGTCGTCGTGGAAGACGGGAATATCGAGCTGCTCAATGAGCGCCTGCTCGATCTCGAAACATTGAGGGGCGGCAATGTCCTCCAGATTGATGCCGCCGAAGGTGCCGGCGATGCGCGCCACGGTCTCGATGAAGGCCTGGGGACTTTCCGCCTCCACCTCGATATCGAACACATCGATCCCGGCAAAACGCTTGAACAACACCGCCTTGCCTTCCATCACCGGCTTGCCGGCCAAGGGACCGACCCGCCCCAGCCCCAACACGGCGCTGCCCTCGGTGATCACCCCGACCAGGTTGCCCTTGGCGGTGTAACGGTAGGCGGCCTCCGGGTCCTCGGCAATTCTGCGCACGGGTTCGGCCACTCCCGGCGTGTAGGCGAGGGCGAGATCCTCTTGCGTATCCGCCGGTTTGGTGATCGCAATGGCGATCTTCCCGGGTTCGGGCCCGGCATGGTAGACCAACGCGGCCTGGTTGATCTCGCTGTCCGCATCGTCGCGGTCGTTGTTGTCGCTCATCTCATTCCACTATCTTGATCAAGGCGCCGGGTCGCGGCTCGCCTTCGGGATACAGGCCATTGAGCAGGCGCAACCGCGCCTCCGTATGATCGGGGATCGGCGATCCCCGCGCCAGACGGTGGATTGTATCATCTGGCCGTACCCGGTGTATCTCGATGCGCAACGGTTCGGCGAGGCGACGTTCCTCGGGCCGAAGGCGATGAAACGACAGGATGGTTTTGAGAAACCGGTCATCATAGTCGGCGAGCATCCCCTTGCGCTGCATGACCGTGGCGATGAAAATATAGGCCCGCTGCTGCATGAAAATCACCGCCACCCGGCCACCGGGTACGAGGGCAGTGTAGCCATCGAGACCATTGACCCGGAACGTCCGCCCCCGGTGCAGGCCTTTCAGCTTGAGATGCCTCGCGAGATACTCTCGGGGCGCCCAGCGCAGGTTCAGGTCTTCCACCAGCATCTGGATATGGGCCACTCCGTCCCGGGTGCGCCCCACCAGCCTGTCGTCTCGGTTCTCGATCACCCAACCTTCGGGAAACTGCAGGGCGAAATTCAACTCTGCGTGATAGAAGCGGTCGCCGCGCCGAATTCCCTGCCGCGCGCTGTCGCCATACACAAGGCCGTCCAGGTGCCATAGGAAGCGCTCACGCCCCTCGTCTCGTACCGCCGTTGGCGCCTCCAGCTTTTCCCCCGCCCGAACCACCTCCTGCAGGCGCTTGTCGTTATCGGGATGGGTGGCAAAGAGACCATGATAGCTGTGGGGCTCGCGCCCCTCTTCCCGTGCCAGCCGTTTTTCGAATTCCTCTTGCGCCTTGAGTACTTCGATCACCTCGATCATTGCGCCGGGAGGATACCCCGAACGGGCCAGATAGCGCGCACCCAGTCGATCAGCCTCCAGCTCCATACGGCGACCGTAACCACGCTCGATCACGGTTCCGAGCACCTGGATGAGGTCACCCCCGCCAGGCACGCCCGCAGCGGAGGCCGCTACGGCGCCAAGCAATCCGATAAGCGCGTGTTGACTGTACTGACGCACGCTGTGGCGCGCGTTGACATGGCCAAGTTCGTGGCCCAACACGCCAGCCAACTGAGCCTCCGAGTTCAGATAGGCCATCAGGCCGCGCGTAATGTAGATATAGCCGCCGGGGAGAGCAAAGGCGTTGACGATGGCGCTGTCCACCACGGTGAATCGGTAGACCAGCCGGGGGCGGTCACTGTTTCGTGCCAGACGTTCGCCCACCGCCTGAACGTAGGCCTGCAAGGCCTCATCTCCGTAGCGTCCATACTGTTCGAGGACCTGCCCATTCAATTTGCGACCCAGCGCCAGTTCCTGCGCTTCGCTCATGAGAACGAAATCCGTGCCCCCCGTTGCAGGATTGCTGGCACAACCGCCCAGAAAGACGCCAAGGAGAACAGGGACCAGGGCCAGCGCGACCATGAACCCCAGGAATCGGTCAGATTTTACGCTGATCGGCTGCAAATCCCGGTGAGGAGTGATCAACTCAACCCATTGAATTCGTCAATTATTATTAACCCGGCAACAATATATATCGCATTCAGGGCTTCAGGCAGGCGCCGGAACAAGGCGCAGTGCGCAGGCAAGGGTCATTCCCTTGCCAAGCACTGGAACGCAGGTCCGGCGCCTGCCTGAAGCCCCTAACCCTATGATATT
>Ga0256841_1001064_pt1 | contig 25209 bp, 19 predicted proteins | sample 356308metaG_FD_185971 | JGI IMG/M metagenome (GOLD analysis project Ga0256841, IMG submission 185971) | Hydrothermal vent microbial communities from Mid Atlantic Ridge, Atlantic Ocean - 356-308 | ecosystem: Environmental > Aquatic > Marine > Hydrothermal vents | place: Atlantic Ocean: Mid...
CCATGGCCACCGCGCCCGAACCGGACCTGCGCATTTCGCACCTCGCCATCGACCGCACCCACGCTGTTTCGGGCGATCAGGGCACCTATTTTCCGCTGCGCGCGCTGAAAACGCTGGAAGCCGCCGGAGAGATCGGCGAACTGGCGCCCAGGTTCCATGGCCTGCCGACGAATCGCTCGCAGAGGATCACCCGGCAGGTGGATTGCGCTGAACTCGTCGAGCGCTGCCTGGCGGACGGGCTGGACGCGGTCGTGCTGGTGCCCAACTGCCCGGTTTGCCACCAGTCCACCAGCCTGGCTGCACGGGCGCTGGAATCGGCCGGGCTGTCCACCGTCATCACCGGATGCGCGCGCGATATCGTCGAACACGTCGGGGTTGCCCGGTTTCTGTTCAGCGACCTGCCGCTCGGACACGCGGCCGGCCTGCCGAACGACCCGGAGAGCCAGATTCTTGTCGCACGCCGCGCGCTGCAGCTTCTTGAAACGGCCACCGCGCCGCGGACCACCGAGGTATCGCCGCTCGGATGGCCCGCGGGCGAAGCCTGGAAACGGGACTATGCAAATGCGTCGTTGCTGTCGGCGCGCGAACTGGCCGCCAGGCGCCTTGCCTTCGACGCGGCAAAGGCGGCCACTCCCAGGATGCCGCGGCGCCGCTGACGCCAGGGCTGGGCTGGGCTGGGCCGGGGAGCGGTCCTGGCCCCTGAATGCGCCGGCCGTTCAGCCCCCTGGCCGCGCATTCCGGCGGCGTTGTGCACAGGCGCCCTGGCCGCGCTCTTCAACGGGTCGAGCGGACCGTGGCCAGACGCGGCTCAGACGCGCGGCGCCATTAACCATTGAGGCAGAAAATCCTTTCGCGCGATTCGAAATTGGTGCCGATCGTCGCAGCTTTCCTGTCGTGCCGGCGCCCGGGTCGCCGCCCGGGCTGTCCTGCACACCCCCCGTTTCGCAATTTCCCGCCCATGGATTAACCACGTCATATAAATGACAAATTCGAATATCTTGTGGATTTGTCCAACCCTGACTCTATCCATGGTGGTCGTTTTCCCGGCTGCGGCCCGCATCTCTGCGCCGGGCGCGCCACGCGCGATCCGGCCCAAAATCGCCAAGGCGGTTATTCGCCGCCCGGCCCGCCTGTTTCCGGGAAATGCCTTAATTTGTTCACGAATTGCAATAATCTGACCGCAATTGAGTGTCATCTACCCGCCGGCAATTGATGCATCGGCAAGGTTTCGGGAGTGATTGGGAGTGATTGGGAATGTATGTGTCTGATGGTGGGGATGTGATGGCTTTCGATCTGAAACCGACGGATCAACCCCGAACCGAAACAACCAAACTGGCCCGCGAACACGCCCGCTGCGCACAGATGCCGGTTCTGGGCGGGCGCACCAAACGGGTTCTGGATTTCACCATCGCCCTTGTCGCACTGATCCTTCTTTCCCCGCTGCTGGTGTTGCTGTCGCTTTCCATCCGCAACCTGTCGCGGGGGCCGTCGCTTTACGGCCACAAGCGTATCGGCGCCGGCGGGCGCGAGTTTCGCTGTCTGAAGTTTCGCACCATGGTTTCCGACGGCGATCAGCTCCTGGCACGCTACCTGGCCGACAACCCGGCCGAGCGCCGGCAATGGGAGGAAAACCGCAAACTGAAGGACGACCCCCGGGTGACCTGGCTGGGGCGCATCCTGCGCGCTTACAGCGTTGACGAACTGCCGCAGCTTGTCAACGTGCTGCGCGGCGAGATGAGCCTTGTCGGGCCGCGCCCGGTGGTGCGCGAGGAGCTTGCCAGATACGGCGATGCGGCAACGCTCTACACCTCGGCACGCCCCGGGATTACCGGTCTCTGGCAGGTCAGCGGGCGCTCGGATACATCCTATGCGCAGCGCATCAGGCTGGATTGCGACTATGTGCTGAACTGGACGCTGATGCGCGACATCGCGATCCTTTTCAGGACCATCCCCAGCGTTCTTTTCGCCCGCGGCTCATATTGAACGGAACAGCCGGTTGAAACAGGTCCAGCAAACACCGGAAGGGCCGGAAAGCCCCTTTCATCCGCATGTCACCGCGGGCCGTTCGCGCGCGGCGTTTTTCGGCGTCATCTGGTCGGCGCTTCATGCCCTTGTGCCGACGCTCAGTTCGGCGGCCGTGTTCTTCATCAGCGCGTTGTTCCTGACCCCGCAGGATTTCGGCACCGTCGGGCTGGCCAGCGGCATGGTGTCCTTTGCCATCGCGTTTTCTCCGGTGGCCTTCGGCGAAGCGCTTGTCCAGCGCAGCAGGATCTGCCGCCGCCACGCCGACAGCCTGTTCTGGGCTTCGGCAGTCTTTGCCGCCGCGCTGTTTGCGGTTTTCCTGCTGGGCGCGCCCCTTCTGACCCGCATGTCCGGTGAACCCGGCGTGCGGGCGATGTTGCCCGTCCTGGCCCTTCGCATTCCGTTCGAACTTCTGGCCGTGGTTCCGAACGCCATGATCATCCGGGCCATGAAGTTCAAGCTGATCGCACTGCGCACGGCGGTCGCGGCAACCGTGAGCGGTGTCGTTTCGGTTGCCATGCTTCTGAGCGGCTTCGGCTACTGGGCCCTGGTGGCCAGCCAGGTCCTGGCCAGCGCCGTGATTTGCCTGATGGCCTTTTCGGTGGCACGCTGGCGCCCCGGCCGGGGGCTGGATGTCGCCGCTCTGAAAGACCTCTGGTCCTACGGGTCTTTCGCCTCGGCCGACAGGATGCTGAACACGATGAAACTGGATCACATCCTGCTGGGCGCCCTGGCGGGAACGCATGTCCTGGGCCTCTACTATTTCGGACAGCGCCTGTTCAACCTGTTGCTCTCGCTGGTTGGCGGCGCGCTTTCGTCGGTCACCCATGTTCTGCTGTCCTCGCTGCAGGACGACCTTGCCAGAAGCCGCGATGCCTTCATGATCGCCAGCTACGTTTCATCCGCGGTCAGCTTTCCGATGTTTTCCGGCCTGGCGCTGATCGCGCCCGAACTCGTCCCCTGGTTCTTCGGCGCGCAATGGGCCGAGGCGGTCATTGTCATTCAGGGGTTCTGCGTTGTCGGAATGCTGGCAAGCATTGGCATCGTGCAGGGCGCCCTGGTCAAGGCACAGGGCCGGGTCAACTGGTGGTTTTACTACCAGCTTGCCCAGCATGTCGGCACGTTTCTGGTGCTCGCGCTGGGCTTCGGTGCGGGGTTGCGGATCATGATGCTGGCGCTGATTGCAAAGTTCATCGTGCTCTGGCCGATCTCGATCGTCATGACGGCGCGACTGCTGAAGATGAGGCCCTCGGCCTATGTGCTGAATTTCGCCCGCCCGCTTCTGGCGATGAGCGCGATGACGGCGGCCGTGATGCTGGTTTCCAACCGGACCGCCGATGCCGGCGTGGCGGTGCGCGTTGCCGGCCAGATTGCGGCGGGCGCGCTGGTCTATTCGGGTGCCATCCTCGCCCTTTCCCATGAACAGTTGCGCCGCGTGCATCACATGGTGTTTCCGGCAAGAAGGCAGGCGATATGAAGCTGCAGTATTTTCAGGGCAACCCGCCCAACTTCGGCGACGAACTGAACGCAACGATGTGGCGTCACCTCCTGCCACCCGGGTTTCTTGACCAGGACGACAGCACGCTGTTCATCGGCATCGGCTCGATCATCGAACCGGGTTATCCCGACACGGCGCGCAAGGTTGTCGTCGGATCGGGCTTTGGCGGCTACACGCGCCTGCCCGACGTGCATGACGGCAGCTGGGACTTCCGCTTCGTGCGCGGGCCGCAGACCGCCGAGATGCTCGGGCTTGATCCTGCGCTGGCGATCGCCGATGCCGCGATCCTGCTGCGCGAAACCCCCCTGCCCAGGCCGGCAAGGGGAATCGGCGTGGCCTTCATCCCCCACTACGAAAGCATCGAACGCGGAAACTGGCGGCAGGTCTGCAAGCTGGCCGGGATACATTTCATCGACCCGACCCTGCCCACGCACCAGGTGATCTCGGAAATCCTGGGCGCGGATCTTGTCATTGCCGAGGCAATGCATGGCGCGATCGTCTCGGATGCCTTGCGCACGCCGTGGATCGGTGTGCGCGCCATGCACAGGGTTCACCGCTTCAAATGGCATGACTGGGCGCGCGCGCTGGATATCGACTATCGCCCGCAGTTCCTGTTCCCGTCCAACCTGCGCGAAACCTGGGCCACGACCACGGGGCGCTCGGGCTGCGGGGCGCGCGCCGTCGCGGTGCTTGACAGCGCACCGGCCGCCCCGATCAACACCGGCATTGCCCATCTCGCCGCCTCCAGCATGCGCAGGCTGGCCGCAAGCGCGCCGACGCTCAGCCCCGATGCATCGATCGCGCGCGCGACCGAGCGCGCCATGGCCGCCATTGACGCGATGATCCGGGACTATACGCCGCGCTGCGCCGCGGAATAGCCGGCGCGCCCGGCCGGCTCATTCCTTCGGGCGGGCGGCCCGTCTGGCCCGTCCGGCATACACGAAGGCACCGAAGACGATCAGCGTGCGCGGGCTGAACTGGAAGAACACCGGCACCTCGATCATGGAGATCGCGATCACCAGCAGCACCAGGGCGAACAGGATCGAGCTTTCGGCACTGCGCCGGCGGATGGCCCAGACCCCGCTCGACCAGGCCGCGCCATAGAGAACGAAGATCTGCAGCGCGACGCCGACGATCCCGATCTCGACCGCGTTCGAGATATAGGTGTTGTGAAAATGGAACCCGGATCTGGCCTTGATCCCGAACATGTACCAGAGCTCTTCCGCCGGCCCGTATCCCTTGACCCAGAACGCCTGATAGCCGACCCCGAACAGAGGCCTCTCGCCGATCAGCCGAAGCGCCTCGCGCCAGAGATCGGTGCGCCCTGTCAGGGTGATGTCCTTGCCGGTGGCATCCAGGAAACGGTCAACCAGCACATCCGCGTTGGACTGCAGCAAAAGTGCCGCAAGCGCCAGGGCAAGAACCAGGAAGATCGCGGCCACCTGGCGCGTGGCGGGCGACAGTCCGGGCAGGAAGACCAGCGCGATCTGCGCCAGCAGAACCGGAAACACCAGGATCAGCGCCCCGGTGGACTGCGCCTTGACCAGCATGAAGAACGCAAGCGCCAGCATCAGGGCCGCGGCCGTGCGCAAGGCCTTCGGCAGACCCGCATCCAGCACCAGGCCCGCCGCCATGACGACCAGCATCGCAGCCGCCCCGGCCAGCGCGTTCTTGCTGGCGTAGACCCCCTGCCACGCACCGTCGCTGCGCACGAAGCCGAAAAGAAGGGACGCCACCATGGTTTCGCCGAGAAACACGAACAGCAGCATGATGAAATGCCGCGGCGACAGGCGCCGGGCGACGACGATGCTGACCGCAACGGTAACGGTCAGCTGCACGCCGAACCGCAGGGAAAGCGCCGGAAACTGCGACCACAGTGCCGACGCGGTCGAATAAAGTGGCAACAGCAGAAGATACCAGTGGGCGACAAGCTCGTTTGCGCTCTTGAGAGGGCGCAGTGCGATCAGGCCCGTCCCGGCCATGACAAACAGCAGCGCGGCCCGGGTGCCCATCCACGGAATATGGACCAGCGCGGCCACCGCGACCGCCGCCAGAAGGAAATCGGAAGATATCGGCAGGCCAAGAAGGCCGGATGGCCTTTCTGGCCGGGCTGAGATACGCATCTTTCAGGGCTCTTCCCGATCTTCTCCTGTCTGCGGCAGCTTATGCCACATCAATCGCCCGCGCACAGCACCGATTGTGCAAATTGGCAGCCCTCGCCGCGCCGGGTGTAGGCGATCCAGTCGATCTGCACGACAAGATCGCCGCCGGGGTCGGCAAACGGCCCCATCCAGTCGGAAAACGTATCGCTGCCCCAGAAGCTGGCGAAAATCTTCTGCGCGGTTGACGGCAAGGCGCGCGAACCGGCCGTGGCGTGAACCCGCCGGTTGTCCACATACCAGTCGATTCCGTCCGGCCCCCAGACAAAGGCAAACTGCGTGAACCCCGCATCCGAGGCATGCGCAAGATCGAGTGTGGCGCCGTTTTCCGGGCGCCCGGAGACATAGGTGTTCACGCTGACGCGCCCGGTATCGCGCAACAGAAGCTCCACGTCGATTTCGTCATGGACGGTGCCCTGAGACGCTCCGGTATAGGTGAAGAATGCCGCATTCAGCCCCGATCCCTTCTGCGTGCGCAGCCGAATCTCGTAGGCGCCGTAGCCGTATTTCTCCCGGCTCTGGATTTCGGCGCAGATGTAGGAACGGCGGTCGTTCTTCTGGCGGCGGAAATGCAGGTTCAGCAGGCCGTCGCCCGATGTGACGGCCTGTCGTGACCATGTGCAGTTCTGCCAGTCGCCGTTTACCCAGCCGTCCGAGACCTGCCAGCGGCTCTGCTCAAACCCGTCGAAATCGTCGAAAAAGCTCTCCCCGCCCGCCGGTCCCGCAGCCTGCGCCGCAAGCGGGCCGCGCAGCGCGGCAATCGCCAGAACGACCAGGCACACAAATCCCGCAATCCGCCCGGACAGCGCCGGTTTCCCGTTGTCGGTATGCCGATAATTCCTCTGTTTTATCAGCATGATGATTTCTCCACCGCACGAAAGAGCCGTCGGAACAGGATTTCAATTGCACTTCGGCAACATACCGCCATTTCCATCGCCCGACACAGGAAAAATGTGCCGTCCTGCCAGCTTGACGCTATATTCCCGCGGGGGGCGGACAAGTGGGTAGAAGAGTTTGGCCAGACCCGATCCAACCAGACCGGCCGTTTCCGTCATCATGGCCAACTACAACGGTGCGCGCCATCTGAAAGAGGCCCTTGACGCCGTTCTGGGCCAGAGCCTCGCGGAGATCGAGGTGCTGTTGTCGGACGACGGCTCGACCGATGACAGCCTGGCCATTGCCCGGGATGTGGCGGCAACGGACAGACGGCTGAAAATCCTTGCAGATGGCGTGAACGCCGGCCCGGCGCGGGCGCGCAATCGCGCTCTTGATGCGGCGCGCGGGGAATGGGTTTCGATTGTCGATGCCGATGACGTCATCCTCCCCGAGCGTTTTGCCTGCATGCTGGAGGCGGCCGAAACGCTGGGGGCAAGGGCCATTGCCGACAACCTGACGTTTTTTGGCGAACCGAACGACCAGCCCCGGGTCACGCTGCTGGATCCCGAGGCAGCCGCAATCGGGCAGGTCACGCCCGAATTGCTGATCCTGTCCGACATGAACCGGCTCGGCATGTTGCCGCTGGGCTATCTGAAACCGATCTTCCGCCGCACGGCACTGGACGGGCTGCGCTATGGCGAAAACATCAGGATCGGCGAGGATTTCGACTTCTACATGCGTTTCGTGCTTCGTCACGGTCCGATCCAACTGCTGCCGCAATCCTACTATAGATATCGGCGTCACGAACATTCTCTTTCACATCGGCTATCGGAAAAGGACGTCGCCGACATCATTGCAGCACAAGAACGGCTCCTGAAGGACCACCCGGACATGGACACCGACCTTGCCGCGTTGTTTGCGCGGCGCAAAGACCATTTGAATCGGACGCTGAATTTCGAGCGTCTCGTGGGACGGATAAAACGTCGCCAGATGGGCGCCGCGCTGGGTCAGGTTGCCGGGCGGCCGGACCTGCTGATACCCCTGAGCCGCGCCATGGCCGAGCATCTTCGGAATCGGCACCGGTCAGCCGGGCACCGCACGGCGCGGGAAAGCGTCCGCATCCCGCCCGAACAGACGGGCAGTCCGACAGCCGCCGTCAGCGCCCGCGCGCCGGCTGCCGCCCGCGCCATGCCAGGGCGCGTGCGTCGCACCGGCGCCCAGGCGCTGACCCACATCCGCACCCCCACCTACAAGCGCCCCGAACAGCTTCGCCGCTGCCTGGAAAGCCTGCAGAACCAGACCTTCGAAAACTGGATCTGCGATGTCTACGACGACGATCCGCAAGGCTCGGCCCGGGCGGTGGTGCAGGCCATGGGCGATCCGCGGATCGTTCACCGCCAGAACGCCACGCAGAAATTCGCCTCGCGCAATATCGATCAGTGCTTTTCGCGCATGAATCCCCATGATGCAGACTATTTCTGCGTCGTCGAGGACGACAATTTCATCCTCCCGCGCTTTGTCGAGGACAACATCCGCATCTGCGAGACGCAAAAGGTTGAAATCGTCTTTCGCAACCAGCTCATCGAATTCGAAAGCGGCACCAGCAACGCGCATCTGAGCGATTTCGGGATACTGGACCGGAAACTGACGGAACGGAAATTCGACCCGGACAGGTTTCGCCTGTCGCTGCTGGCCGATATCGGGGTGTCCAACGGCGGGCTGTTCTGGTCGCGCGATGCGCGGACCGACCTGGAAATCCATTTCGACTGCAGCGCGACGCTGCAGGAATACCTGCGCACCTACACGATCCGCGAACCGATCTATGTGGCCATGGAGCCGCTTGCGGTCTGGGCCGAAAACGGCGCGGGAACGACGCGCGACCTGGGCTTCGACAAGACCTACCTGCGGCGCGAACTGAACCTGAAAAGATCAATCGCCATGCTGCAGCGGGCAGCCTGGAACCGGGTAAGCCCCGAAGACCGTTCGGCATTTCTCGAAAACGAGAGCTTCGCCTATCCCGTGCAGGCGCGCGCGCGCGGGCTGGTCAAATCGCATATCCGGTTGAACGTGGGACCGGCGCTCGGCGTCCGTGAAAAGCTCTGGCTGTTCTACCGGGGCATGCTGATACGCATTTTCGGGCGTCCCGAGGCCGGCGTGCGCGGCTTCATCGCAAATCGCGGCCACTGACCCTTGCCCGCACCCCTTGCCCACACGCCTTGCCCGGTGCGGGGTGCGGCCTGGCCGTGACGCAGCCCGGAGGCGCCAGGGCCCGTCGCTCGGGCGCGGACAGGCACCGGTTCCGGGCCTGCCGGACCGGCAAGGCAGGGCATTGGCGCGCATCGCGTGCGTGCGGATGACCCCGATACGCTGCGGGATCAGATGGCTGGGGTCCCGGCCCTAGGCCTTCTCGGCCTCCGGCTCGGACCGGGTCTTTCGGGCCGCTGTCAACATGCCGGCCATGACCAGAAATGCGAAATAGGCGAATTGCAGCCCGATCAGAGTGCCGACCGCGCGCAGCGCCGCCACGGCAACGCCGGCGCCCGAACCAACCGAATAGACCCCGACGGCCAGAGCCGAGCCCACCAGAAGCACAAGGAACACCGCCAGACGCATCGCATGTTTCCCGCAAACCGTGGCCGAACCGGACCACCTGAGCAACAACAGAGCCGGCAGAAGGAATCTTGTCAATGCGAATTGGGCCGCGCCCGAACCGGGCCGGTCCCGGGCCGGTCGCATGTCAAGGGGGTGAAACCACTCGTTTTCAACGCATTATCCAGCGCTTTCGGCCGGGGTTGAAGAAATGCATGCCCGAACGAAGCGTTTCGCCATACCTGGACAGTTTTGCCAGTTTTGCCTTATTGAGCACGATTCCAAGGGTCTTGCGTGCAATTTCGGGCTCTCTCGCCAGAAGCCGTTTCACCAGTTCGCGCGGCACTCCGCCCCATTCTTCGACCAGAACAAGGCTGTCGATGGACTTCAGGATCGCCTTGGTGTCCACCGCCGTGCTCAACGCGGGCAGGTCCAGGATGACGTAGTCGTAATACTGCCGCATCGCGGTAAAGATCTTCGCGCTTCCGGCGCGAAAGAAGATGTCGTTCGGGTACTCCTGGCCGTGCAGGATCGGACAGGGCAGGAAATCAAGCCCGGTCGTGGGCAGCCGGCGCAGCGCTTCGCGCAGCGGCGCGGTTCCCTCGATCACCTGGACGATCCCCGGCAGATCGGTGCAGCCAAGCGTGTTTGACAGGCTCGGTCGATGCACATTGGCATCCACCAGCAGGGTGCGCGCCCCGAATTTCGAAAGCATGTTTGCGTAGTTGGCCGCAAGCGTGGTGGTTCCTTCGCCGGGCAGCGCCGAGGTGATCGCAATGACGCCACCCGCCGCGCCGACGGTCTTCAGTTCGAACGTCGTGTGCACGTTGCGTAGCGTTTCCATGTAATGGGAATTCGGATCCGAAAGCGCCATCATGAATTCGGGCGCTTCGCGGGCGGTATCGGGCACGCGAAGCGCCGCGCGCCCGTCCGATCGCGAACCGGCGCCGCTTTTCACGGCCGGATCGGTGCCGGCGGCATGCTTGCGCACGGAAATGAAGGTGGGGTTGGCCTCGCGCGCGGTTCTGTCCACCTCGGCAACGCTGGGCATGCGCAGCCGGTTTCGCCGGAACACCGGCAGATACCCCAGAAAGGCCAGCCCGGTATGGTGGGTCACATCCTCGCCGGTGCGGAAATACACTTCGCTGCGCTCGCGCATGACCGCAACCATCAGCCCGCCCAGAAGCCCGATCAACCCGAAGATGCCCAGCACCTGGGCTAGCTTTGGCGCCGCCGCGCGGTCGGGCACCATCGCATAGGTCAGAATGCGTCCGTTGGTCACCGGGAATGTGCCCTCGACGATGGTCTGCTCGTAACGCTTGGAGATCGCCTGATACAGGTCGTTGAGACTGTCCACCCGGTGCTGCAATTCGCGCAACCCCTGGACATCGCTTGCACCGTTTCGCAGCTTGAACTCGGCAGCCGCGCGCGCAGCCTTGTCGGCACGTTGCCGAATTTCGTCCAGCCGCTGCTGCATCCATTTCGCCGTGCGCTTGGAGGCGGCCCGGTTGGCCGTGGACTGATCGGCAAGATAGGCCTCGGCATAGGCGTTCGCCACCATGGCGGAAACCGCGGGGTCCTGGTCCAGAAGCCCGATCGAGACCGAAAAGCTGCGCCCCAGACGCGAGATCCTGATCCGGTCCTGCAGCATGGCCGCCGTCTGCCGGATCAAGCGCGTCTGCGTATCGCCATCTGCCGGCGCGGCCGGCCCGGATGCCGCCCCGAAGGATACCGGCAGCAAGGCCCTCAGCCGGTCTTTCAGGCCGGAAACCACCCTGGCCGCCAGCGAGGGCCTGGGCGACAGAAAACCTTCGTTTTCATAAAGCCGTGTCGCCCGCACGACCCGTTCGGCCATCTGCTGCGATTTCAGCACCTGAATCTCGTTCAGCAAGGCGGTGTCGTTGCGCACCAGCGGCTGGTTCGAACTGATTTCCTGGGAAAGGTTCCTGACCCGGTCCTCGACCAGAACGGTTGCCGCCGCGAAATACTCTTTCGGGCTGGTCGCATAAAACAGCACCCCGGCACCAAGGCCCAGCACCAGGGAAATGACCAGCGGCCACATTTGCCGCCGCCCGGCCATCAGAAGGTCGAAAACCGTCGTGTCCTCGCGCGACGCATCCTGGGCCGCTGGATGGGCTTCGGTGTGCGGCTCGACCTCGCGCAGGATTGCCTGATAATCGTTCATGTTCTTTTCATGCCTGTATTGTTTTCGTTCTTGCTGCGGCCCATGCCGGGGCCCGGACAGCGGCTGTTATTCCCGTTTTCATGCGCCCCTGTCTGCAGCATCTGCAAGCTCCGTCGCATAGTGTTGCATGCTGGCCGTCCCCAGCAGGCCAAGCACGACCCCAAGGTGCAGCGTCCCGCGCAGGATCGCCGCATTGCGCGCCTTGCGGCTGGGCAGGCCCGCAAGCGCCGCGACGGCGCAGTAGCCGATCTTGGCGCTTGCCAGCAGCACCTGGCGCAGCCGCGCGGTTGCGTGTCCCGCCGCGCCGACCAGCCGGCCGTGGGTATGGCCCATCCGCAGACGCCGCCGGACCAGCCAGCGGAAGGATTGCCGGTTTTCCGGCACAATCTCGTAGACGGTGGCATCGCGGGCATAGTCCAGCCGCCCGCCCCGCTGAAAGACCTGCGCGAAGAACTTGGTGTCCTCCCCGCCCGAGCGGCCAAGCGCCAGGTCGAACCGCAAGCCGCGGACCGCGGCCGAAGCGCGGTCCATCAGCACGTTGCAGGAATAGCCGGTCTCGATCACGCCATCGACGAAGACCGGTTCGGTCGAATGCGGATCAAGCCGCTTCATCCATTCCGGCGCCCGGTCATCGTAGATTGCGCGCACCGGCCCCAGCACCACGTCCGGGCCGCGCGCCTGCCAGACCCTCACCAGATTGACAAGCCAGTCCGCATCCACCGTCTCGTCATCGTCGATGAAGGCAAGCAGCCGCGCCTGCGAATTCTCCAGCGCCCCGTTGCGCGCGATCGAAATGTTGCCGGCCGGGCAATGCACATAGCGCACCTCAAACGGCATCCGCGCGCGCATCGCCGCGACGATTCCGCGCGCAGACGGCGTTTCGTCGTTGTCAACCACCAGGATTTCGACCTGTGCGCCAGCAGGCACCCGCAGGCGCGAAAGCGATTGCAGCGCCGCGGCAAGCTCGGGCCGGCGGAATGTGCACACGCACACGTCGATGCGGATCTCGCGCGCCCGGGATGTCATGCCGTCCCTCCATGGCCTTGTGCCGAAAGCGAACTCAGAAGCCCGCGCCAGAACCCCATCGACCAGGTCAGGTGCATGATCAGCGCCGAAAACCCCGAGACCAGCAGCCGGGCATCGCGCGCGCGCCAGGCAATCCGAAGACCGGCAACCAGGCAATAGCCGAGCCAAAGCAGGAAGGGCAGCGCAAACGCGATGTGAACGCCCGCCAGAGTTGCCAGAAACACCGCGGGCAGGACCATCATCACCTTTGTCTGGCGCAGCCTCGGGAAGACGCGGTGTTTCAGCAGGTTGCGCGCGCGCCCCTTGCCGTAGGCAAAATACTGACCGGCCAACGCGGCAAAACTTTCGCGCGGGAAATAGGCAACCTGCGTCTGCGCGGTCAGCCATATCCGGTAACCGGCCCGGACCAGGCGGTAGTCCAGTTCCGCGTCTTCGTTGTGGGTGAACGAGGGATCGTATCCGCCAACCGCGCGAAAGGCCTCGATCGAGATCAGCGCATGGTGCCCGTGATCGACGAATTCGCCGCGCGCCGGCAGCCTGTGCCTGGAGCCACCGTTGCCGGCGACGGAATTCTGTGCCGCGGCGATGGTTCGCTGAATCGCGCGCTTTCCCTCTGCCGTCATCGACACCACGACGCTGGCGGCACCGGTGGCCCGTGCCTCGTCCAGGAGGCGGTCGCAAAAATCGTCGGGGTAGCGGCAATGGGCATCGATTCGCACCAGCCATCGTGCTTCGTGCGCGAAGGCGCGCACCGCCGCATTGATGCCAGCGCTTTGAACGCGCGCAGGATTGTCCAGCAAGGTGATGCCCGATTCGAGCGCGGCTATCCCTGCCACGATTTCACGGCTGCCGTCGGTAGAACCGCCGTCGGCGACCACGATCCGCCCGCCGTATCTTCGGCGCACCGGCGCAAGCTGCGCAAGAAGCCCCGCCATGTGCCGGGCTTCGTTCAGACAGGGCACCACGATCAACAGCCCCTCGGCCTTGCCCGGAGTCGCGCCACCCGGTTTTGCAAATTCGGAATTCATAACAGAAGGCCCCGATCATTGTGCCCCCTTACCCAGTTCGAGTTCCGTCTGCCGGCCGCGGAAAGCCCCTTCCGCCCCGACAGCTTTGCGTGCATTAACCTTAACGGTTTTCCGGCGTTCTTGCACAACGGCCCTGATGCCGAAAGCGGTATCGGCAGAACTCCGCTTGAATTTCGGGAAATTCCTGCAATTGCGACGAAAACGCGCCGCAATGGGACGGCGCTGTGGCGGTTTCAGGCCGGGAGCTGCGCAGAAATGCGGCGCCCGTGTGTCGGCGGCGAAATGCGGCCGGGACCGGGCCGGAAACGCACGGCTGAAAGCACCGGAAAGAGAATCGGTTCACCCGCCCAGAACCCGTTCGAGCGGCGCGGCAAGCTCGGCCTCGCTCAGGCGGAAATCGGCGTCATCCATCCGCAAAATGGCCTGCGAACGCGCGCGGATGTCCTCGGGGCGCACCCCGTCCAGAAGCCTCTGCAGTTCGTCCGCCCCGGGGGCCTCTATGACAAACCCGAGACCGGCCTCCTGCACCCGCCTGCCGGTCTGTGTGGCGGCCACGGCAACCGAAGGGCAACCGAACCAGCTTGCCTCGTAAATCCGGTTGGGCAGCAGCCAGTCGGAATTGGCGCCGCGCTGCCAGAGGTCCTGCGCCCAGACCAGATCGCAGCCGCCATAGACCCGCTCCAGCCCCTGCGGGTAGGCATAGGGCCCGTGGTAGGTCATGTTCGGGTTCGCGGCGAGAACCGCATCGAAGTCGGGCAGGGCGTGACGGTGCACATTGCCCGAAATCTCGATCGTCAGGCGATCGCTCATGCGTGCCGCCACTTCTGCCAGCAGCTTCAGGCTGGCGGCACAACGGATGGAACCGACCCATCCCAGACGGATCCGGCCGTCCGGCATGACCGGCGCCGGCGCACGCGGCCGCGTCAGGGCCGGGCCATCGAACCAGAGCTTGTTCTCGACGATCGCGAACGGTCCCTCATGGTGCTGGATCTTCTCGAAATACTCGGTGACGAACCCGGGAGACGAGACGATGACCAGTTGCACCCGGCGCAGCAGGAAACGTTCCAGCAGGCGCATGGTGCGCCCGACGATGCCGGGCCGGGTGAACAGGCCGTGAATGTCAAGGCATTCGTAAATCAGCGGCGTGCCCCGCCGGCCCCGGATCAGGCGCGCCAGCCAGGCCAGGGCAAGCAGATCGAAGTTGCGCGCGATGATCGCATCGGCCTGGCGCAACCCGGGCGCACCGCCAAGCACCCGGAAAAACGCCGCGCCCAGCCGAAGCAGCCGGCCTGCGAACTGCCGGTTCCGCACTTCGCCCAGATCCGTGTTCGGCCAGTCCGGCGTGAACCCCGAATTCATGTTCGCACGTCGAAAAGAGGCCGTGGCCACGTCATGACCAAGGGCGACAAAGCTCTTGATGCGGCGAATCTGCGAGGCTTCGTTCAGATCGAAGGCGAAGATGAAAAGGCGGGCTATCGTCTTGTTCCCGTTCAAGTTGGACAATCTGCCCGGCGCCTGTTCCGGTGCCCGACAGCCAGTCCATATCCGAGGCACCGTCCCGACGGCAACCGGGCACCTGCACCTGGCGCTTTTCGGCCGGCGGGAAATCCGTGAAGGGAGCGCGCGTTTTCCGGTTCCGTGACAAAACGCGCTGCAACCGAAAAATGCGCGGCGCGGCGCATCCGGGGATCGGGCCGCAGCGCAGGGACGTCAGGCGGGTGCCGACCGACGCCCGCTACCGCGTCGCCGCAGGTGAGATCAGCGCAGGCGTCGGCCCGGCGCCGCCCGGCGCAAGGCGCGCGACAGTCGGCCCCCTTCACCGGATACGGGCCCAACCCTCACCGGATTGTTACCCCGCATCACGACACCGTGAGTCCGCATGTCCGCACGCCTTGTCGCGGACCCGCGCCGCCGTCCCAGCGCCTTGCTCCACGCGGGTTTCGCCCGTGAAACCCTTTCCACAGCCGGTTTTGTGCCCGGTCTTTCGGTTGAACCGGGCCGCGGCCGGCCGTCTTTGCGACCGCGCGATTCATGGCGTCGGGCGCCGGCCCCCCGGCAGTTTCAGCCCGCGGCCGCGGTGCGCGCGCACGCCCGGGGCCTGCGATAGCCCTTGATATGGCCGACAGGCTGCCCCTACTATTGCGGCACGCAGGTCGTTCTTGCTCGTGTCACGTCGTTTCCGGGCAGTGTGTGTCGCTCGAAACGGGCCGTCTTGAAGGAAGCAGGTTCGCATGGCCGCTTGAACTGATGCCGGACGCGCCCCGCGCGATGGCCTGACTTCACCTCATCAACCAACAGGGAAATCGTCAATGACAGGAAAAGACAAGAGCAATCGCCCGGTGCACAAGGCTGCCCTGATGTATGCGCGCGAACACAGGGCCGGACAGATGGATCGCCGCGAATTCCTGACGCGCGCGACCTCTCTGGGCGTGAGCGCCGCCGCGGCCTACGGGCTGATCGGCGCCCGAACCCCGGCCGTCGCTTCCGAAACCCCGAAAATGGGCGGCACGCTCCGGGTTCAGATGAGCGTGCGCCCGCTGAAGGACACGCGCACCTACGACTGGTCGGAAATGGGCAATCAGACGCGCGGACATCTGGAATACCTGGTGGAATACAATTCCGATGGAACCTTCCGCGGCATGCTGCTGGACAGCTGGGATGTGAACGATGACGCAACCCTCTACACGCTGAAGGTCCGCAAGGGCGTGAAATGGAACAACGGGGACGATTTTACCGCCCGGGACGTGGCCCACAACATCGAACGGTGGTGCGAAAAGGACGTCGAGGGCAACTCGATGGCCGGGCGCATGGGCTCGTTGATCGACCCGAAGACCAACCGCATCGCCGACGGGGTGATCGAGATCGTGGACGACCACACCCTCCGGCTGAACCTGCCCAATCCCGACATTTCGCTGATTGCCGGGATGTCCGACTATCCGGCCGCGATCGTGCACACCAGTTACGATCCCGAAGACACCGCGAACGCCGTGGGCACAGGCCCTTACAGGCTGAAAGAACTGGAGGTCGGCGTGCGGGCCGCGCTGGAGCGCAACCGGGACCACCAGTGGTGGGGAACCGAGGTTTACGGCGGGCCGTATCTCGACCGGATCGAATACATCGATTTCGGCACCGACCCGGCGGCATGGCTGGCCGCCATCGAAGGCGAAGAAGTGGACATGCTGCATGAAAGCGTGGGCGAATTCATCGACGTGATGGACGGGCTCGGCCTTGAGCGCTCGGAGGTGGTCACCATGGCGTCCATCGTCATCCGCCCGAACCAGCTGGCCGAAATCGACGGACGCAGACCCTATGCCGACGTTCGCGTGCGCAAGGCCATCCAGATGGCGGTGGACAATTCGGTTCTGCTGGAACTGGGCAACGGCGGGCGCGGCTCGGTGGCGCAAAACCACCATGTCGGGCCCAAGCACCCCGAGTATGCCGACATCGGCAGCACCGCCCACGATCCGGCCAGGGCCCTGGAACTTCTGAAGGAAGCCGGCATGGAAGACTTCGAAATGGAGATCCATTCCATCGACGACGACTGGCGCAAGAACACCACCGATGCCGTCGCCGCACAGCTGCGCGACGCGGGTTTCAAGGTCAGGCGCACGGTTCTTCCCGGCTCGACCTTCTGGAACGACTGGACCAAGTATCCGTTCAGTTCGACCAACTGGAACCACCGCCCTCTGGGCGTGCAGATCCACGCGCTGGCCTACAAGTCCGGCGCCGCCTGGAACGAATTCGGCTGGTCCAACCCCGAATTCGACGCGCTGCTGGGCGAGGCGCTGGCGATCGCGGATGCCGGCAAGCGTTCCGAGGTGATGGCCAGGATGGAAAAGCTGATTCAGGACGACGGCGTGACCATCCAGCCCTACTGGCGCTCGGTCTTTCGCCATAACGTCAGCGGATTGATCGGCACGGCGGCGCATATCGCCTTCGAACACCACCACTACAAGTGGGGCTGGGCCGCCTGAGACCAACGCCCGAAGCCGTGCCCCGACAGGGGCGCGGCCTTCTCGCCTTTCGGGGCTGCGCGGCGGCGATCCGGCAAACGCGCCGGGGCTGCGCAACGGCATGGCCACCAACGGGAGCTTGCATGGCGACATTCATCCTGCGCAGGACCGGCACGATGATCCTGACCGCCCTGTGCCTGACATTCATCGTCTTTTTCCTGACCAACCTCTATCCCAACCTGGAAAAGCTGGCCAAGACCCAGGGCAATTTCCGCATGTCCGATGAAGAGGTCGCAAGCTGGCTGGGCAACCGCGGATTCCTGCAGCCGATGCCGGTGAAATACGGCCAGTGGCTGGGCATCCTGCCCGGATATGTGATCCGGGGCACCGACGGCGTGCTCCGCGGCAAGTGCTTCGGGCGCCACATGGCGCGGGAAGACGCGCCGCGGTTTTGCGGCGTGCTCCAGGGCGACTGGGGGTACTCGTTGCGCTTCAAGGACGAGGTTCGCGCCATTGTCGGCGTCCGCCTTGGTCTGACCGGCTGGCTGATGCTGATGGTCATGGCGGTGATGGTGCCCGGCGCCCTGGTCATGGGCGTGCTGGCGGGGATGCGCGAGGGCTCCAGACTGGACCGGACGCTTTCAACCGTGTCGATCGTTACCACCGCCACCCCGGAATATGTTTCCGGCGTGATCTTCATTGCCGTTTTCGCCTCGTCGGCCGTCGGCCTGAAGTGGTTCAAGGGCACCGCCACCGCGGCCATGAACGACATGACGTTTCAGAATTTCGCCCTGCCGGTGCTCACCATTTCCCTTTACGGCATGGGCTACATCGCGCGCATGACCCGGGCCAGCATGGCCGAGGTGATGACCGCGCAATACATAAGAACCGCCCGCCTGAAGGGGGTCGGCTTTGCCGGTATCGTGATGAAACATGCGCTCAGAAATGCCCTGATCGCGCCCTTTACCGTGATCATGCTGCAGTTTCCCTGGCTGCTGAACGGTGTGGTCATCACCGAAACGCTGTTCAACTACAAGGGCTTCGGCTGGGCCCTGGTGGAAGCGGCCGGCAACAATGACATCGAGCTTCTGCTCGGCATATCCGTGGTTTCCGTCATCGTCGTGCTTTCGACACAGCTGATATCGGACATCGGCTATGTCCTGTTGAACCCGCGAATCCGGGTTTCCTGAGGGGCTGCAACATGGAACCGCTGGGCTGGGCTGATATCACCTTCCGACTCCTGATCAGGTTCACGCCGGTGTGGATTTCGCTGATCGCGGTCTTCGCTCTGTCCATACGCTTCAGACGCCGGCTGGGGTTATATGGCAGGCTGTTCGGCTCACCCATCGGCATGGTCGGGTTTGGCGTGGTCATGTTCTGGGCCCTGACCGCCATCCACGCGGGCCTGTTCCACCTGATCGCCACCCATGACCCGCTGACCCAGATCCCGGGGATGAAGAACAGCCCCCCGGGCACGCCGGTAGCCGATGCAAGGACGTCCGGCGCCTATGCCTATTTCCTGCTGGGCGGCGACAATCTTGCGCGCGACGTGTTTTCGCGCATGGTCGTCGGGTCGGGCATTGTCATGCTGATCGCACCCCTGGCCACGGTGTTCGCCTTCATGGTGGGGATCACGCTGGGGCTGCCGGCGGGTTATCACGGCGGGCGGCTCGATGCCGGCCTGTCGTTCATCGCCAACCTGATCCTGGCCTTTCCCGTCATCTTGCTGTTTTACCTGCTGGTCACGCCGGAAATCGTGCAGACCGGGCTGCCCAGCTACATGGCCGCGATCCTGTTCGTCTTTCCGCTGGTCTTCGTGGCCGTGCTGGTGAACGCGCGCCTGCGCATCCAGCCGGGCAAGCGCAACCGCGTCATGGCCGCAACCATGACTCCGCTGATCCTGCTGTATCTCGTCGCGGTCTCGCAGAAAGATACGGCCCTGTCCTTCCTGCCGGCCCGGCTTGACCCTTTCGACATTCCCGCCGGCATCCTGGTCGTGTTCGTGTCGGTGGTGTTCGTCAATGCGCCGACGGTGTTTCGCATCGTGCGCGGCCTGACGCTGGACATCAGGACGCGCGATTATGTCGCCGCCGCACAAACCCGTGGCGAAGGGGCGTGGTACATCATGCTGTGGGAAATCCTGCCCAATGCCCGCGGGCCGCTGATCGTCGATTTCTGTCTGCGCATCGGCTATACGACCATCCTTCTGGGAACGCTGGGCTTTTTCGGTCTCGGGCTGCCGCCGGAAAGCCCCGACTGGGGCTCGACCATCAACAGCGGGCGCAAGCTGCTGTCGATCTACCCGCACAGCGCCCTGCCGCCCGCATTTGCGCTGCTGTCGCTGGTTCTCGGGCTGAACCTGCTGGCCGACGGGCTGCGCGAAGAATCCCTGAAGGACTGAGGAGAGCGACCGATGCCGACCCCCGAACATGACGGCCCGGTGCTGGAAATCGACAGGCTTTCGGTCAGCTTTTTCACGCGATCGCGCGCCATCCCGGCGGTGATGGATTTTTCGCTCGGCATCCGGCCGGGAGAGGCCGTCGGCCTGGTGGGCGAAAGCGGCTGCGGAAAATCCACCGTTGCCCTTGCGGTGATGCGCGACCTGGGCGTGAACGGCAGGATCGTCGGCGGGCGCATCCGCTTCAGGGGCCGCGACATCACCGCGATGAACGATGCACAGCTGCGCCACCTGCGCGGCAACGAGATTGCCATGGTCTATCAGGAGCCCATGGCCAGCCTGAACCCGGCGATGCGCATCGGGCGCCAGTTGATGGAAGTCCCGATGATCCACCATCAAAAGAGCCGGGCAGAAGCCCGTGCGCTTGCGCTCGAGATGGTCGCGGACGTGAAGCTGCCGGACCCCCGGCGCATTCTGGAAAGCTATCCACACCAGTTGTCGGGCGGGCAGCAGCAGCGCATTGTCATCGCCATGGCGCTGATGTCCAGGCCGGCGCTGCTGATCCTGGACGAGCCGACAACAGCGCTGGATGTGACGGTCGAGGCCGGGATCGTGCGGCTGATCCGCGATCTCGGGGCGAAATACGGAACCTCCATGCTGTTCATCTCCCACAACCTCGGCCTGATCCTGGAGACCTGCGATCGCATCTGCGTGATGTATTCCGGTGAAGCGGTCGAGCGCGGGAAGATCGAAGACGTGTTCGACCGGATGCGCCACCCCTACACGCAGGCGCTGTTTCGCGCCATCCCGGTGCCGGACGCTGACAGGAATACCCGCCCGCTGGTCGCCATTCCGGGGAATTTTCCGCTGCCCGACGAACGGCCGCGGGGTTGCAACTTCGGGCCGCGCTGCGCCTACCGGGTCCCGGGGCTGTGCGACCAGGGCAGGGTCCCGTTGCAAAAGGTCGATGGCAACAAAGGCCATGTCAGCCGCTGCCTGCGCATCGCCGACATCGACTGGACCGCACCGCCGGCCGCATCCGGGCGCGGTCGCAAACCCGGCATCGGCAAGGTGACCTTGCGCGTGGAGCGGCTGAAGAAATACCACGACCTCGCCGCGAACGCGCTGTTCGGCGGCGGCGAAAGGCGGGTGGTCCGGGCCAATGAAACGCTGAGCTTCGATGCGCACGAAGGCGAAACCCTTGCCATCGTCGGAGAAAGCGGCTGCGGCAAATCCACCTTTGCCAGGGTGCTGATGGGGCTGGAAACCGCCACCGAGGGCAGGATTCTGCTGCACGGCAACGAAATCCAGGACATTGCGACCGGGGACCGTTCGCGCGAAACCGTATCGGCGATTCAGATGGTATTTCAGAACCCGTTTGACACGCTGAACCCGTCAATGACAATCGGACGCCAGATCCTGCGGGCACTGGAGGTCTTCGACATCGGCAATTCCCATGCCCAACGGCACAGCCGCATGCTGAAGCTTCTGGATCTGGTGAAGCTGCCGCGCGCCTTCGCCGACCGGTTGCCGCGCCAGCTTTCCGGCGGGCAGAAACAGCGGGTCGCAATCGCGCGCGCCTTTGCCGGCGACGCGGCCGTGGTGCTGGCCGACGAACCGGTTTCTGCGCTCGACGTCTCGGTGCAGGCGGCGGTGACCGAGCTGCTGACCGACATTCAGCGCGACCACGGCACAACGCTCCTGTTCATCAGCCATGACCTGGGGATCGTGCGCTACCTGTCCGACCGGGTGCTGGTGATGTATCTTGGACATATCGTCGAACTTGGCACCACCGATCAGGTGTTTGCCCCGCCCTATCACCCCTATACCGAAGCGCTGCTGTCCGCGGTGCCGGTTGCCGATACCTCGTTCAGCAAACGCGAAATCGTGCTGGAAGGCGATGTGCCTTCGGCCATCGATCCACCGCCGGGCTGTCCCTTTCAGACCCGGTGCCGCTGGAAACACAGGGTTGCGGGCGGGCTGTGCGAAACCAGGGTGCCGCCGATGCGCACCCTGCCGGGAAAACACCGGATCAGGTGCCACCTGGAAGACCCCATCCTTGGCGAAATGCAGCCGGTGATCACGGCCGCCGGAAAGGCGCGCTGACCGCCGGTTCGGCAGAAGGTCACAGCTTGTAATTGTCGTCGAATGGTTCGAACCCGGTGACGATGGGCAGCGCATGGTGGTTGCCCCAGAACCCCCAGCCTCCGTCCAGAAGCCGCACATCCCTGTAGCCCAGGGATTTCAGCTGCATGTAGGCAAGGCTCATGCGGAAACCGTCGTGGCAATAGGCGATGATGGTGCCATCGCGGGGCAGGTCGGCATAGATCTTCGCCAGTTCCTCGGCGCTTTTCCAGGTGGCATCCGGGTTGGTGCCCGACAGGCTGACAATGTTGATCGCGCCGGGAATATGACCGCCGCGCACCGCATGCGACAGTTCTTCGCCGGTGTAAAACCGTTCCGGGCGCGCATCGAGAAGCGTATACCGCGCCTCGCGTCGGCTGACGATCCTGTCGTAGACGAACTGCCAGTTGACCGTCATGGACGGGTCCGCATCGGCCAGGGTCACGGTGCCCGGCTTCGGGCGAACGTCGTCCTGGCTGAGCTCGTTGAAATCCTGCCAGCCCAGCACCCCGCCATCCAGAAGCTTCACCCGGCTCATGTCGAACCCGTAAAGATCAAGCAGGAAATAGACCCGGCTGGACAGCGCGGTGTTGCTGTCATCGTAAAGAACGATCGTGCTGTCATCGTTCACCCCCCAGGAACGCAGCGTCGCCTGAAAGGCCTCGCGCGAGGGAAAGCCCATCAGCGAGGGACTGTCGTTGTCTCCGAGGTCCTTGAAGCGCTGCACCTGAACGGCCCCCGGAATGTGGCCGACGGTGAAATAGCGATGGGGGTAATACCGGGTTTCGAGGATCACCAGGTTCTCGTCGCCGACATGTTGTTCAAGCCACTCGGAATCGACCAGGAAACTGCGGTCCTGGCCCAGGGCGGGCAGGGCCGCCAGCGCCATTGCGCCAAGCAGGAAAATCCGGGCAAGAACGGTCATTCGGCCTCCAGTTGCAAAAAGGTGACGTTCACGTTGTGCCGCTGCAACTTGTCATGGTTGACAAGATATTCGAACGGCGATCTTTCCAGACGGTCCACCACTTCGGCAAGGTCGTCGAAGTTTGCCACCGCCGGGGCAATACTGTCGATGAGCCAGGCCAGGTAATCGCCGGTATCGGCCTGTGCACGGGCAAGATCGCAGGCATGGCCGTGACCCGGGACGATATGCGCGGGGGCCATCGCCGCGATGCGCCGGAAGCTGGCCAGCCAGTCGCGCACCATCGAGGACGTGCCATCCCCCTGCACGCCCAGCAGGCGCTCGACAAATACCAGATCGCCGGTGAAAATCGTGTCTTCGGAGGGCACGATCACCACCGCATCATCGCGGAAGTGACCATGTCCCGGCCACATCAGCCGAACCCCGACACCCCCCAGAGAAAAGGTTGCGTCGTCCCCCTGAATCACCCGGTCGGCATAAACCGGAACGGTGCCCTCCAGCCGGTCGCCCAGGATGTTGCGCAGGCGGGCAAGATGGGTCGGGGCGTAGCGGCGCTGGCTTTCCACCGTTCGTGCCAGCGCAATGATCGTGGCACCGCGATCGTGGAAATACCCGTTCCCCAGCCAGCGATGATCCTGCGCGCCGGTGTTGATCACCCAACGCACCGGCTGATCGGTCACCCGGGCAACCGCCCGCGCGATGATCGGGCCGGCCTGATAGGCCGAACCGCTGTCGATCAGGACCGCCCCGCTGTCGGTCACCAGCAGGCCAAGCGTTGCGTTGATACCGTAATTGTCGGCCGTGCGCCCGGTGAGATCGCCGACCAGCGCATAGACGCGCTCGGTCACCTTCTGAACCTCAAGGTCAAGCGCTGCGGCCCTGTCGCCCAGGACCAGGCATGACAGCGCCACCCAGGCAGCGGCCGCGGCCCGGCGCATGCGGCGTCGCCCTGCCGGCCGCCCCGCGGGTGCGCGCCGCCTGCGAAGGCGCCCTTCTGCCTGGGTCATGCCGGCCATCGCCGGGGGGCTTCGCCGGGCGGCAGTCATTCGCGCAACCAGGCTTCCAGCCGGGCCGCATCCGGCATGCCGCCGGCATGCACAAGCTTGCCGTCGATCGAGATGCCGGGCGTCGATGAAACGCCGGCCATCGCGATCTCGGCATAGTCGGTCTGCTTGGTCACGTTGACCTCGATCCCCAGTTTTCTTGCGGTGTCCTCCACCATGGCCAGAGTCGCATCGCAGCGCTTGCAGCCCGGTCCATACACAATCACGTTTTTCATCCGAAGTCCTTTCTTGCCTTTTCTGGATGTCTGTCGCGGCGGTTCCGGGTGCGGATGCCGAAACCGCCAGCCGCGCGCCCGGTCAGAAAATCACGTTGAACAGAAAGCCCACCACCAGGATTCCCGAACCGACAACGCCGATGAAGACCGCGATCAGCGGCAGCGTCAGCACCTTGCGCAGGATCAGCATTTCCGGCAGCGAAAGCGCGATCACGCTCATCATGAAGGCCAGCACGGTGCCAAGTTCGGCCCCCTTGCCCAGAAGCGCCTCGACGATCGGGACGACGCCGGCGGCATTCGTATACATGGGGATGCCCATCACCACCGCAACCGGAACCGACCACCACGCGCCGGACCCCATGATGCGAACCATCGTGCCTTCGGGCACATAGCCATGGATCACCGCACCCAGCGAAATGCCGACGATGATCCACAACCAGACCTTGCCGACGATCTCTCGAAGCGCCTCGATCCCCTGACGATAGCGGTCGGTCATGGCAAGGCGATCGGAAGGCGGTTGCGGCGCATCGCTTCCCAGATGGATGTTCCTGACCCAGTCCTGCAGCCAGCCTTCAAGGTGCAGCTTGCCGATGATCCAGCCGGCGACGATGGCGATGCCCAACCCGAAGCCCATGTAGATTGCCGCCACTTTCCAGCCCAACAGGCCGAACAGAAGGATCACCGCGACCTCGTTCACCATCGGCGCCGCGATCAGAAAGGAAAAGGTCACCCCAAGCGGCACACCCGCCGAAACGAAGCCAATGAACAGCGGCACCGCCGAACAGGAACAGAACGGCGTGACAATGCCCAGCGAGGCGGCCATCACGTTGCCCACCCCCTCGCGCCTGCCCGACAGGAGCGCGCGCGTCTTTTCCGGCGAAAAGAACGAACGCATCACCCCCATCGCAAACACGATCAGCGCCAGCAGCATGATCACTTTCGGGGTGTCATACATGAAAAACGCCAGGGCCTCGCCGGCATGGCTGTTGCGCTCTACCGGCAGCAAGGCGGTGAGCCACTCGGAAATGGCCGGCAACTGCCTGTAGACGACGAACCAGAGCGCCACGCAGGCGGCCACGCCAAGATGCCACACCCAGTCCGCAGCCTGCCGCGGCGCCTGCGGCGTATATGTTTCGGTTGTCACGCGACG
>Ga0256841_1001065_pt1 | contig 25185 bp, 15 predicted proteins | sample 356308metaG_FD_185971 | JGI IMG/M metagenome (GOLD analysis project Ga0256841, IMG submission 185971) | Hydrothermal vent microbial communities from Mid Atlantic Ridge, Atlantic Ocean - 356-308 | ecosystem: Environmental > Aquatic > Marine > Hydrothermal vents | place: Atlantic Ocean: Mid...
CAAATAATTTTGTAGCTACTATAACAGAGTTTCGCATTCCCGAATTAGCTTTTATCCACTCTCCTATAACGCGTTCCGAGTTACCGCTTGAATTATTATACCTGTTTGCAGTATCCCAAAAAGTAACACCTTCAATTATTGCAGCATCTAAAATTTTTAATCCGGATTCTTTATCAACACGTGCACCGTCACCTGTTTCAGGTATTCCGAATTTCCATGTGCCTAAACCTACATTTGAAATACGTAATCCGCTACTGCCTAAAATACGGTATGGCATTCCGTTAAAATTATCGTAAGTAAAATCAAGCCCAATTGTTTTAGGATTTGGTTTTAGATAGTTTTGTTCTTTTCGTTTAGTAAACATTTTTATTCCGTAATTATTTTATAAAAATCTTTTTCAGCTTTTTTTAATGATTCAATCTTACAATACTCATCTGTTTGATGAGCCATTTTAGGTTCGCCCGGACCAAAGATAATTGTTGGAGTACCTTTATATTTTTCTTGCAAAACGGAAGAATCTGTAAAATAGGGTAATGCTTTGGGAACTTCATTATTATTTCGATTAATATTACAAATTCTATCAACCATTTTTACAAAAGAATTTTCTTCATCTGTAAACACCGGATTTTTATCAACCAAGACTTCTATTGTAAAATCATTGCCCAATAAAGTTTGTAATTCTTTAACTATTATTTGATGGTTTATATTTCTTGTTGAACGTATATCAATTGAAAAACTTGCACTATCGGGAACAGAGTTTAGATTTAATCCACCCTTAATAACTCCAACATTTATTGTAGGCAAACCAAGTACATTATCGTTTTTTACATTAAAATTAAAATTTTCAATTTTCGTTATAGCACGCGCTGCTTTATAGATAGCGTTAATACCTTTTTCGGGCATAGAAGAATGAGCTGTAACTCCAAAAGTTTTTACCCACATATACAATGCTCCTTTGTGAGCACAGATAGGAAGATTATTTGTCGGTTCGGCTACAATTATTCCTCCGGCATTTCCAAACTCGGCATCGGAATTTGCAAGATGCGAAATACCTTTGCAGCCATCTTCTTCGCTTGCAGAAAGGATAATTCTTATACCATCTTTGGGCAGTGATGTTTTGGCACTTTTAATTGCTGCCGAAATAATTGCAGCAACGCCTCCTTTCATATCGGCGGAACCTCTACCATACAATTTACCGTCTATAATTTTTCCGGCAAACGGTTCAACACTCCATTTTTTTTGCCCTAACGGAACAACATCCAAATGACCACTTAGAACAATGGGATAAGAATTTTTTTTAACTCCAATTTCCGCTATTACATTAACTCGGTTTTCTTTATACTTATAATACCGAACATTAAAATTATTATCACTTAAAATCTTTCCACAAAATTCGGCAATTTCTTTTTCGTTACCCGGAGGATTTATGGTGTTAAACCGTATTAATTTTTGAGCTAATTCAATAACATCCATTTATTTTTTATCTCTCCAATAGAATTTTTAATGTGTTTTCCGCCAGCGGAATCATCACTTCGTTGTAGCCTTTAATACTTACATGAACTCCATCGGTAGTATATTGCTTACGCATACCTTTATTTTCATCTACCATTTGAGAATGATAATCAATATATGAAATATTTTTTTTATCGGAATATTCTTTTATCATTTTATTTAATTCTATAATTGTTTCAGCAGGTTTAATACTTTCAATCCAAGGATAATTAAAAGCGGGTAAAACCGAAGCGAGAATTACTTCAATTTTATTTACTTCAGCAAGTTCCACCATAGAAATAATATTACCCATTATTCCTTCCAATGTAATTGGACCTGTGTTTTCTGCTATATCATTTGTTCCGGCTAAAATATGAACTATACTTGGTTTGAGTTTTATAACATCACTTCTAAACCTAAGTAACATTTGTGATGTTGTTTGTCCGCCAATTCCTCGATTAATATATTTATTTTTAGAAAAATAATTAGGGACAATTTCTTTCCACTGCTCGGTTATTGAATCACCAAAAAAAACAATTCTCTTCTCATCAGACAATGGTAATGCAAGTTTTTCATTATGCTCTTTATACCTACCCAAATTAGCCCAATCTAATTCTTGCATATACTAAATCTCCTGACAACTATTTTTTGTAATTTCCAATTTCTGAAACAATTTTAGAAAGAACTTGTACATTCTTTTTTGGTACCTTTGGAGCAATTGAACATGCGGTGCTAAGAATAAATCCTTTGTTCTCCATTCCAATTTTTATTCTTTCCGAAACATCATTTTTTATTTTTTCATCATCATCCGAAAGTAAAGTATTAACCGAATCAACATTTCCTTTAATAAATATTTTATCTCCCACTCTACCAAAAGCATCATCCAATGCAACATCACCTATTGGTGCAGGGTCAAGGCATTCTAATCCTGAAATTCCGGCTTCTGCCATCATTTCCAATCTATCATTAATATGACCGCATGTATGCACATAAACAAATTTACCTTTACTCTTTACAGCTTCTGCAACTTGCGAAATATACGGCAACTCATATTCTCTGTAATGTTCGGGCGAAATAAAATCACTTCCGGCAAAAGGTGAAGATATTTTAACAGCATCAATCGGAGCGTTATCACACAAACCTTCTGCCATTTTTACAACCCCAATTGTATATTTTGCAAGAATCTCTTTTACCTTTTCCGGATTAAACATCATTGCTACAAGAGCATTTTCGTATCCGAGCAAATCTAATAAATAATCTAAAGGAGAAGATACTTCCGCATGAAGTGAATATTTACCATCCAATTTTTCATCAAGGATTCTAAATATTTTATAAGGGTCATCCTTGTGAATATATGAAAAACAATTTTTCGATACAGGCAAATAATCTAAATCTTTGGGGATTTCATTTACATCAAATGTATCAACATCAATAAATTTTTCTTCAAAGTACTCACCCACAGGTAAATCATCATCAACGTAGGTTTCTTTTCTGTTGTGGAATGTTGCTACTTCTATGCCATCAACAATTTCCACTTTAGCTTTTTCTCTCCAATTAGGATTGTGTCCATGAAGACTTACTAAAATTCCGTCAAAATTAAATTCTTTTAGCAACCAAATTAAACCTTCAGCATATTTATCTGCATCATTCCATAATTCCATTGGAGTAATATTAGTCTCTTTCAATTGCTGAATCATAAAGCCAATACTAAATTGGCACATTACCGGAACTCTATCCGGAGTTTCCATATTCATTGCTGCTACTATTCTTTCTCTTGGTGTCATTATTTTACCTTATTTTATAATTTTATTTTACCTACAAACAACTAAGATTAGCATGATGTTGATATACTTATCTTTTTTTCCTCTATCCATTAAAAGGAAGCTTCACTGTTTTATTTAGTTCGGATGATTTATAAATAGCTAAAATTACTTCCAACGCTTTTCGTGCCTCTTGTCCGCTTACTATTGGTTGCCGTTTTTCTTCAATAGCATTTATTACATCTTCAAACTCACGGATGTAAGGAACATATTCAATATCCAAAGGATCTGAAGCACCGTCGGTTTTGCTATCGTCTTTGCTATAGATTTCTTCACCTTCAATATCAACAAGTTTAATATCATCACCTTCAAAAATAAGTGTTCCTTTAGTACCGTTTATTTCCAAACGTGCAGGAAAGCCTGGATAAATTGCTGTTGATGCTTGAATAATTCCATACGCACCTGAATCAAATTCCAGCATAGCCATTCCAATATCTTCAACTTCAATATCACGTGCAGCGGTTTTTACTTTTCCCGTAACCGTTTTTACATCACCCATTACCGAAAGTAGCAAATCAACAAAGTGAACTCCTTGATTCATAAAAGCTCCTCCGCCATCTAATTTTTTTGTACCTCGCCATCCTCCGGAAGCATAGTACTCGTTTGAGCGAAACCATTTTATGTAAGCATCTCCTTGTAAAATTTTACCTAATTTGCATGAATTAATAATATCATACATTTTAAGAACAGAATCGAAATATCGCATTTGACTAATAACGGCTAATGTTACATCAGATTTGTTGCAAGCATCAATTAGTGCATCCGCTTTTTCTAGTGTTACATCAATTGGTTTTTCAACTATAACATGCTTTGCTGCTTGGGCTGCTTTTATACCCAAATCTGCATGCAGACCGGAAGGAACTACAATATCAATAATATCAATGTTATTATTTACAAGCATTTCATCGTAATTAGTAGTCCAGGCAATGTTAAATTTTTCTCCGTATTCCTTTGCACGTTCTTCTTTTATATCGCATATTTGAATTACTTCTACATTCTTCATTACTTGTAATGCCTGAACATGAAACGAAGCAATAACACCTGATCCGACAATTCCAAATCGTATTTTTTTTGACATTTTTTCTCTCTTTAATTTTCTTTTAAATAAACAACTTTTCCGTTCACAATAGTTTTATGAATTTCAATTTTATCATCTTTAATTTTGAATAAGACTAAATCGGCACGCTTCCCTTCCAATAGTTCGCCTCTATCGGACAATGGAAATAATTTTGTGTAATTAACCGTTACCATATTTATAGCTTCGGCAAGCGAGCAATTTGTAAATTTCATCACGTTTCTAATACCCACAAGAAGCGGAAGCCCTGCACCTGCAAAGGTTTTTGTTTTAGGATTTACAACCATTCCTTCGGAAGTCATTTCTATCTTCTCACCGAAAAACTCATAAATGCCGGGTGGCAATCCAGCAATGTGAACAATATCGGAAGTAAGAATAATATTATCTTTCCCTTTGGTTTTAACGAATGTTTTAACTTGTTCAGGTTCCAAATGAAATCCGTCGCAAATTAATTGTGCTGCAAGCCTATCTTCAGCTAATTGCGGCCAAAGCGGATTATATGCACGGTCAATATTTCTTGCACAGCCGTTGCCAAGATGAGTAGATAAAATTGCACCGGCATCCGTAGCTTTTTTAATATCCTCAGCCATACCGTTATGATGCCCAAGTGCAACAACAATACCTTTTTCAACACATTTTTTAATAAACGGAATTGCTCCTTCAACTTCGGGTGCCAACGTTATTTGAATTATTTTATTGTTTGCAGCTTCAATATATTGTTGAAATTCATTCCAGTTAGGTAAACGAACATGTTCAATAGGATGAGCACCTCGGTAGCCATCAACAGGAGAGATGTAAGGACCTTCCAAATGAAATCCTGGAACAGACGCATTGATTAATGAATTTTTTTGAGCTTCAACAAATATTTTCAAGTTTTCAATTAATTGCGAATGCTCACTTGTAATAAATGTGGGAAAAAGAGTTGTAATACCCTGCTGCCAAAAATCAGCCACAGTTTTTTTTACTTTTTTTACGGTAAGCTCATTCCCCATAAAATTAGTGCCGTTATAACCGTTTACCTGATTATCAATAAAACCCGGGGCAATTATTATTTCATCATCTTCATGAGATTTTGCTTCTAATATATTATCTATTTTCCCATCCTTAATTACAACTTGGATAGGCTTACCATCTTTATAATTATTTCCTTTAACAATCATTAAATTACCTCAAAAATTAAAAACATTATTTCCCGAAATCATTATTCTTTTGGTTTCCCTGTTTTAATAACTCCAATTACACCAACGAGAATAAGCAAAACACCTAGAACAAAGTTCATATAAAATGCAATACCAACCGGAATAAAAAAGAGAATGTTCAGAAGCAGTAATCCAATAAATATTACAGATACGGAGACGACTCTGAACGGAGACATTCCTATACTTCCGCTTTTTTCTTTATCTGTTACATTATCACCTTCTAATTCACCAATTGGGGTTTCTAACCTCTTCATAAAATTGCCAACTCTTATTTTTTCTTCATCATCAGCAGGTAATAATTTACTTCCTATATATATTGTAATAATTGCGGTGATTGTTGTTCCCCAAATTAAAAACACTTCTCTTTTGATTTCTCTACCGACAATTTGCATCGTATCAGGTAAGGCAAAAAATAGAACTATACCAAGAACAAAACTGGTAAAGAAAGATAAGATAGCTCCATTTTTTGTAATCTTGTTTGATAATAATCCGAATATCATAGGAATTGCCACAGGAGCCGTAAAAATACCAAACAATTGCATCATACCTCTAAAAAGTCCTTCTCCTCCTAGTTTTAACATAAAAAATGCAACACCTAGACTAAGCAAGCCTACAACAATTGTCATTATTCTTCCCACCATAACAAGATTTTTTTGAGAGGCATTCTTATTTATATGTCTAAAGTAAACATCATTTGTTAGAACATTTGCCGCCACATTATAATCACTGCTTAGCATAGACATTGTTGCCGCAAACATAGCCGCAATCACTAAACCGATTAACCCTGTTGGTAATAATTTAACTGTAATTAGTGCATATATCATTCCATCTTGGTCAGGCGCTATGCTTAAAAAATTAGGAGCTAAAAATGCGGGCAGCATTATTAAAGGACTACTTATTAGAAATAGAGCAATAACAAACCAGCCTAATTTTCTTGCTTCACGTTCGTTAGGTACGGAATAAAACCTTTGAATTAAAGACCAACTTACACTACTAGTTCCAAGAATAACAAAAACAAAATTTGTTATAAAGTAAAGCAAATCATATTCCGGAGGATGTAGAATATTTAGCCTATCCGGAGTAATATTAGAAAAAGCTGCAATAAAGCCACCTGATTCATTAATACTTAGCGGAACCAAAATTAAAACTGCAATTGCCATAACAATAAACTGGATAAAATCTGTAACTGTTACTGCCCAAAGCCCGCCAAGCATTGTATATGTAAGCATAATCAACCCTGACCAAAGGACAGTCTGTTCCAAACTAAATCCTAAACCCGCTGAAATAAACAACCCGATTGCAACAAGTTTCATTGCATCATCAATTATTCTAAGCGGAATTCCTTGCCAAGAGACAAGTTGACGCAACAGAGGAGAGAATCTTTCCTCAAGGTATTCTACCGGACTATTAATACGGGCACGCCGCCATTTGCTTGCCATAAAATACATACTAAATATTACCCCTACAACAGTATCTGTCATTATAACAACACCAAATACCCCATATTTATATGCAATAGCAGAAAATGAAACAAAAGCGAAAACACTAAAACTGCTCATATAATATGAAGCACCGCTTAACCACCAGGGAATTCGATTACCACCACTAAAATAATCACTCATCCCTTTCATATACTTGTAAAAGTAAATTCCAATTCCCAGCATTAGAACAAAATATCCTACCAATACAATATAATCAGCAGTTCCAAGACTACCATGTCCAATATTTTCCATATATATTTCCTTTATTTAAGAGTCTTGTTAAAAAGTAATAAGCTGAATGATTCATCAGCAATTTTAAGATGGTTATTCAACACAGTTAACTGCTCATATCCAAGAGATTTAAACATTTCAATCTTTTCTTTTTCATTTTCTTCAATATATGCATAAACATGTTCCAGTTCATTATTATCTTCCAAAGCAGCTAATATATCTTTAGCTTGTTCTTTATAATTAGGATGAACCATAACATCAATTATTCCAATGTGGTCTTCATGACGGCGTGATGAAGGAATAATTGTTCCAAATCCAAGGATAGTTTCTTCACCATCAAGAACAATGCTTCTATAACCTTTTTTTGGTCTATCTTCTTCGGGAACAACACCTTTTACAACTTGATTCTGTAAAACAAAAAATTCACCTTCGAAATATGAACCGAGATAACAGCCAAGCTCATAATTTTTTATGACCAGCCTACCAAAATCTGCACAAAAAAGTGAAGTAATATCTGCTTGATCTCCAAGCCCCATTGGGCGAAGTGTTGTTTTTTGCTCAGGTCTGAATAGAACTTTATCTTCACCTAATTTGTTAAGTGTTAATTTGAATGAACCTCTTCCACCCATATTACCTACATTAACAAATCCGTATTTTCGATAAATATTTCTTATCCATTCATCCCAAGCTGCAAGATATATTGCACGTGTATTATTTTCTTCATAAACTTTCATTGTTTCGGCTAAAACTTTTTTTGCTATTCCTTGTCCGCGATAATTCTCATCCGTGTAAACATCCGAAAGTATCGCCTGTCCTCTTGGAGTAATTGCATAAGAGGTAGTACCAACTAATTTATCTCCGTCAAAAGCAGACATAACACCAAAGATTTCATTTTCCCACGGAGCTTTAAAGCGTGATTCCGTTGCCCAATAATAAAGTTCATCGTGAGTTTTTAATACTTGTTTTTTTTCGCTTTCCGGTGATTTGTATGTAACCGGTCTAATTACAATTTCCGACATTTTTAATTCCTTAATTAATTAATAACTTAATAAATTCATTTCTTTAAAAAATTTTCTGCATTGTTGTATGCTATCTTCTCTTTATCTTCACTTTTAATTTCAATAAGATTTAATTTTAACAGAGTTGCCTCCGGTATCCTGAAAGGCATGTTTGTTCCGAATGCAAGATGCTCGGCTCCAGCTCTATCAATTAGCTTAGGTATTTCTTTTCGCAAAAGTGTTTGATAATACGGATTGGCTATATCTATTAAATACCGACTTGTCTTAGGTAGATTATCCGGATTTATACCGAACGAATTTAAGAACATAAATTTTGCATTAGGACGAAGCGAAACTAATTTTTCAAAATCTGCCGGTGGTATATCTTCTGCCAAATCCCACTTGTGCTTTTGTCTTCTGTCAACCAAAGTCATAGGAATTTGAATTGCCCAATTTAGTTCTGTTGCAGCGTCAATAATTTCGAGGGCAATAGAATCGGTAATTGAATAGCCGTGATATTGCGGATATAAGCGTAATCCGTTTAGCCTTAAATCTTCCGCACACTTTTTCAAATCATCTTTCCAACCCGCCCATGTTGGGTTTAGAGTTGCAAATGGAATTAGTCTATCTCTAAACAGTTTAGTTTCCACAGCAATCTCTTCATTTGCCGAATGAACATTTTTATACATAGTTCCATTTATTGATGCAACAATTGCTTTTTCAATTTTATTTTTATCCATCAACCGCACAAGAGTTTCGGCAGTGTTATATCGTAATTGTCTAAACGCCCAATGCCCAATGTATGCGTTAATATCTATCAACATTTTCATTCTCCTTTTTAGGCACGCTTATCAAGAATTTCTTGAAAGTTTTTTGAAAAAATATTTTCCCTTTGCTCATCAGTTATATCAGCTGCAAGTATGCGAGCTACACCGGCTTCCATCGACATATCAGAAGCAAAAAGTATTCGTTCGGCTCCAAGCTCTTTTACAGCCATTTCAATCATTCCTTCGTCAACAACACTTCCGCCTGTATCAAGATAAATATTAGGGGCATTGCGTAAATGTTTAATTGCCCATTCCCAATCACCACCGCCACCAATGTGTCCTTCAATTATTATTGCTTCGGGGTAGAGTTTTGAAACATAGGCAAAATCGGCTGCATGCGACATATTAGGCTCAAAGTCCCACTCCTCTCCGGAAGTAGAAAAACCACCGTGAACTAATATCGGAAATTTTTCTTCAATCGATTTTTCAATAATAGGATAGAAAACAGGGTCCCAAATTTTATATTGATTATATACTTTAACCCCTATCATTCCTTTGTCAAGACACCTGTTAATTTCCGAAATACTTTCCTTAAAACCCGGGACTATTGAGCAATAACCGAGTATCCTTCCTTTATAACGCTGCATAGCTTCAAGCACATCGTTATTATTTTCTATTATTTCTTCCATTGTAGGAAGTTTAATGCTCGTCGGTAATTCGTCACGAGTAGGATATCTTCTGTTTACAGGTATTGAAACTGCAAGTTTATCAATTTCCAATTTATCGGCAGCATCAATTAGTAAGTCATTACTTTTCCAACCCCAATTAATATTTTTCCCGTTAATGTGATTATGACAATCTATTCTCATTTTAATTCTCTTTTAAATTTATTTCAACAAAATCATTTTACGCACTTTTCTAAAATTATTTGCTGAAATTTTATAAAAATATATTCCATTTGATAAATTTGAACCATCAAAAGTAACCGAGTGATATCCGGCATTCATCTTAGCATTAACTAATTCTGATACTTTTTCACCCAAAATATTAAAGACCGATATCTCAATGTTCTCTGATTTGGGTAAATAATATTTAATTACTGTAGATGGGTTAAACGGGTTTGGGTAGTTTTGATAAAGTACAAATTCATTTGGGAAATTATTGCTGTTTTCGTTAACAGATGTTGGTGTAAATGGAGTATCTAAAACCCAATCATCCGATTCCATATTAACAAGAGTACCATTATGTCCCCCAGCTTTATCTGTTAATTTATTCCCGCTTCCGTCATTAAAATTCCAATAAGAAACTAATCCATTTTCATTTCCAATTAACTCTTTATCCTTGTTGTCATTTATTTCAGTGCTTGAACGTTCATAATTCCAATAACGTAGTTCATCAATTTTACCTGTAAAATTTATATTAGAAGCTCCACTACCGTAGTACGACGCTACACCCCAGCTATTGCCCGGTATTGAAATACTTTTTTCTCCAACTATATTTTGTGCTACTCCATCTATATAAATAGAATTTAAAGAATCATTTTTAACAACAAATGCTATGTGATGCCATTCATTAATGCTTAATCCATTTTCAGACATTGCATCCGAAGATTCTCCCCAAGTTGGCTGATGATTTGCTCCTTTCAAGGTTAATCGTTTCCCATCTCCTCCAAACGAAAGTAATCCGTCAGTATCATCAGTAGAAGTAATTTGTTTTATCCACATTTCAATTGTAAAGGTTGAAAACACCGGTAATCCGGTTATCAGCACAACTTCATCATTAGAATTATCATTAAAGGAAAGTGAATAATTTCCACTTCCTTTAACTTCTACTTTAACCGTATCAACACCAACGCCACCCTCATTATCGGTAACTTGTAAAAGCACGAAATGAATACCCAAATCAAAATTAATGGTTGCTGTAACGTTTGTATCTAATATACTACCGTTTTCGAGCCAAGAATATTTAATAATTTCTCCATCCTCATCAAAAGAATTTTCTGCTGAAAGAGTTACAGAAGCACTACCTGTTCCATTCATATCCGTTACTATTATATCTTCTCCTGCATCAGCTGTTGGAGCTATATTATTTCCTGATGGATTAATAACAATGTTTACTTTATCGCTTGATGTAATTCCGTCATTATCTGTTACCGTTAACATTACCTCTGCTTTCCCCAATACAAAAGGGACGGAAGAAGGAGTAACACCGGAAGCTATCTGTATGTTGTTTCGTATCCAAACATAACTTACTATGCTTCCATCATCAGAAGAATTACTTCCATTAAGATTAACATAAACAATTCCGTCTCCATTTTCATCGCGTATATATTGGTCTTTACCAGCATCGGCAATAGGAGGAGATTTACTACCTTTGGATGCAAACTCTGTATTTCCATAAGCACCCAAATTAATTCTGTTACCGTTGGGAATTAATTCATTTGCAAAACCGGAAACCGGATCTCCACCATTTATACACTTACTTGTTATAGTATCTATCTCCCATATTTGTGCAGCATCGTTCCAACTACCGCTTTCACTTTGTAGGTGCAAATCAGCTGTTTTATCGTTGGTATCATGAAATTGTGTACCTAATTTTATGCTCTTAAATTTTGGGTCAACTGAAATACCACCTCTTGCCGATTCACATCCATTATAATCTCCTGAGTGATTGTCCCACAAATTATTAAATGTACATACAACACTGTTCCCCTTAGCTATATCTATACCATAGCTATCAGCATTGTTCCCGCCGTTAATAGTATTTGTAATAATGTTGTTTTTTATTACAGCCGTCAATCCGGTTTCATAACTCCACTCGGTATTAAAGCCTGTATTACCACCAATTCTAATTCCACCTCCAATGCAATTAACAATTGTATTATTTTCAATTAATGTATTTGTAAAGTTTTTTATATTTATTCCACCGGCTTCTCTTATGTTTTCGGATGTACCTGTATTTCCGCACTGTAAAATTATATTGTTCCTTATAACAACATTTTTTGCTGCTACCGATTCTTTTGCGTCAAGAGCAATAGCAGCACCTGCAGTAAATTCAAATCTATTATTCTCAATTATTACATCGTCAGTAATTGTGGCAGCCTGTCCTGATGTAACTTCAATACAAAAATTTGAATTTCCTGTTTTCGCATATTCTCCGTAAACATGATTATTCCGTACCACAATGTGGTTACCATCGTACCATCGTATTCCCGAGTTTGATGTTACTTCAAAATCATTATCCTCAACGGTTAAATTTATAGGGTCAAGAAAATATATGTATGAATGCCCACCCTTAAGCCCGATACAATGATTAACATTTATGTTTTTCCCTTTGTGAACAACAAATCCATCTCCATTATTTTCAAAAATATTAACATAAGAAAATGTAATATCGGAGGGATATTCGGTTGAGCCTTCACGGTGCACAAACTCCACAGCTACATAATGTCCTTGTCCGTCCAACTGTGGCGAACGTATTGTATCTCCGGTTTCGGGATTGTAAAGATATTGTGCATATTTATTCCCGTCTATTTTTAATCCTTCTATTGTTAGATGATTCATCGATTCTTTTTTATTCATAATCATCGGTCCGGCATGATGAAGTATCCACGATGAATTTTCCGAATAGTAATAGCACCAATGTGCATCATCAACTAATTTAATTGTGGTTTGATTTATACCGGCTCCTTGCAAAGTTGTATTGTTTCCGGCAAACCAAAGGACAGAATCTATAACAAAAGTGTTGGCACTCAGTGCAACTAAACCACCCTCATCTTTTACATATTCAAGAGCTTCGTTAATTTGGATGTGGTCATCGACACCATCACAATTTAAAACTATACTACCTGCACCATTATTACGTGTTGCTGTAACTGTTTGAGCGTTTACAAAAATTGAGATAATACTCAAAAAGAAAAATTCAATTATTATTGTTTTCATATTATTCCTGTCAATTATAACTTGTTAATTAATGATACAAATAAATTATCGTAGAAGAATCATTTTACGAGTTTGAGTAAAACTATTAGTTTCTATCATGTAAAAATAAATTCCTGATGTTACATTATGTGCACTCCAAGTAACCTCGTGAACACCTGAATTAAGTTTTTCGTTTACCAATTCATCAACAATTTGCCCTAATGTATTTAGAATTATTAACTTTACATTTGATGCAACTGGCAACATGAATTGAATATTTGTAGTAGGATTAAAAGGATTTGGGTAGTTTTGCGATAAGTAAATTTCACTTGGAATATTTTTAACATGTTCAACACCAACACTGTTTAACGGAACCCCCTCAATCCAATCTGTATTTTCCATATTATACAATGTTCCGTTTAGCTGCCCTTTGGCATCACTTAAAACATTACCTGTTCCGTCATTAAAATTCCAGTATGCTACCAGACCTTCTTCGCTTCCTGTTAATTCTTTATCTTTATTATCATTTATTTCTTGGCTGGTTCTTACTACATTCCAAATACGAAGTTCATCCATAGCGCCAACAAAATTTAATTGACTTTCATCACTTCCATAATACGAAGCTAAAGACCAAGTATTACCTGGCATAATTACATCTGTTCCACCTTCAATAGTTTGGGAAACACCATCAATAAAAATAGATTTTAATTTGTCATTATTTGCTACATAGGCAATATGATGCCATTCATTTAATGTTATACCGTTAGCTGCCATTGCACTCAAACTTTCTCCCCACGTGGGTTTATGGTTATTTCTTAAGGTAAGTCGTTGTCCATCTCCGCCCATCCAAATTAGGGCATCCGTATCATTAGTAGAGTTTTCCAATTTTACCCAAAATTCTATTGTGTAAATTGAAGAGGTAGGGATGTTTTCTATCAATAGAAAGTCATCTTTTTTAGTTTCACTGTTAAAACGTAATGCAAAATTGCCTGGATTTACCGTGTCCGCTTTTGCTTGTACTGTAATAATTACGTTATCACTTTTTGCACCACCTTTATTATCGGTTACAGTTAATGTAATTGTGTGTGTTGCAACGCTTAAGTTAACAGTTGGTGTAACTCCCGTGGCAATTTGCGTTTCTCCTTCTTTCCAAAGGTAACTTACAATTGTTCCGTCGCTATCACTTGAAGCACTGCCATCAAGAGAAATGTCTTCACTGCCGTTTTCGTCATTATCAACAACGGTTTGATCGGCTCCTGCATTTGCAATTGGGAGTATATTACTTCCTGCACTGCCAATATATTCAAAAGCTCCTATATCAATTGTTGCTACAGCATCTCCATTCCCATCCGATATTCTACTGTTTCCATCAGCATCAAAGAGCGGAAGAAATAATCCTGATGTATCTGTAACTCCGGCATCAATGCAAGGAGAATTAGCTTGTAAACTATAATCACCATGCGCGGCATCAGAAAACAAGGGGTCGATTGCTAAGATATTTGATCCTGAAGGTGTATCAAATTCATTATTCCAAAAATCAGAATTGGTATAACTCATAGAGATATCATAATTTCCAATTCTATACGTGCTTACATTACTGACAATCGAATTGATTAGTTCGTTATTTTTATTCTCTCTGTTACACCTATAAAGCACCTGTCCATTTTCAATTACACAATTTATAAAACGATTATTTTCACCGCCCTTACTATATTGCCCATCATAGCTATTAAAATTAATAAAATATCCAAAATTCTTAAATAAGCAGTTATAGAAATCATTATCGGTACCGGCATAATCGGGGTCCCAGGGATCTTCACCTGTGTACATAATACTAACAGCGCTAGTGCAATCGATCGCTTTACAATTATAATATTTATTATGGTTGGCTCCGTCTCGTATTAAAAAACCGGTTGCCTTATAGGCGGTACAATTTTTATACACATTATTGGTAACACCGGAATGCCTAGCCACAAAACCACCCCCTTCAAGATTTTTTGCCACACAGTTTTCAAATAGGTTTCCACTCCATTCGTAACCATCGCCTTTCATTGTAAAGCCATGCCCCACATGGTCTAAATTTCCAACGCGTTCAATATAACAGTTTCTAATAATATTGTCATTGCTTTCAATTTCAAAATAGTAATCCGTATTTGAGTAATACAAGGTTTGATTATCATCGCAATAAACTTTTACATTCTCTAACAGATTGTGGTCATCTTTATATACCATTACAGCTTCTGCAGCAGCATTATAAACAACACAATTTTTAATTGTATTAAAACCTTCACCATAATAAATTCCAATACCGGTGCCATCATAACTATCGTTTATATCACCAATTTCCGAAACTATAATATTTTCTATTATACAATCCTCAGCTGACCATGATATTACACCGTCGCTATACATTGTTACTTGAAAATTTTTTACTACAATATGATTGGTAAAATTTATTCCTGTTCCCGTTGCTCTATCACCACCGTTAAGCAACGGCATTTTTGTGGGATCTAGATTTCTATTAGTTTCATAATCCCACCAATCGATATTTGATATATCACCCGGTGTATTTTGATATCCTTCAAAAGTAATTTTAGAATCGGTAATTCCACTTGGAAGTTTTAAGTTTTTATCATTATAAATTCCGGCTTTTACATAAACAATATCACCATTAGTAACTTTACCCGCAGCATATTTAATTGTTTTCCAAGCCGTTGCTTCTGTTAAACCGTTATTAGAATTACTACCATCAGACTTAACATAATAGGTTGTAGCATTTAAATTCAAAAATGTAATAAAAGAAACAAAAAAAAAGATTATGTAATTCTTTTTTTTGCGTGAATAAATATTTGGCTTCATCGATAACTCTGTTATTATGGATAAGTAAGAGCGGTCTTAAAATAATTAAGACCGGTTCTTAAATTGATTAATAATGCAACAAAAACATTTGTCGTTATTTTAAAAGCAACATTTTTTTAACTGAAGAAAAATTACCTGCTGAAATTCTATATATATAAATTCCACTTGTTAAAAAAGTAGCATCAAAAGTAACGGAATGATAACCTGCATTCATGTTCCTATTTACTAATTCTGCCACTTTCTCACCCAACATATTATAAACAGATACTTCCACATTTTGTGTTACAGGCAACGCAAAATTAATTACTGTTGTAGGATTAAAAGGATTCGGATAATTTTGCTGCAAAACAAATTCATTTGGAATTTTTATATTTTGATTATTATCAACATCCCATTTTTTTGAAAGAGACGCAGGACCGCTAACCCAATCGGAATTTTCCATATTATACAAAGTTCCGTTTGCATTGCCTTTACTATCGGCTAAGGTTGTTCCGCTTCCTTCATTAAATTTCCAATAACCTACTAAACCCTGTTCGTTACCTGTTAACTCGGTATCTTTATTACCGCTTATTTCACTTGCAGTTCTTTCATCATTCCATATTCGTAACTCGTCCAAACAGCCTACAAAATTTAACGAACTTACATCTCCACCATACCATGAAGCTAGATACCAAGTATTTGTAGGCATAGTTATACTTGTTCCGCCTTCAATAGTTTGGGAAACTCCGTCAATGTATAATGCAGATAATGTTCCGTTGTTTGCTACATAAGCTATATGATGCCATTCATTAAGACTTATTCCATTTGAGGCGTAAGCATTCCAACTATCCGACCATGCTGGCATGTGTCCACTTGATTTTAGTGTTAAGCGTTTGCTATCACCACCCATATTTATCATTGCATCAGTATCATCGCTTGAGCCTTCGGCTTTAACCCAAAACTCTATTGTCATTACGCTTGATGTGGGGATGCTTGTTATTTCTACAAACTCATCCTTTGTCGCTTCGCCATTAAACTGTAAAGCATAGTTTGTTGAACCTCCGCCACCATTACCGTTTATAGTAATTATAACATCATCGTTAGAAGAAGCTCCATCGTTATCGGTTACAATTAAAGTAATGGTATGTGTTCCAACACTTAAGCTTACTGTAGGATTTACTCCCGTTGCAATTTGTGTTGCTCCTTCTTTCCAAACATAACTTGAAATTGTACCATCACTATCGGTAGAAGCACTACCATCAAGAGTAATATTTTCACTGCCATTGTTATCGTTATCAGTAACTGTTTGGTCTGAACCGGCATTTGCGACCGGTGGAGTATTAGCAGGAGGATTACCACCGTTAAGATTTGGACCTGTTACCCAATCGGAATTTTCCATATTATACAAAGTTCCGTTTGCATTGCCTTTACTATCGGCTAAGGTTGTTCCGCTTCCTTCATTAAATTTCCAATAACCTACTAAGCCTTGTTCGTTACCGGTTAACTCGGTATCTTTATTACTGCTTATTTCACTTGCAGTTCTTTCATCATTCCATATTCGTAACTCGTCCAAACAGCCTACAAAATTTAACGAACTTACATCACCGCCATACCACGAAGCTAAATACCAAGTATTTGTAGGCATACTTATACTTGTTCCGCCTTCAATGGTTTGGGAAACTCCGTCAATGTATAATGCAGATAATGTTCCGTTGTTTGCTACATAAGCTATATGATGCCATTCATTAAGACTTATTCCATTTGAGGCGTAAGCATTCCAACTATCCGTCCATGCAGGCATGTGACCGCTTGATTTTAGTGTTAAGCGTTTGCTATCACCACCCATATTTATCATTGCATCAGTATCATCGCTTGAGCCTTCGGCTTTAACCCAAAACTCTATTGTCATTACGCTTGATGCAGGGATGCTTGTTATTTCTACAAACTCATCTTTTGTCGCTTCGCCATTAAACTGTAAAGCATAGTTTGGAGCAGTAGCACTTTCATAAGCACCAATGTCAACACTTTCGCCTTGTACTCTGGGATTACCTTCGTAATCAGTATCGGATAAAGATATACCGTCTGATGTTCCTGCATTAATGCAAGGTGATGTTGAAGTAATATGATAATCGCTATTTGTTAAATCGAGAAACAGCGGATTATCCGATAACATATTATCACCCGCCGGTGTAGAAAAACCGTTATTATAAAAATCCGAATTTTTATAAACAATATTTAAGGATGCACCCCCAGATTTATAAGAATTAACATTAACCACAATACAATTTACCAAACTATCATTTGTGCTATTTTTTACAGCATTATAGAGATAACTACCTCCGTCAAAAACACAGTTTATAAAACTATTGTCTTTGGTTGTTTGCGGATAATTAGCATCACCAAACGTTATTTGACGTCCCGTTGTTTTACTAAAAATACAATTCTTAAAAGTATTATTGTAAGCAGTTGTAGGTTTGTTTTGGTCTTCGCCATTAGCCCAAAAACTTACGGCTGTGGCACATCCAACTGTTTTACAATTTTCAAAAGTATTATTGTTAGCTCCATCTCTGGCAAAAAATCCACTGGCGTCCGGTTCTGTACCCGCATCGGCGATACAATTAATAAAATTATTATTCACAGCACCACTTCGTCTAACAGCAAATGCATCTCCTCTAAAATTTTTTGTTGTGCAATTTTTTACTACATTATTTTTACAGGCTCCGTTGATATCGCCATTATTAAAATCATGTCCGCCTTTAATAGCTACTCCGTGCCCATGATGTGTACTTCCAACTTTTCTTTGTAAAAAACAATCTTTAACAATATTATCATTAGCCGGCATTGTTGTATTATCTTCCGAACCAATATGTATATAATAGTGTGTACCATACGGATCATCACTATAAACACTACAATTTTCTATTGTATTATTGCTTGAATAATTAATTGAAATTCCATATCCGTGTGCATTAACTATCTTACAATTTTTTACGGTATTGTTTCCAATGCCATAAGCCGAACCTCTAATTTTAATACCATCACCATCCGGTTGTGCTTCCAATGTAGAGTCACCAATAGCAAAAGCAATTATATTTTCGATATCACAATTGGTAGCATCATATAACAACAAGGCAGTTTGATAGTTTTTAATTTGAAAATTTTTGAAAGTTGTATAAGGTTTTAATTGAACTGATATTCCTTCCTTTCTATCTTTTCCGGCAAGTAACGGTAATTTTGTAGCATCAAGGTTAGATTGATTTTCATCGTACGTCCACCAATCAATATTACCGCCGTCTCCCGGCACTGATTTATAACCTTCAAACACTATTTGATTAGCTGCATCCCCATCATTAATAATTAAATTTTCATTTTTATAGGTTCCTGCTTTTACATAAACATAATCGCCAGGGTTTATAACTCTCATTGCCGCATATTTAATTGTTCTCCATGGAGTTGTTTCCGAAGTTCCTCGAAGAGGAGAATCATCACCAGCAGTAGAGACATAATAAGTTTTAACTCCATCATCTTTGCTATACCACTGCATTGTAACACCATCACTATTCCAAGCAGTGTTATCCATATTGTATAAAACTCCATTTCTATTATTAGGAGTTTGATCTGTCAAGGTATTGCCATTTTCATTTTCAAAAGTATAAAGTGCTTCCAAGTTAGGCTCTGTTCCATCAAGAATAGCATCTTTATTATCAGCAATTTCAATTTTAGTACGGGCAGTACTCCATACTCGAACTTCATCCATAAAACCTTTGAATGCTGTAGCACCATAACTGTTTCCATCTTCTTTAAAATGAGCTAACACTAAAGTCTTTTGTACACCGTAACCACCAACTTGCCCCCACATTACACGTACACCATTTTTATATATTTTAATTGAATCTTCCGATCTTACATAAGCAACATGAGTCCATTGATTTGCAGGAACTTGTCTGGCAGCATATCCGGCATCGGAAACATTTGTTATTGCCGTTGCATTTAAATATCCCCCATCCGACAAATAGAATTGGTCACCGTTTAATCCGTCCCACAATTCAAATAAATGTTGTTCGCCATTATTTGTTGTTGGTTTTACCCATCCTTCTATTGTATATATATTACCTATTTGAGAAAAGTTTACAGCCTTTACAATATCGTTAGTACCTGCGGAATTAAACTGCAAAGACTTACTTTGGGCAAAAAGATTTATTGAAAATAAAATAATAACAAATAACACCCTCTGTGTTTTGTGTACGAGCTGAATCATTACGAATTTCTCCTATAGTTTGTTTTTAATAATTAGTGTTTTGTATTATTTAGAGTGCATTAGAACTTCCTATTAAAATTAATTTACGGAAGGCTTGTAGATTTGCGTAATAATTATAGTAGATTTTTTTTTCTATTTTAGTAAGATACACCTTTTAACATAAAAAGCTCTACCTGCTGAAACTTTGTAAAAATATGTTCCCGAACTTACATTAGTTGCATGCCAAATTATGGAATGATTCCCACTTGATTGAAACTTGTCAAGTAAAACATTTACTAACTGACCAAGACTATTATAAACTAATATTTTTACATTTGTTGATTTGTCTAAATAGTAAGAAATATTAGTAGTAGGGTTAAAAGGATTTGGATAGTTTTGAAATACTGTAAAACTATTAGGAACAACAATATTTTCTTCAACATCCGTAAAAGTTGGAACTTCATAAATTCCCATATCTATTATTGCTGTTCCGGTATCTTTTGAATCAAAAAAACGGGGATTGCCGTAATAATCTAACTCAGGCAAAGGATAAGCAGACATATCCGCAAGCCCAGCATCAATACATTGAGAGTTTTCTTTTAATCTGTAGTTGCCATTTTCTGCATCTTCAAATAAGGGATTAACTTTTAAAATATCTGTGTAAGTAGATTTGGTATCAAAAGGAATATTAAATCCCATATTCCAAAAGTCTGTATTTGTAAATTTAAAATGAATTTCACGGTAGTTTGTATATTTTGTGTACATATAGTTATCAATATTTGAAACTATACAATTAATCATTTCATTGTTTTCATTTTTTCGACCGGTGTTAAATAAATTTACCCCTTTGTAAAAAACACAATTAACAAAATTGTTATATTCGGCTTTTGATTCTTTATTTTGACCGGCGAAAGCTATACAAGCATGCTGTGTATTTTCAAAAATTGAATTTGTAAAGGTATTGTACATTCCAGCATTATTAATTCCATCTTCATCAGTATCATAAAATCCAACCGCCAGAAAACAACCGTCTGTTTTACAATAGTTAAATACATTATGGCTTGCTCCATCTCTGACAATAAAACCATCCCCGCTTTCACCACCAATTGCAGTACAATGATTGAAAGTATTGTTTTTTACTCCTCTATGCCTAACATAAAAGCCACCATTCTTTAAGTTCTTTGCAGTACAATTTTCAAACAAATTATTTTCACCGTTTCCTTTTATTCCGATTCCATGCCCGCCATGATCCAAATTACCGACCCTCTCTATATAACAATCCTTTAACACGTTGTTATCGCCATAAAGGACAATATAATAATCAGTTGCGGCATTAACATCTGCTTGTCCTGTATATCCTTCGTTACAATAAACCTTACATTTTTCTAAGCGATTACCATTCCCCAAAAGATTAATGCCTTCTGCACCGGAATTAACAACAACACAATTTTTTAATGTTGAATTATTTGAATGTGCCAAGCTAATGCCTTTGCCATTGTAACTACCTGTTACATCTCCAAAGTTTTTCGCAATAATATTTTCGGCTATATTATTGTTTACTTCGTAATAACCAATTCCTACATTATAATTAGTTATTTGGAAATTACGGATAACTACATAATTGACCGAATAGATTTGAAATGCTGTTCCACTTGCTCTGTTCCCCCCATCAAGTAAGGGCATTTGGGTAGCACTTAGTTCATTGCCATATTGCCACCAATCAGTGTTAGTAATATCACCAGGAGCATTTTTGTATCCTTCAATGGTAATAGGGTTACCGCTTGTGCCACTTGCATTAAACACAACTCTTTCGCCATCATAAAGTCCGGCTTTAACGTAAACTATATCACCTGGGGTTGTTGCTTTTTCTACAGCATATTTAATTGTTTTCCAAGCAGTTGATTCGGATAATCCGTTGTTGGAATTGTTTCCATTTGTGGTTACATAATAAGTTGTTGCATTTACTGAAAATGCAACAAAAAAAATCAATGAAAATATTTTTATAAAAGTATTGAACATTTTTTCCCTTTTCATATAGAAGTTTTTAATATTTTAGTTATTTATTCTTAAAAAAAACAATTTATTTTTTAATAATTAATTCTATTTAGTGTGGTAAAGAAACAATACCAAACCCCTTAGCATTACTTTGCGGGCCTACAAAAAATTGTTTGGTTAGTTTTTTGTAAAGCAAATTAAATTCAGGTTTAACGGAAAAAGTTGAGATTGGTAATTGTTTCGGTTCTCCGTTAAAAAAATTAGGATTACCATAAAAATTTCTTTTATCTTTATGTAAAGAATTTTTACATTTATAAATAATATTCTTTTCGTAAATATCATCACTTCTTAAATTCCCTGAAATATCTTTGGCTAAATGGTAAAATGTATTATTGTGAATATTCAATTTTGTAGCTATTGCCAAATTATCGGCAATACCAATTCCTGCTGATTTTTCTTTATCCACACTAAAAGCAACAATGTTATTATATATTTCTATCTTACCTTTTGCTTCATCAAAAATATTAATTCCGGAAGTTAATCCTGTTTTATCAAATCCCTCAAAATAATTATTTCGTATTATTGCGTTGATAACATTATCAGCTCTAATAGGACTTTTTACACGAAATCCCTTTGCTCCTCTCACAATATTGTATTCCGCTAATAAATTTTTGCAACTCGGATTCTTATTTTCTTCGTTGTTATCAACTATTTTATTTTGTCCAAAGTAGATTGCAGTATATAATGCTCCTTCAAAAATATTTCTACGTGCTATACAATCTTTATCCCCTTCCTTAAACGACAATGCTTGGTTTGCAGCACCAAAGAAGTAACAGTCTTCAACAATAGAACCTGTTGAACTATAAAAATTACAGCCATAATCTTGCACAGCATTAGGATAACTTTCTCCATCTTCTTTTTCCATTACAAAATCCGAAATAAAAGTACAATTTGTTATAAGTACACTATCAACTCTAAATACTTGAATTCCATCTTTACCGTTTTGTTCAAATGTACAATTCTTTATTGTTACGTTATGGGGTTTATTTTTTATTACGGTTTCTTTTAACAAGCCATCATTCCATATTCCAACATCAATACCAATTAGATAATTAGTTATATGAAGTCCGTCAATAACAACATACGAAACATTTCCTATAATAATTGCCGAACCGTTTGTTCCATCTTCAAGACTATCAGGTCCATCAACTTCCCCTTCTTTACGCGGACCATTAAGAGTTACAGCTCCTTTCTTTTCTGCCATTATTACTATAGGCAATTCTTTTGTACCGTTTTTATTTATTTCTATTGCATATTCATATCCATAATTACCAGGTTTTATTATTAGTGTATCTCCGGCAGTTAATACGGATGTACCTTTTTTTATGGTTCTGAATGGAGAATTTATTTTTCCGTTATTTGCATCGTTTCCTTGTAAAGAAACATAGTATTTGGAATCATTTTCTTTTTTGTTACTACACGAAATAAGCATCAAAGTAATAACAGATAAAAAAATAATAAAAGCGTACTTTAATAAATGTTTCATGCAATTTTTTCCTTGCTTTATCATATAATGATTTAATGTTTTCTAAAATTTAACTCCAAATCCTTTAGCTTTACTATTATGTTTTAGGTAAAAAGGTTTTGTAAGTTTTTTATAATAAGAACTAAATTTTTTCTTTTCAGGTATTACTGAAATTAATAATTGAGCAGGAATACCATTTACAAATTCAGGATTTTCTATAAAATTATTTTTCAAAGATACTTTGGAATGCTTGCACTTATAAGCTATGTTTTTTTCAAACGAAAAATTTTGTTCCGTATTATCACCTCTGTATCTGTCTAATTCCAAATCTCTTACAACATTATAAATTGTATTGTTATGAATTAAAACATTTACTTCGGAAGAGCCTCCAAGCTCTAATGAGATTCCAGCGGAATGTTCATTCTTTTTACCGAATGCCAAGATGTTATTATATATCTCAATTTTTCCCAGAGCTTCATTCCAAACATTAATACCGCCCGTATTGTTTGTTTCATCAAAACCTTCAAAATAATTATTTCGTATAATAGCATTTTTACAGTTATCCACCCTCAAAGGACTTTTTACACGGAACCCTTTGGCGGGGCGTACAATATTATATTCTGCAGTTATATTTTCGCAAACGGGATTAGCATTATTATTCGTAGCATCTGCTCTTCTATTCTGCCCTAAATAAATTGCCGTATATTGTGCCCCTTCAAAAATATTTCGTCTTGCAATACAGTTTTTATTTCCCTCTTTAAATGAAAGTGATTGATGATGCGCTCCAAAGAAATAGCAACCTTCAACTATTGAATATTTTGTATTGAAAAAATTACAACCATAATCTTGTACTGCTATTATATAATCCTTTTTTTGAATTTTATCGGAAATGAACTGACATTCCGAAATAATTGTGCTATCAACTCGGGAAGTTTGTACACCTACTTCACCATTATTGTTGAACACGCATCTTTTTACAATTATGCTATGAGGACGGTCTTTTTCATTTTGAACTTTCCCCATTAAGTTTACTCCAACCGAATAATCGGTAATATAAAAGCCATCAATAATAACATAAGAAGCATTTATAACATTAAAAACAATCCCTCCTTTTTCGGAATAATCTTCTTCTCCTTTCTTTCTTAATCCTTTTAATATAACACTGCCCTGTTGTTCTGCCATTATAACTATTGGGAAATTTTTACTTCCACTTTTTGAAATATTTATATCGTATTCGTGTCCGTAATTTCCGGCACTAACAATTAAGGTATCGCCCAAAGATAAAACCGAAACTCCTTTTTTTATTGTTCTAAAAGGAGCTTTCATGCTCCCAATATTAGTATCATTTCCGTTTAATGCTACAAAATATTTATGAATGCTTTCATCTTTTTTTGTATTGCATCCAACTGAAAATGTGATTAAAACTATTAATAAATATATTTTTTTAATAATTGATAAAGTTTGGGTTTTCATTTTGTTCCTTTAGTTAAATTCAACTCCATATCCTTTTGCAGGACTATCAGGCTTAAGCCTAAATGGTTCAGTAAGTTTTTTATAGTAAGCATCAAAATTGTGTTGAACAGGTTTTGTTACAATAGCTTGTTGAAT
>Ga0256841_1001066_pt1 | contig 25183 bp, 19 predicted proteins | sample 356308metaG_FD_185971 | JGI IMG/M metagenome (GOLD analysis project Ga0256841, IMG submission 185971) | Hydrothermal vent microbial communities from Mid Atlantic Ridge, Atlantic Ocean - 356-308 | ecosystem: Environmental > Aquatic > Marine > Hydrothermal vents | place: Atlantic Ocean: Mid...
CCATTTCCTTGCCAACCTTGGCAAAATCCATATAATTACTACTCCTCTAAAGCCAGTGTAGCTCAGTCGGTAGAGCAACTGATTCGTAATCAGTAGGTCAGCGGTTCGATTCCGCTCACTGGCTCCAAATTACCTACAAACACAAAAATCTGTTTCTCTCGGCATCCTTTCCGCAAATCAACCTCTTTCAATCGTATCCGTGGCAATGGATACATGGCTAATTACGTCGAGAAGCTGCTTTTGAAATATTCAACTGACGACCCACGACCCAAGTTTTCTTCAACGCCCTGAATACTTCTTTGGGCATGCCATCTGGCAAATCGACAGTGCTGAATTCTTCATGAATGTTAATCCGCCCAATGTAGCGGCCTTCTAAACCAGCTTCATTGGTGATCGCCCCCATAATATTGCCGGGTTTGACGCCGTGGTTGCGTCCTACTTCTATTCGGTAACTGACTAATTCCACATCAGGGTCTCTTCTGGATTTGCGCTTCAGGGTAACGCGGGTTTTGGGGGTGATGTCATGGTTCGTTTCTTTTTCCAGGATTAAAGAATCGTTACCCTGTAGTTGTTTTGCCAGTGCCGCGGCGATATCGATAGCCGGCACATCGTGTTCTTCTTGATATTGCTGTAATAAATCGCGGAAAAATGCGACATCTTCCGTTGCCAGCGTATCGGTGATACGCTGCTTAAAACGGGTCATGCGCTGGTGATTGATGACTTCCGTGGTTGGTAATTTCATCAATTCTACTTTTTGCTTAGTGGCTCTTTCAATAGCATTCAACAAACGCTTTTCCCGAGGCGTGACAAACAAAATTGCCTCCCCCATCCGTCCAGCCCGGCCCGTTCGGCCTATGCGGTGAACATAAGATTCCGTATCCAACGGGATATCGTAGTTGATGACGTGGCTAATCCGCTGAACATCCAACCCCCGGGCGGCCACGTCAGTAGCAACCAAAACGTCTAATTTGCCATTTTTCAACTGTTCCACCGTACGCTGACGTTGATGCTGGGGGATATCGCCATTCAAGGGCGCCGCTGCATAACCCCTGGCCGACAGTTTCTCGGCCAATTCTACAGTAGCGTTTTTAGTCCGCACGAATAAGATAGTCGCCTCGAATTCTTCCGCTTCCAAAATCCGGGTCAGAGCATCGAGCTTGGCGTGAGGGTTGATCAAACAATAACGCTGGCGGATCGTTTCCGCAGTTGAGGTTTTAACTTTTATTTTTATTTCTTCAGGATTACGCAAATGTTGCTGGGCAATACGGCGAATGGGCGCCGGCATGGTCGCCGAAAAAAGCGCCACTTGGCGCTCAGATGGCGTCTGTTGGAGAATCCAGTCCACATCGTCTACAAAACCCATCCGCAACATTTCATCCGCCTCATCGAGCACTAAGGTTTTCAGGCTGTCGAGATTTAATGTCCCCCGGCGCATATGGTCCATCACCCGGCCTGGTGTCCCAACCACCACATGAACGCCACGTTTCAGCTGGCGAATTTGACGGCCGTATTCCTGGCCGCCATAAATAGGCAAAATATGGATGTCTTTAAGATGGGCGCCATAGGTTTGAAATGCTTCCGCCACCTGCAAGGCAAGCTCGCGCGTAGGCGTGAGAACGAGAACTTGAGGATGATTATCCTCTGTGGCTATTTTTGCCAATAATGGCAACGCAAATGCAGCGGTTTTTCCGGTGCCAGTTTGCGCTTGGGCAATCAGATCCTTACCCGCCATAACATAAGGAATGGTTGCGGCTTGTATTGATGTGGGAGATTCGTAGCCGGCGTCTTTCAACGCTAACAAAAGCGGCTCTGGAAGATTTAAATCCTGAAACGAAGAAATGGTAGAATCTATGGTCATAATGATGCCTTAAAAAAATCAAATTTAAGTGAAAAGCAGCAGAAAGATGCAACCACGCCGCAAGCTTTTTCACTCAAAATAGGCGCTAAGGCATCGGAACTGCAGGAATGATGGTCGGACGCGGCTGGTAAAGGCGTTATCTCACAATCGATTTTTGATTATACAACAATATTCTTAAACAATCTCATCTATATTATGGATTTTGAAAAAATAAATTTGGTCGCATTGTCCTGCAAGGAAAAATGAACAAAAAAAACCCGCCATAGAGGCGGGTATCCAGTCACATGACTTAATTGGAGAAGTGTATTAATGGAAAATCGTGTCAGCGGAAAAACCTTCTGCCTCCAGCATGTCTCGCATCTTCTTCACCGCCTCCATTTGGATTTGGCGGACTCGTTCACGGGTAACCTGCATTTCCCGGGCGACTTGTTCTAAAGTAGAAAGCTCATAACCCCATAGACCGTAACGGCGCAGCAAGACTTCCCGATGTTTCTCTGGTAATTGCTTTAGCCATTGGTCCATCCGTACCCGCATGGCATCTTCCTGAACGGTTTCTTCCGGCCCATCGACCGCTTCATCAGTCATTATTTCCAGCAAAGGTTTATCCGATTCCTTGCCGTAGGGCACATCCACCGAACTAGTGCGCTCATTGAGCTTTAGCATCCTTTCAACATCCTTGACTGGTTTCTCCAGAAACTCGGCGATATCTTCCGCGGTGGGATCCCGATCCAGCTTTTGTGCTAACTGCCGCTGTGCTTTCAAGTAGACATTCATTTCTTTGACGATATGAATGGGCAGACGAATCGTGCGTGTCTGGTTCATCAATGCCCGCTCGATGGTTTGGCGAATCCACCATGTGGCATAGGTAGAAAACCTGAAGCCCCGTGCTGGCTCGAACTTTTCCACTGCGCGGATCAAACCCAAATTGCCCTCTTCGATCAAATCCAGCAAAGGCAAACCACGGTTTAAATATCGACGGGCGATTTTAACCACCAGGCGAAGATTGCTTTCAATCATTTTCTTGCGGGCTGCTTCATCGCCTTCACGGGCCAATGTACCGTAATGCTTTTCGTCTTCTGCGGTCAACAATTGAGAACGGCTCAACTCATTTAAATAGATACGCGTGGCATCAAATTGGGCAGAAGATTCTACTGGCCCTTCTTCAGCAACTGGACTCGCCTCTGCTTGCCATTCTGGCGTTAAATCGGTTTCAGTGATTTCGGCTTCTACTGTGGTTACTTCATACACTTGTTCAGACATCCCCATTTCCCCGTTTGGTTTCGACTGCCTCGAGCTATCGTCTTGGTAAATAATGCAAAGGATTGACCGGTTTGCCACGCTTGCGAATCTCGAAGTGCAACAGACTGCGCCTCCCCCTGCCCTGGCCGACTTCCGCAATAATCTGGCCTTTTTTAACTCGTTGTCCTTCCTTGACCAGGAGCCGGCGATTATTGCCATAAGCCGATAAGTAAATTTCATCGTGTTTAACGATGACAAGATTTCCATATCCCACCAAGCCCGTGCCACTATAGACGACACTTCCATTGCCGATGGCCCTAACCGGAGTCCCCGGTGGCGCTTCGATATCAATCCCTTTGGCACCAGTTTGGTGAAAATTCCTTGCAATCACCCCCTTTAACGGCCACTGCCAAACAACCTTTAGCTTTTTTTTAAAATTTTGTTTAATTTTTTTTGATTTTGGTCTACGGGCGGCTTTTACCGGCTTTAGAGATGGCTTACGAGTTGAAACCGGAGGATGGAGATGAAGCTTTTGGCCGATATAAATTGTGTAAGGGGGGCGAATCCGGTTCCAGCGGGCCAAAATTTTGTAATTGAGACCCGCCCTGCGGGCAACGGAATAAAGAGTATCACCAGTTTTTACCCGATAATGACGGCCGTGAATGGGAGTTAAGTCCACCTGTCTAAAAAAACCAAGGCTCCCACACCCGGAAAGGAATGAAAAAACCACAACTCCGGCAACCCAAGCCCCTCGCACTTGTTTTTTCATCGGGTGAATAAACGCCTTAAAAACAGGGGAAAATACATGGCAATCTTGCAAATCTAATTCAAGTCTCTTATTCTTTAGTGCTTTTCTGTGAATTGGCGGGGCCGGTAAAGAATGGCCGGAAAACTGAAGAACAGTAAAACTTCAGGGGAAGAATAACAGCTTCCATGGGCCCCTACACGATGATCTGAACGAGGTCGAACATGAATCATAACCGATTACCACGCAGACAAGGTTTGTACGATCCCAGCCACGAGCATGATGCCTGTGGAGTCGGTTTCGTTGCCGATATCAAAGGGCGTAAAAGTCACTCTATTATTCAACAGGGACTGGAAATCGTCACTAACTTAACCCATCGCGGCGCAGTGGGCGCCGATCCCTTGGCAGGTGATGGCGCTGGTATTTTGATTCAAATCCCAGACACCTTTTTACGGGAAGAATGCGCAAAAACAGCAGTCGAACTCCCTGCAGTTGGGCACTATGGCGTCGGTATGATTTTCCTCCCCCGGTCATCTTCCAACCGGGAAAAATGCGAGCAAATTCTGGAACAAACCATCACCGCCGAAGGTCAGTCCGTTCTTGGCTGGCGGGATGTACCCACTAACAATAAAGGTATCGGCCAATCCGTCAAAGAAGTAGAACCGGCAGTACGGCAGATATTTATCGGGCGTGGTGACAATTGTCCGGATCAGGACAGTTTTGAGCGCAAGCTTTTTGTCATTCGCAAGCTGGTTGAAAACCGCATCCGAGAATTACAAATCGAGGATGGCGCCAATTTCTACATCCCTTCTTTCTCGTCCAGAACCCTGGCCTACAAAGGTATGCTATTGGCTGCCCAGGTGGGAGATTATTATCCCGAATTACACGATGAGCGCATCGTATCCGCCATGGCCTTGGTCCACCAGCGCTTTTCCACCAATACCTTTCCCTCATGGGACTTGGCCCAGCCATTCCGCATGATCGCCCACAATGGGGAAATCAACACTCTGCGCGGCAATATCAATTGGATGGCAGCCCGCCGTCACGCGATGAAATCCGATTTGCTCGCCGAGGACTTAGACAAACTCTGGCCATTAATTGCCGAAGGCCAATCGGATTCAGCCTGTTTCGATAACGCGCTGGAACTGCTTGTCGCTGGCGGCTACTCCCTGGCGCATGCCATGATGCTGCTGATTCCCGAGGCCTGGGCAGGCAATCCCCTGATGGATGAAAAACGGCGCGCCTTTTATGAGTATCACGCTGCGGTCATGGAACCATGGGATGGGCCTGCGGCCATTGCCTTCACCGATGGCCGTCAAATTGGTGCAACTCTCGACCGCAATGGCCTGCGCCCCGCGCGTTATTTGATTACAGATGATGGGCTGGTGGTGATGGCGTCAGAAATGGGCGTATTACACGTCCCTGAAGAAAAAATCATTAAAAAGTGGCGCTTGCAACCCGGCAAAATGTTCCTGATTGATATGGAAAAAGGCCGTATCATCGACGATGCGGAACTGAAAGCAGAACTGGCGGGACAAGCCCCTTATCAAGATTGGCTGGACAAAACCCAAATCCAGTTGGAGAAATTACCCCCGGAAGTCGCGCCCATGGCGCCTGACGAGGAAACCTTGCTGAACCGTCTTCAGGATTTCGGTTACACCCAAGAAGACATTAAACTCTTCCTGCAGCCCATGTCCGTCAGTGGCCAAGACCCGGTTGGCTCCATGGGCAACGATGCCTCACTGGCTGTTTTATCCAAACGTTCAAGGCTGCTCTATGACTATTTCAAACAAGGCTTTGCCCAAGTAACCAACCCAGCCATCGACCCTATCCGGGAAGAACTGGTCATGTCGCTGGTTACCCTGATCGGCCCCAGACCCAACTTGCTTGGCCTAAATCAAGGCGACCTTCATATGCGGCTGGAGGCTCATCAACCCATCCTTACCAATACCGACCTCGAAAAAATCCGTTATATCGAGCCACGAACCCACGGCGCCTTCCGCACAGCCACTTTGAGCTTCTGCTTTCTTGCCGATGAGGGCGTGGAAGGGATGAAAAAGGCTTTAGAGCAGTTGTGCGGCGAAGCCGAACAAGCAGTTCTTGCCGGCAACAATATCTTGATCCTTTCCGACCGCGAGGTAGACGCCAGACACGCAGCAATTCCCGCATTGCTCGCCACCTCAGCGGTTCACCATCATTTGATCCGCAAAGGTCTGCGCACCGAAGCCGGCTTGGTCATTGAAACTGGCGAAGCAAGGGAGGTGCATCACTTCTGCACCCTGGCCGGCTACGGGGCGGAAGCCATCAATCCCTATCTGGCGTTTGATGCCCTGTCTCACCTGCGCACCAAGCTCCCGGAACCTTTAAGTGAGGAGGAAGCCCATAAACGTTATATCAAAGCCGTAAACAAGGGCATCTTAAAAGTCATGTCAAAAATGGGGATCTCCACCTATCAGTCCTATTGCGGGGCACAGATCTTTAACGCGTTGGGATTGAACCAAAGTTTTCTCGACCAGTACTTTACCGGCACCTCCAGCACTACCGAAGGTGCTGGATTGGATGAAATCGCCGTGGAAACCCTCAAACGTCATCGGCTCGCCTATAGTGAAGCATTGGATTACAGAGAAGCCCTTGACGTTGGGGGAGAATTTGCTTTCCGCCTGCGGGGTGAAGATCATATCTGGACGCCCGATACCGTTGCCAAGCTGCAACACGCAACCCGCAGCAATAACTGGCAAACCTACGAGGAATACGCCCGATTGATTAATGAACAAAGTGAGCGCCATCTCACTTTACGGGGCCTGATGCGCTTTAAATTTGACCGCGATCCGGTGCCGTTGGATGAAGTCGAACCCGCCAAAGAGATTGTCAAACGTTTTGCGACGGGCGCTATGTCTTTCGGCTCTATTTCCTGGGAGGCACATACTACCTTGGCGATTGCCATGAACCGGATTGGGGGAAAATCAAACACCGGGGAAGGCGGCGAATTGCCGGAGCGTTTCAAGCCACTCTCCAATGGCGATTCCATGCGCTCTGCCATCAAGCAGGTAGCTTCGGGGCGTTTCGGAGTGACCACCGAATATCTGGTGAATGCCGACGATATCCAAATCAAAATTGCCCAAGGCGCAAAACCTGGGGAAGGCGGTCAGCTGCCGGGTCACAAGGTAGATAAAATTATCGCCAAAGTGCGCCATTCCACACCGGGCGTCGGATTGATCTCTCCGCCACCCCATCACGATATTTATTCTATCGAAGATCTCAAGCAACTCATCTTCGATCTCAAATGCGTCAATCCCCGTGCCCGTATTAGCGTTAAGCTAGTATCTGAAGTGGGAGTTGGCACCATTGCCGCCGGGGTTTCCAAAGCACACGCTGATCACGTAACTATCGCCGGTTACGATGGCGGCACGGGTGCCAGCCCCTTGACTTCCATTAAGCATGCAGGCTTGCCTTGGGAGGTAGGCTTGGCTGAAACCCACCAGACATTGGTTTTGAACAATCTGCGGAGCAGAATCTGCGTGCAAGTGGACGGCGGACTGCGCACTGGCCGGGATGTGGTTATCGGCGCGCTTCTGGGCGCTGATGAATTTGGTTTCGCAACTGCCCCCTTGATTGTCGAAGGCTGCATCATGATGCGCAAATGCCATCTCAATACGTGCCCAGTCGGTGTCGCCACGCAAGATCCCGAACTGCGCAAACGTTTTGTCGGCAAACCGGAGCACGTAGTGAATTATTTCTTCTTCGTGGCCGAAGAGGTACGCCGGCTGATGGCGGAATTAGGATATCGCACTATCGATGAAATGATCGGTCAATCAGATCGCCTTGACATGGCTGATGCCATTGATCATTGGAAGGCCAAAGGGCTGGATTACTCTAAAATCCTCACTAAGCCCAAAGCCGCACCGGAAGTGAAAATCTTCAATTGCGAAGGGCAGCCACACGAAATTGACAAGGCTTTGGATAATCGGCTCATTACCGAAGCCCAACCCGCCCTGGAAAACCAGCAACCAGTCATCATTCAAACGCCAGTGCGCAACATACATCGCACTGTCGGTGCCATGTTGTCTGGTGAGGTGGCCAAACGGTACGGCCACGAAGGACTGCCCGATGACACTATCCATATTAGGCTTAACGGCATTGCCGGCCAGAGCTTCGGCGCCTGGCTGGCGCGGGGAGTGACACTGGAACTGGACGGCGAAGCCAACGACTATGTGGGTAAAGGATTATCTGGAGGAAGAATCATCATTTATCCTCCCAAGGAAACCCCAATTGTGCCGGAAGAAAACATCATTGTGGGCAACACAGTTCTCTACGGCGCCATCAGCGGTGAATGTTTCTTCCGCGGCGTCGCCGGGGAACGCTTTGCTGTCCGCAACTCTGGCGCTATCGCCGTGGTTGAAGGTGTCGGAGACCATGGCTGTGAATACATGACTGGAGGCGTCGTTGTGGTATTGGGACAAACCGGCCGCAATTTTGCCGCAGGCATGTCCGGAGGCATTGCCTATGTCCTGGATGAAGAAGGAGATTTTGAGAGACGCTGCAATCTCGCCATGGTGGAGCTGGAGCCTGTTTTAGAAGAAGATATAGCTTTGGAAGAATTGGATCACCAGGGTGGCGACTTGGAAACCCATGGCTGGGTCAACGTGGCTCACGATATGACCCGCTATGATGAGCATCGCCTCAAATCCTTGATTCAAGCCCATCTGCACTATACCGATAGCCAGCAAGCAAGAAAAATACTTGATTACTGGCCTCAATATAGAAGCAAGTTCGTCAAGGTAATGCCAGTAGACTATCGCCGGGCATTGCAACAACTGCAAATGGAACAGGAACAAGCTCGCATCCGTTTGAGCGCCTAACCGAAAAACCCAAAGACAAGTTATAGAGGTTCAAGAATGGGAAAACCTACCGGTTTCCTTGAAATACAACGTCATGACCGGGGTTACGCTCCGGTAGCGGATCGAATTCAACATTTTCGCGAATTCGTCATTCCATTGTCCCCGGAAGAAGTTGCCAATCAAGGGGCACGATGCATGGACTGCGGCATACCCTATTGCCACAATGGTTGCCCGGTCAATAATTTGATTCCCGACTGGAACGACTTGGTCTATCGCGATAAGTGGCAAGAAGCCATAGAAACCTTACATCGCACCAATAACTTCCCGGAATTCACTGGCCGAGTCTGCCCTGCCCCCTGCGAAGCGGCTTGCACCCTGAATTTAGAAGACGATCCTGTCACCATCAAAACCATTGAATGCAGTATTGTCGATAAAGCATGGGAAGAAGGCTGGATCAAGCCAGAAATTCCTGAATCCCGTACCGGCAAACAGGTAGCCATCATCGGTTCCGGGCCTTCCGGCATGGCTTGTGCGCAACAGCTTGCCCGGGCCGGTCACCGGGTTGTGGTCTTTGAAAAAAATGACCGCATTGGTGGGTTGATGCGCTATGGCATCCCCGATTTCAAATTCGAAAAGCACCATATTGACCGGCGCATGGCTCAAATGCGGGCGGAAGGCGTGATTTTCAGGCCCAACACCCATGTAGGCGTTGATATTCCTATTGCTGACCTTCTGGAAAAATACGACGCCGTCGTTCTGGCGGGTGGGTCCGAGAAACCAAGAGACTTAAATGTTCCCGGTCGGGACTTGCAGGGCATTCACTTCGCCATGGAATTTTTGCCACAGCAAAACCGCCGCGTGGCAGGAGACACTATCCCGCCAGAACGAAGCATTACCGCTACAGGTAAACGGGTCGTTGTCATTGGGGGCGGAGATACGGGTTCAGACTGCGTAGGTACCTCCATTCGCCAAGGCGCTCTTTCAGTCGTGCAACTGGAACTCCTCCCAAAGCCGCCAGAAAAGGAAGAAAAGCTGCTGACTTGGCCTTATTGGCCGCAAAAACTGCGTACTTCGACTTCTCATGAAGAGGGTTGCGAGCGCATGTGGAGTGTCAACACCAAATATTTCGAAGGCAAAGACGGCCAAGTGAAAAAACTCCATGGAATAAAAGTAGAATGGTCTCAGGACGATAACGGTCGCTGGCAAATGAAAGAAATCGAGGGAAGCGAGTTCGAACTGGATGCAGACCTGGTGCTTTTGGCCATGGGATTTGTCCACCCAGTTCATGAAGGTATGCTCAAGGAATTGGGAGTGGAACTTGACCCAAGAGGTAACGTCAAGGCCGATACCAAAAGCTATCGTACTTCTATCGATAAAGTATTTGCCGCAGGCGATATGAGAAGGGGTCAGTCCCTAGTCGTTTGGGCGATTCGGGAAGGGCGCCAAGCCGCGCGGGCAGTGGATGAATATTTAATGGGATATTCGGAACTGCCTGCCTGAACAAAATTGAACTATTAACCCGGCAATCAACACGCCGCCCTGACCTGTTGATTGCGCGCCCTTGTCCATCGGCGATATTGGGCGGAATCTCTTGACGGACAAGGGCTGACATCGGCTATCGCCGATGGCGGATATCCATATGCAGCAGGAGCTTCTCTTAATCAGAGGCTCCTGAACTCTCCATCGCATGAAAATAATTATGAGGCACTTTTGGTTAAGGGGAAAGCGCCTTCCAAATCGCCGTCCACGTATCCAAAAGATACCAATCCAGCGGCTTTTCCAAAGCATCCTCCAAGCGTAATTGGATCATGCGCGACAATGTACCGTAAAAACAGGCATTGGCAACTACAGGATCCATGCGTCTTAATTCCCCACTACGGATGCCTTCTTGCATTATTTCCGTTAACAAAAGAAACGGTGGCGACATGCTTAGTGGTTTTTCGCTAGGAAGAAATTCTTGATGATGAGCCAACACAATAAAGCCCATGACTTCAGAAGCATCTTCAGTTAATGCAAAAAATAGTTCGACGATTGCGCGAAGACGTTCGAATGAGTTTTTAGTTCTATTTTTAATCTCTTTGAGAGAATCATTTAACGATGCGATGATATCTTGATACAGGGCATCGGCAATCGCTTCCTTATTTTTAAAATAGTGATAAATTGTGCCTGTGCTTACGTCCGCTTCCCGCCGGATATCTGCCACTGAAGTATTGAAATAACCTTTTTGGGTAAAAAGTTTCAATGCTGCTTTGAGAATCTCATCTTTTGGTTCTTTTTTTTCTGCTTTTTTCTTTGATTGTGCCATTACCATATTGTTTTTATGTTTCCTTTAAACATGTTTGGTGTATTTTATTCTTTTGTCCCACCATTTGTCATTAATAGATCGAATGTTCGCTCGATTTTAAAGCATCATGCCCGGTTTCATTAAAACTCTCACTTGGTTGTTACTCGCGGCACTACTTTGCATTATTGGCCTATTGCTGTTGCTGGTTTCAGCAAAGCCCATCGCGCCAAAAAGCAAACATCCAGTTCAAAAATCCACCTTTCCAAACGCTTCTAGCCTTTCGCCAGGAAGCTTCAAAATTGCAGAGAAAACCTTGGCGAAAGCCTTGCACAGCTATCTCAACCAACAAGGTATGAGCAATCAAATCCAGGTTCTGATCACACCTAAGCAGGTTAATCTCAAAATGACCTTGGGCACGAAGCCACCTTTCTTGTTCTTAAATTTTGACATTACATTAAAAACTTATGAAAAGCGTTTAAAGCTCGCTTCTGTTAAAGTTGGATCACTGACTTTACCTTCGGCAATAATTGAAAAAGCGTTATTGTGGCTAACCAAAAAAGAGCCTACAGCTGACATGGTATCCATGTTTTACAAGTATCCAGTTCAGCTTGGCAATGGTTTTCTCGCAATCAACGTTTCCAGTCCGCAATTGCACTCGGAAGCCATTTTACAGACACTCAAAAATTCCCGTCTTATCCCTTATTGCCGTGCCACCTCTCAATGGAGTCAAATGACCAAAGAACAAGAGCTATCAAGTTATTTGCGATTTTTGTTCCAACGTGCTTATAACCAAGCAAGCCTAAAAAATGCTGTCCGAGAAAACAAGGCACTTCTGCAGGTGGCAGCAGCCTATGTCAACGGACAAAATCCCTGTCAATTATTTGGGATACAAGAGCCGTATACGACGCCAAAGAAAAAAACATTACAGATATATCACCGTCACGATTTGGCTCAACATTTTATTTTAGCTGCTGCCATCGCCGCCACTGGCAACCAATCCCTGGCAAAGGCACTGGGTACTTATAAAGAGTTGATGGACTTTAATACAGGCAGCGGATTTAGTTTTAGTGATCTAGCCGCAGATAAAGCAGGCGCCACCTTCGGAGCTTTGGCTGTAGAGTCTTTACTAACGGCCAGACGCCTCCAACGAATAATGCGCAAAGCACGCAGCGCCGAAATATTCATGCCGAAAACAAAAGGGCTTCCTGACCATTTAAGCCGAAATTTATTTGAAAATAGGTTCGGAGGATTAAAAGGGAAAGGGTATTCCAGAATGGAACTATTAATAGAACGAAGGATACAAGCATGCCCATTATACCGGGCTTTAAGAAATGGTCGGGACGGAAGGATTTGAACCTTCGACCCCCACAACCCCATTGTGGTGCGCTACCAGACTGCGCTACGCCCCGAAATCCTGATTATTATACTATAAAAAAATAGCCAGTTAAGATTCTTCTTTGGTTAAGGCATCTATCTTGCTTTTGAGCTTCTGTCCGGCTTTGAAGGTAACCACACGGCGGGCACTGACAGGAATTGCCTCGCCGGTTTTAGGGTTCCTGCCTGGCCGTTCGTTTTTATCTCGCAGATCAAAATTTCCGAATCCTGAAATTTTCACCGCCTCACCCCGTTCCAAGGCATATTTAATTTCTTCGAAGAAGATGTCCACCAATTCTTTGGCATCCTTGCGATTTAAGCCTATTTCTTCATACAATTTTTCCACAATATCGGCTTTGGTCACTGTCATTGCCTATCCTCTTAATCTGGCACCAAACTGATCCGCTAACTTCTGTAATATATCATTTACAATTACATCAATATCGGAATCAGTCAAGGTTTTTTCAGGATGTTGCAAAACCAGTCCCAAAGCGACGCTTTTTTGACCCGCTTCAAGCCCTTTTCCCTGATAAACATCGAATAACAGTACGTCCTGAAGTACGTCCGCTTGGCAAGCAAAAATCGCATCAATCAAGCTTTGCGCTTCGACTTCGTCAGGAATCACTAAAGCGATATCCCGGCGCACACTGGGATATTTTGAAAGCGGTTGAAATGCTGGAATCTCTTGATGGGTTAAAGCGCTTTGCCTAATTTCAAACAAAAAGATATTTTGATCCAGATCCAAATCTTGTGCGATTTGTGGATGCAACATGCCCATCCACCCACACACTTGATTATCTTTTCTGGACAAGATTCTGGCTGACTGGCCTGGATGCAATGCAGGATGAGCTTGCGCCTCAAACACGAAATTCCGCTTTCTCCGGGTAAGGGATAAAATAGCTTCAATATCAGCCTTCAAGTCAAAGAAATCGATTTCTCTAGGCGTGACTCCCCACTGTTCCGGCAAAACAGCACCAGTAGCCAATCCCGCCAGATATTTATCCTGCTGAATGGCACCACTTTGGCGATAAAACTTCATGCCGCTTTCAAAAAGCCGGATGCGACGCTGCTGGCGATTGAAATTGTATTGAGCCGCATTCAACAAACCCGACCACAGTGTGGTACGCATAACAGCAACTTCAGAGGACAGCGGATTCAACAAAGGAACAGCTTCGAGATCAGGCGTTAGCTTCTCTTGCAGAGAAGCATCAACAAAACTGTAGGTTATCACCTCTTGAAAGCCGCGATCCACCAAAACGTCCTTGATTCTGTCCAAGGACAATTGGCTTTCAGGTGCTGACTGAAGCGGCGTCGGGAAAGAAAGGCTTTGAACCGGAAGGTTGTTATACCCATAAATCCGGGCCAATTCCTCAATCAAATCAGCTTCGATAGCAATGTCAAAACGAAAACTTGGCGGCCTGACCTTCCACATGCCAGCTTCTCTTTCCGCCATCATGCCCAAGCGCTTCAAAATATCGTCGGTTTCGGCATCTTCAATAGTCAAACCAAGCAATGCTTCTATTCGCTGACCCCGAAGCTCAATCAAAGGGCGCAGAGGTAAATACTTCTCGCCAACTTTTTCGCTCACAGGACCAGCGTGGCCACCGGCAATTTGTAAAATCAACGCACTGGCCCGATCAATGGCTCTGGACTGTAAGTTTGGATCCACCCCCCGCTCAAAACGATGGGAAGAATCGGTGTGCAACCCGAAACGGCGGGCCTTCCCCATTATGGCTTCAGGACTGAAGAATGCACATTCCAGAAATATATTTTGCGTGGTGCCGGTCACCGCAGAGGACTTACCGCCCATAATTCCCGCTAACGCCAGAGGGTTAACATCATCCGCAATCACCAGGACGTCATCGTTAAGCGTAATTTCCTGATCGTCCAATAACACCAGTTTTTCACCCTGACGTCCAAAGCGCACTTGGATACCCCCTTGCAATGTATCCGCGTCAAAGGCATGCAAAGGTTGTCCCAGTTCCAGCATCACATAATTAGTAATATCGACAATTGCGCTGATGCTACGAATACCGCTACGGCGCAAGCGCTCTTGCATCCAGAGGGGAGTGGATACATCAGGGTTGATTCCTTTGATCAATCGTCCAAGATATCTGGGACAGGCGAACTCGGCTTCATTGGCAATATCAATGGGCAAGGTTGCCGTTTCGTCGGCAGCAACGGCAGAAACCGAAAGCGGACGCCAGTCGATTTTATTTAATACCGCGACTTCCCGCGCGATTCCCTCGATGCTCAGACAATCCGCACGGTTGGGGGTCAAATCCACATCAATAATTGCGTCTTCCAGCTGTAAATACTGACGGAGATCTTGCCCAAGCGGGGCATCTTCGGGAAGCTCCCACAAGCCCGATGCCGCCTCGGCCAAACCCAGTTCCCGGGCGGAACACAACATTCCTAACGATTCGACGCCGCGAAGCTTGGCTTTTTTGATCTTCATACCGTCAGGTAAAATAGCACCCACGGTAGCCAAAGGAACCTTCATTCCCTTACGCACATTGGGAGCGCCGCAAACAATGGGCAGCAGATCATCGGTTCCAATAGTCACCTGACAAAGGCGCAGTTTATCCGCATTGGGATGAGGTTCGACAGATAACACCTGAGCAACCACCACACCGGAAAAATCCGGTGCCGCCGGCTCGACACTGTCGACCTCCAAACCGGCCATGGTCAGCTGTTCAACCAACGTTTGTGTGTCCACCGGCGGGTTGACGTGTTCTCGCAACCAAGCTTCGCTAAAGCGCATAATGATTTTTCAGTGAAATTGTTCGAGAAAGCGTAAATCGTTCTCGAAGAAAAGGCGTAGATCGTTAATTCCGTAACGTAGCATGGCAAGGCGCTCGACACCGAGGCCAAAAGCGAAACCAGTGTAACGCTCCAGATCAATTTTGACGAACTCAAAAACCCTTGGATGTATCATGCCGCACCCCATGACTTCCAGCCAGCCGCTTTGACCGCAGACCCGGCATCCCTCACCCTGGCACATGACACAGGCGATATCCACTTCAGCGGAAGGTTCGGTGAAAGGGAAATAAGACGGCCGGAAACGCACCTCAACATCCTGCTCAAAAAAATTCCGCAAAAATTCGTCAAGCACGCCGCGTAAATGAGCAAAGCTTACCCCTTCATCCACCAAAAAGCCTTCCACCTGATGGAACATGGGGGTATGAGTCAAATCGGAATCGCAACGATAAACGCGCCCGGGCGCGATAATTCTGTGGGGAGGGGAGTCCTCTTCCATGACTCGAATCTGGACTGGAGAGGTATGGGTTCTCAGCAGCGTATGTTCGTCAACATAGAAGGTATCGTGCATCGCACGGGCGGGATGATGGGCAGGAATATTCAAGGCCTCGAAGTTATGATAATCGTCTTCGATTTCCGGACCTTCCGCCACCTGAAAGCCGACACTGGCAAAAATTTTTTCGATCCTGCGCATCGTCAGCGTGACCGGATGCAAGCCTTCGAGGCGCTGCCCTCGCCCCGGAAGCGTCACATCAATCGACTCTGCGGCCAAGCGCCTGGATAATTGGGCCTGTTGCAGAGCAGCATGCCTGGATTCCAGCGCTTGCTGAAATTTCTGCCGGGCCTCGTTGACGACCTTACCTACCTGAGGCCGCTGTTCTGGCGGCAATTTACCCAGTTCTTTCATCCGCTGGGTAAAAACGCCTTTTTTGCCAAGGTAGCGAACCCGGACCTGCTCAAGTGATTGAAGGTCCGTTGCTGACGCCAAATCTTTTTCTGCTTGCGCCAGCAAGGTTTCCAAGGAATCGGTCACAGGCTAATTAGCCTTGGGCAATTTTGGCCAATTCGGCAAAGGCCTCTTTGTCGTGCACCGCCAAATCAGCCAGGATTTTCCTGTCAATGTCGATGGAGGCCTTTTTTAGCCCGGCCATGAAGCGGCTATAAGACAAACCATGCTCTCTAGCCGCCGCATTGATACGGGTTATCCACAAAGATCGGAATTGCCGTTTACGCTGGCGGCGGTCACGGTAAGCATATTGGCCTGCTTTAATGACAGCCTGCTTGGCAACCCGGTACACCCGGCTGCGGGCACCATAATAGCCCTTGGCCTGTTTCAAAACTTTCTTGTGGCGTTTCCTCGCCGTTACTCCACGTTTCACTCTCGGCATGATAACCTCTCGTTTCTCTCACCTGTCAAAACAGGCTATCTTTCAATTCAAACAATCGGATCAATCTTGACTTAGGCGTAAGGCATAAGTTGCTTGGCTTCCCGGGTATCGGACGCGCTCAAATAATCCTTGTGGCGCAAATGGCGTTTCCGCTTGGTCGTCTTTTTGGTCAAAATGTGGCGGCGATTCGCATGATTGCGCTTAAATTTCCCCGAGCCGGTCCGCTTAAAACGCTTAGCAGCGCCGCGATTGGTTTTTAACTTTGGCATAAAAAACTCCTAGTTTACTTTCTCTTTTTCGGGGCAAGCACCATCACCATTTGCCTGCCTTCCAATTTTGGATGTTGCTCGACGGTAGCGTATTCTTCCAGATCCTTTTCCACGCGCTTCAACAATTCCATACCCAGCTCTCGATGGGCCATTTCCCGACCCCGGAAGCGCACGGTGACCTTGGCCTTGTCTCCATCGCTTAAAAACCGGATCAGGTTTCTCAGCTTAATCTGGTAATCCCCTTCCCCGGTTCCGGGCCGGAATTTGATTTCCTTGACCTGAATTTGCTTTTGCTTTTTTTTGGCTGCCTGCTGTTTTTTGCTGATTTCAAAGCGGAATTTGCCGTAATCCATTATCCGGCAAACCGGGGGATCCGCTTGGGGAGCGATTTCCACCAAGTCCAGCCCTGCCTCTTCGGCAATACGCAAGGCCTCCCCAATCGGGACCACCCCCAACTGATTGCCATCAGCGCCTATCAACCTTACTTTCGGCGCCCTGATTTCGTCGTTTCGACGTACTTCTGTTTTAGCAGCGATGCTGACTTCTCCTCATATTCACGATTCCAACTCTACCACGGCTTGTTTTGCCCTGATCTGTTCATCAAACCACGAAACCAAGCTTTCCAGTGGCATAGCCCCTTTATCCTCACCCTGTTGCGTGCGTACTGTCACTTGCTTGGATTCCATTTCCTTGTCTCCAACAATCAGCAAGTACGGTACACGTTGCATGGAGTGCTCGCGGATTTTATAGCCGATCTTCTCGTTTCTCAAGTCAGTTTCCACCCTAAATCCTTGGGAAGACAAAATTTCTTGAATTTGCAAGGCATAATCCTTATGGCGATCGGTGATATTCAGAATAACGGCTTGCACAGGTGCCAACCACAAAGGCAACAACCCGGCGTAATGCTCGAGCAGGATTCCGATAAAACGCTCCAAGGAACCCAATATTGCCCGGTGCAACATTACCGGTGTCTGCCGGCTTCCATCTTCAGCGATATAAGTCGCTCCCAGACGGCCTGGCATGGAGAAATCCACCTGAATCGTTCCCAATTGCCAGATCCGATTCAAGCAGTCTTTGAGAGCAAATTCAATTTTAGGCCCGTAGAAGGCGCCTTCGCCAGGTTGCAACTGCCAATCCAGGCCTTTCCGGTTTAACGCTTCCTCCAGAGCCTTTTCCGCTTTGTCCCAAATCTCATCGCTGCCTACCCGATTTTCCGGCCGGGTGGATAATTTTACCGGAACATCTTCAAAGCCGAAGTCTTTATAGACTTCAAACAACAAATCGATAAAAGCGGAAACTTCCTCTTGAATTTGGGACTCAGCGCAAAAGATATGGGCATCATCCTGGACGAAACTGCGCACCCGCATCAATCCGTGCAAGGTTCCGGAAGGCTCGTTGCGATGGCAAGATCCGAATTCCGCCATCCGCAAGGGCAAATCCCGGTAACTCTTAAGCCCTTGATTGTAGATCTGCACGTGACAGGGGCAATTCATGGGCTTGATGGCGTAATCACGATTTTCCGAGTGAGTAGTGAAAATCATGTCTTGGAATTTATCCCAGTGACCGGATTTTTCCCATAAGGAACGATCCACCACCAACGGTGTTTTGACCTCCTGATAATCGTGCTGGCGTAATTTCTCCCGGATATATTGCTCGATGATCTGATATATCCGCCAGCCTTTGTCGTGCCAGAACACCATGCCCGGCGCTTCTTCCTGGATATGAAACAAATCGAGCTGCCTGCCGAGCTTGCGATGATCCCTTTTTTCCGCCTCTTCCAGCCTGCGCAGATACTGTTTGAGTTGTTTTTTATCAGCCCAAGCCGTGCCATAAATCCTTTGCAGCATTTCATTGCGGGAATCGCCGCGCCAATAGGCGCCCGCGACTTTAGTTAGTTTGAAGGCTTTGAGCTTGCCGGTATCCGGCACGTGGGGCCCGCGGCACAAATCGGTAAACCCCCCCTGCGAATAAAGCGAAATGGTTTCCCCAGGCGGAATATCCTCAATGATTTTAGCTTTGTATTCTTCCCCCTGACGGCGGAAGAATTCCACGGCCTCATCTCTCGGCATTTCCTTGCGCTCCACGGGCATGGCCGCCTTGGCAAGTTGCTGCATTTTCTGCTCGATTTTTTCCAGGTCTTCCGGCGTAAAGCTGCGCTCAAAGGCAAAATCGTAGTAAAAACCGTCTTCGATCACTGGCCCGATCGTCACTTGGGCCTCGGGATATAATTCTTTGACCGCCTGCGCCAACAGATGGGCAGTGGAATGACGCACCACTTCCAGCCCTTCTTCTTCCTTGGGGGTGATGATCTCCACCCGGGCATCTTGGTGAATGACAGCGCTCAAATCCACCAGCCGCCCATTCACTCGCCCGGCAACCGCAGCCTTGGCCAGACCAGGGCCGATCGCCTCGGCCACCTGTTTCACCGTGACCGGGTGATCAAAGGCCAACTGCTTGCCATCGGGAAGGGTTACTACGGGCATAAATTCTTTTGCACTCACGCCAAAAAATAAAGCACCGCCAAGCGATGCCTTCGAAAAAACCAAGTGGTAGGCGCGATTGGATTCGAACCAACGACCCCCACCATGTCAAGGTGGTGCTCTAACCAACTGAGCTACGCGCCTGAATATCTTTGAAATTATGCACTATAAACTCCTCCTTGTAAACCAACCCTTGTCCAAAAATAGAATAAACAGCGCTTCTACTTGCTATTACCCTCTCACAACCCCTCGCACATAAGTGCCAACGATGCAACAAAAATTGGTCAGCTGCATCAACACGAACAATTGTGATGCCAAATCCGGACAGCGGTTAAGCCGCTGCGTTAAATAATCACTCTTTTGCGGTTGGAGGACGAAAAAATCCGCTGATTTTCCTACCTCAAAATTGCCCGTCTCATCTCCTAGTCCCAACGCCCGCGCCCCGCCTAAAGTCATTAAATAAAGCAATTGACCTGGCGACAGGTGATATTGCCGCAACTGTTGTACCTTATATGCCTCGGCCGCTTCTTCCCAGACAGAAAAATGCAACCCCGCACCGACATCAGTCCCCAGCGCCATAGCAATGTCAGCATCAAGATGTCGCTTAAAGGGAAACAGCCCGCTGCCAAGAAACAGATTGCTGCTGGGGCAATGACAAACCGCACTGCCTGTTTCGGCAATCCGCCGAAGCTCATCATCCCTGGCATGGATATTATGAATCAATAACGTATTGGGGCCTAACAAACCATAGTGGTCATAAACATCGAGGTAATGCTTGGATTTTGGGTGTAACTTCTTGACTGCGGCTATTTCTTCCAGGCTTTCGTTGATATGGGTTTGTAAATAACAACCGGGATTATCCTTGAGCAACTCCCCGCACATGGTCAACATCGCAGGGGAACATGCCAAGGCAAACCGGGGTAACAAAGCAAAATGGAGGAGCGGCTCACCCCGGCAATACGCCATAAGTTGCAGACTCAAGGCTTTTGCGGCTTCAGGGGTATTCAACAGTGCTTTAGGCCCGCCTTGATCCATTAACGTGAGACCGGAAATCAAGCGCAGTCCCTGATGTTTTGCAGACTCGAATAAAGCCATGGTCGCGTCGGGAAACTGGGAGCCAAAAACCGCCGCCGTGGTGACCCCTGTCCGGAGTAAGTGGCTGACAAATTGGTTGGCTGCTTTGTTAGCGAAGCCGACGTTTTTGAATTCACTCTCAGCGGGAAAAATCGTTTCTTCGAGCCAGGATAGCAAGCCCTGATTGGCCGCCGCCACGGTATAGTATTGAGGAAAGTGCAGGTGGGCATCCACCAATCCCGGTAGTAGCCAAGCGCCATCATGGGAATGGACAGTGGTGTCCGAACCGATTGCCGGCAGCAGGTCCGTACGACTCCCAACCGCCAGGATTCTGCCATCCCCGCCAATCCACAATGCCCCATCTTCGATGATTTCCAGGCAATTGGATTGACGGAAGGGATTCCCGCGCAAATGCGCGACGGTACCCAAATGGAGCTGATTCAAAGAGTCGGACCTAACAATTCAGGCAAATCGGCAATTGAAGCTATTACTAAATCTGGCTGAATTTTCGATGCTTTGACAAAGGATTCGCGGTACTTCCCAGTCTTCACCAAAATCCCCATCAACCCAACCCGCTGCCCTCCGCCAATATCCGATTCGATATCGTCGCCGACAATGGCCACTTGGGTGGCAGGCAATCCCAAATCCTGGAGCGCCATCTGAAAAAAATCGGCTGAAGGCTTCCCCATGATCTTGGCCTGTTTGCCGCTGGCATATTCCAAGGCCACCACAAAACCGCCAATATCCATTTGCAGGCCAGATTCGGTCTGCCAAAACCGGTTTTTGTGCATGGCAATCAACTCGGCACCGGCAAACAATAGCCGGAATGCTCGATTGAGCACAGTATAATTCCAAGCGTCACCAATATCCCCAATCACTACCGCGTCGGCCTTGTCTTGTGATTGTGGAAAACCGGCGAAATCCTGCTGGACATCCTCGGCCAATAGCAAATGACATACAGGATTGCCTTTGGACTTCAAATACAACAATGCCGCCTGAGGTGCGCTGATAATCTCTGACTGTGGAATATCGAATCCAAGACCTTTCAGTTTCTTTTGCAGGGAAGCCAGCGATCGCGTGCTGGTGTTGGTGATAAAGCGGAGCCTGTAACCATGCCGGCGAATGGCAGAAATCGCCCTGTCGGCCCCTTCGATGACCTGGTCTCCCACATACAAAACACCGTCCAGGTCTATCAGGAATCCCTGAATTTTCTCTAGCTTTTTCATTTCAGCCATCAGTCAATTTCCTGTGCCAGCCTATACCTATGTGAATTTAGTGGATCATAAACGATTACAAAATCTATGCTGGTATAATATTTCACCTTTTTTGCCAACGTCCAGAAGAGGAATAGAATCATGTCCGAGATTCCAGTTTTCAAGACTGGCGAAGCCACCGTTTTCGCCAGCAACGATCAAGGCACCGACGCCATGCCCGAAGTAGTCTTGGGAGCGTTGAATGGTCCGGTGGGCAATGCCTTCGCCACCCTGATGGGGCAAACCGAAGGGCACACCCGGCTGTTTGCCATCCGCGCCTGTAACCAACAAGTCAAACCTGCCACCTTGATGGTGCCCAAGGTCACCATGAAAAGCACAGCTTATATTAATCTGTTCTTTGGCGTGGTTCAGTCCGCCATTGCTGATGCTGTCGTCGATTCGGTCATCGATGGAGTCATCCCCAAGGACTGGGCCAACCAAGTGGGCATCATCGTCAATGTTTGGCTCGACCCCTGGTGCGCCGAGCAGGAAAACCCCGATAAAAAAGACCTTTACCGCACCAATTATGAGGCCACCAAGCTCGCCATCAAGCGGGCGATCAACGACGAACCCACCATCGAGGAATTGATCGAAAACCGCAACAAAATCCATCATGAAATGTACGATCCGGTCACCGGCGAATCCAAATGGTAAGAGGAGACCAGAATGCATAAAGTGACTTTAATTCCCGGTGACGGGATTGGCCCGGAAATCACCGAAGCTGCCGTCCGGGTGATCGAAGCCACCGGCGTCACCATCGAATGGGACCGGCAACTGGCAGGCATGGCGGCGGTGGAGAAATACGGCGACCCCTTGCCGGAACCTACCGTCGCCTCTTTCCGCACCAACAAGGTCGCCTTGAAAGCACCGTTGACGACGCCCGTGGGCGGCGGTTACCGGAGCGTCAATGTCGCCCTGCGTCAAGAGTTCAACCTCTTCGCCAACGTCCGCCCTGCCCTTTCTTTTAAAGGCACCCAAGTGCCCTATACCGATGTCGATCTGATCACGGTAAGGGAAAATACCGAAGGGCTTTACGCCGGCATCGAACATTTCATTAAGGCCGGCGGTGAAAATATCGCCGCGGAAAGCATCGCCGTAGTCACCCGGGAAGGCTGCCGGAACATTATCGACTATGCCTTCCAATACGCCCGCGACAATGGCCGCAAAAAAGTCACGGTGGTGCATAAAGCCAATATTCTCAAGTGCACTTCTGGATTGTTTTTGGAAATAGGCCGGGAAGTGGCGGAAAAATATCCAGACATCGAATTTGAAGACCGCATCGTGGATGCTTGCGCCATGCTGATGGTCATGAAGCCCAGTCAATTCGATGTCATGGTCACCACCAATCTGTTCGGGGATATTCTTTCCGATTTGGCGGCCGGCCTGGTGGGCGGGCTCGGACTTACCGCCGGTGCCAATATCGGCAAGGAAGCGGCAATGTTCGAGGCGGTTCACGGCAGCGCTCCGGATATTGCCGGCAAAGGCATCGCCAACCCCACTGCCTTGATCATGGCCGGGAAGATGATGCTGGACCATCTGGGAGAACGGCAAGCCGCCACCAAAATTGACCGGGCGGTTCGCGCCGTGATTGAAGAAGGCCAGCACGTCACCCCTGACCTTAAGCCAGGATCTAACTGCACCACGAGCGATATGGCTAGCGCCATTGTGGGAAAAATAGTATAGCCCGGATATTTCATCAGCATCCCGGATGATGGCGCAGGACAGGCACGACTGGGCCGGCATAGGATTGGGTCCGGGGACAAAATGGCTCTTGCCTTTTGTCATGAATCACCGTGATTTATGTTTATACATCAGTTACTTATATAGAGGCCCAAAGCCGGCTGGTGAAATATCCGGGCTAAATCAACCCAGGCCAGTAATTGCTGGCCTGTTCCCTTTTTCCTTTGGTATTTCGATCTAAACTTACAAGGACGTTTACTTTCAATCCCTGTCAATCATTTGGAAAGCTGTTATGAATGATCAAATACCAAATCCCCCACAATTTCTACGTTTTCAATTCACCGGCAGTGGCGGCGAATATTTTAAAATATGGGTTGTCAATTTGCTTTTGACCATCTTGACGCTAGGTGTTTACTCCGCCTGGGCCAAAGTCCGCCGGGAACGGTACTTTTATAGCAACACGCGGTTGGGCGAACATGCGTTCGAATACCTGGCAGACCCCAAGGCTATCCTCAAAGGCCGGGCCATTGCCTTCGCTGTGCTGATCGGCTCATCCGCCATTGCCAGTTTTTTCCCCCTGGCTGAACCGGCGTTTTCCCTGGCGTTCCTGGCCTTGTTGCCGTGGATTGTGGTCAAGGGGTTGAAATTCAAGATGCACAATTCGGCCTTTAAAAATATTCGTTTCCATTTTAACGGCAATTACGGAGAAGCCGCCAAAGCCTATCTGCTCTGGCCCTTGCTGACCCCCCTTACCTTGGGGCTCACCGCACCATTGATGTTCCAGCGCCAAAACCGCCTGCTCGTCTCCAACACCCGGTATGGCACGACGCCCTTCGAATTTTTGGCCACCCCCAAGGATTTTTATAAAGTCCTGGGCATCTACGCGCTCGCCGTGGTACTGGCCCTTGCGCTCGTGTTTTCAATCGCCAGAAACTTTCTTCCCCAGTTTTTTTTAGTAGCGGTCATTCCGCTAGGACTGCTTGCATACGCCTACTTCCGCAGCCATATCATCAATGCCGTCTTTAACCACACCGAGTTCGGGTCACATCAGCTGGAAAGCCGCCTGCAAACCAAAGGGTTATTCTGGATCTACCTCACCAATGCCCTGGGAATCCTGCTGACCGCAGGCATTTTCGCGCCCTGGGCCAAAGTCCGCCTGGCAAAGTACAAAGCCGATCACACCGTACTGATTGCCCAGGGAAATCTGGATGACTTCGTGGCTGGTCAACAGCAGGAGGTCAGCAGCGTGGGCTCGGAAATGGGCGAAGCATTCGATGTTGATTTAGGACTATGACGACGCTTCATGGTTATTTTTATGACGGCAAAACCTCCTACGCCGTCCCCGCCAGCCTGGAAATTCAGCGGGAAGGGTTCGTGCTATTGCAAGCCAATGGCCAGCAGCACCGATTCCCGCTGAAAAAAATCCGTATCAGTTCCCGCCTGGGCCGTACGCCCCGGAATTTTTATTTTCCCGGGGGCAGTAAGTTCGAAACCGTGGAAAACGATATCGTGGACCAAGCCCTGGCCGATTTAGGGGTGCATGGCAAACAGCGCTGGCTCCATACCATGGAAAGCAAGCTTAGATATGTCGTCCTGTTCGGCATCGTCACCCTGGCCATCACTGTCGGATTTATCCGCTACGGTATGCCATTGCTGGCCAATATGGCTGCTTTTTCCCTGCCTGCTTCCACCAGCGCCGCCCTCGGCAAGGGAGCCTTGGAGCTGATGGACAATGCCTTGCTGGAACCGTCGCAACTGGATTTGAACACCCGGCAACGCCTGCAAAAACGTTTCCGCTCTCTCGTTGCCGAGCAAGCCGGGGACTACCCCTTCCAATTATTTTTCCGCCACAGCGACAAGATCGGCGCCAACGCCTTCGCCCTCCCATCGGGCACGATTGTCATGACCGACGACCTGGTCAATCTAGCCGGTAATGACGAA
>Ga0256841_1001067_pt1 | contig 25173 bp, 27 predicted proteins | sample 356308metaG_FD_185971 | JGI IMG/M metagenome (GOLD analysis project Ga0256841, IMG submission 185971) | Hydrothermal vent microbial communities from Mid Atlantic Ridge, Atlantic Ocean - 356-308 | ecosystem: Environmental > Aquatic > Marine > Hydrothermal vents | place: Atlantic Ocean: Mid...
GACAGATCGACGCTGAGGGTACCGCCGGCGCCACCGGCGGCAGCATATACCGAGAACGAACCCGTATAGGCGAACAGGTTAAGCATGCGTCTATCCGCCGCTTCATCGCGGACCATCCGACGGGTGAGGCGATGATCGAGAAACAAGCCGGTATCCAGATAGCGATGTAGATTGACCTCGAAACGCAGGCCGTTTTCAACGACGACGCGGGTTTCGCCGCGTTCGCTGCTGGCTTCATACTGACGATTACCGCGTTGGCGCTCGCGGGTCTTCAGTACCACGTCCGGTTTGGCGATGTCGAGTGTCGCGGCCAGGCCGGCTTGCAGGCTGTCCCAATCGAAGGACTCACAGCGCTTGCCATGGAAGGCCTGAAGGTGAATCTGGCCGTCGTACCAGTCGATTGCGAACGGGAATTCCGGCATGTCCCGGTCATAGAGACGATAACAGCTGACTGCCTCGCGTTTCGCCCAGCGCGACAGATGCCGATGGTTCTTGCGCACCCGGTTGTAGAGTGGTTGAAACTCAGCGTCCATGCTTCACTGCGGCGATGGTCAGCGCCGCCCAGCCTCCGAGAAATGCCAGCCCGCCAAGGGGCGTGACCATGCCGAAGCCGCGCGCGCCAGAGACTGCAAGCAGATACAGGCTGCCGGAGAACAGCAGGATGCCGAGCAGAAACAGCCAGCCGGCGCGGCGTAGCCAGGGGCTTTCGTGGTGCTTCAGCAACAGGCCTGTGGCGAGCAGCGCCAACGCATGCACGGCGTGATATTCTACGCCGGTGTGGAATGCCGCCAGCATGGAAGCATCGATACGGGCCTTTAGCGCATGTGCGCCGAAGGCCCCGAATGTGACGCTGAGAAAACCATTGATGGCGCCAAGGGCGAGAAAGGTGTTCCGTTTCATCGCAGGAATTCTACCGGATCACGACCATAGCCGCGCGGGAAATCCGGGATTGCCGGTGTGCTCGATCTCGCCATCGAGGCAGGCGAGAGATTCGTGACCGCCAATATCCACCCGGCTGGCATCTTATTTCGATCCGGATGCCGGCTTCCGCGCGGTTTCAAGCGGTCGCGCGTATCCTATCCAGGCGTTTCCACATTACGCCGTAGTAGACCACGGGAATCACCACCAATGTCAGTACGGTGGAGACAAGCAGGCCGAAGATCAGCGAGATGGCCAGGCCGCCGAAGATCGGGTCGTCGATGATGAAGAAGCCGCCGATCATCGCGGCGATGCCGGTCAGCACAATAGGCTTGGCGCGTACCGCGGCGGATTGGATCACCGCTGCGGCGAAGTCCTTGCCTTCGCGTACCTGCTGGTTGATGAAGTCGACCAGCAGGATGGAGTTGCGCACGATGATGCCGGCCAGGGCGATCATGCCGATCATCGAGGTGGCGGTGAACTGCGCGCCCATCAGCGCATGGCCGGGCATGATGCCGATGATGGTCAGCGGAATCGGCGCCATAATGATCAGCGGCGCGAGATAGGAACGGAATTGCGCGACCACCAGCAGGTAGATCACCAGGAGTCCGACCGCGTAGGCGATGCCCATGTCGCGGAAGGTCTCGTAGGTAACCTGCCATTCGCCGTCCCATTTCAGGCTGTATTCGTAAGGGTTGGGCGGCTGGGTGATGAACCACTGCTCTGGCCCGTCTTTCTTCTTCAATGTGTCGGATATCTCGAACATGCCATACAGCGGGCTGTCGATCGGACCGGCCATGTCGCCGGTGACGAACACCACGGGTAGCAGATCCTTGTGATAGATGCTGTGTTCGCGCACGCCCTCGCGCACCTCGACCAGGCTGGACAGCGGCACCAGTTTGCCGGTCACCGCGCGCACCTTCAGTACCAGCAGTTGTTCGATGTCTTCCTTGTCCGCCTCGGCGTATTCCAGGCGCACCGGCACGGCATATTTCTGGTTCTTGCCATGCAGATAGGTGACATCCGAGCCGTTCAGCACGGTGGCCAGCGCCAATGTGATGTCGGCTTGCCCGACACCGAGGCGCGCGGCCTTCTCGCGATCGACCACCAGGGTGAATTTCGGCGCGGGATATTCGATGCTGTCGTCCACATCGACGATATCCGGCGTGGATTCGAACACCTTGCGCACGGCTTCGGCCTGGGCGATCTGACCGTCGTAGTCCAGTCCATAGATCTCGGCGACGATGGGAGCCTGTACCGGCGGTCCCGGCGGCACCTCGACGATCTTGGCGTTGCCGGCGTATTTGCCGGCGATCTTTTGTAGTGGCTCGCGTACCGCCAGCGCGATCTCATGGCTCTTGCGCTCGCGCGCATGCTTGTCGACCAGGTTGACCTGAATATCCCCGACGTTCGCGCCGCCGCGCAGGTAATACTGGCGCACCAAGCCGTTGAAGCTGATCGGCGAGGCGGTGCCGGCGTAGGTTTCGTAATCGGTTACTTCCGGGACTTGCGCCAGATAGGCGCCCATTTCGTCCAGCACCCGGTTGGTCTGCTCCAGGCTGGCGCCCTCGGGCATGTCCAATACCACCTGGAACTCGGATTTGTTGTCGAACGGCAACATCTTCATGATGACCGTCTTGTTTACGACCAGAAGCACCGCGCCGGCGATCAGCAGCAAGATGGCGACCAGCAGCAGCCAGCGATTCAGCCAGCCCTTGCGGCCGAGGAGAAATGGTGATATCAGGCGGGTGAAGAAGCGCGTCAAGCCGTTTGGTCGCTCAGCATGGCCAGTGGCGTGCTCGGCATGGTGATGCTGCACCTTCGATAGCATAAGGTTTGTCAGCCAGGGCGTGAAGATGAAGGCGACCGCCAGCGAGGCGAGCATGCCCATGCTGGCGTTGATCGGGATCGGACTCATATACGGCCCCATCAGGCCAGAGACGAAGGCCATTGGCAGTAGCGCGGCGATGACGGTGAAGGTCGCCAGGATCGTCGGTCCGCCGACCTCGTCGACCGCTGCCGGAATCAGATCGACCAAGCGCTTGCCGCCCATCGCCAGATGCCGATGCACGTTCTCGACGACGACGATGGCATCGTCGACCAGGATGCCGATCGAGAAGATCAGCGCGAACAGCGATACGCGGTTCAAGGTAAAGCCCCAGGCCCAGGAGGCAAACAGGGTGATCAACAGCGTCACCGCGACCGCCGCGCCGACGATGACGCCCTCGCGCCAGCCCAGCGCCAGCATCACCAGCAGCACGACGGCCAGGGTCTCGATGATCAGTTTGTGGATCAGTTTCTCGGATTTTTCTTCCGCGGTGACACCATAATTCCGCGTGATGGTGGTCATCACATCGTCTGGGATGAAGGTGCCGCGCAACTGCCCCAGGCGTTGGATCACCTGATTGGCGATGTCCACCGCATTGGTGCCCGGCTTCTTCGCGATCGCGATGGTCACTGCCGGCTGGTTGTCGGGCAGGGTCAGATTGATGTGATCGGCGGCAGGTCCCGGCGCGATGCTGACATACTCGGCGGGGGTGTCGAAGCTGTGGTCGATACGCGCGACATCGCGTAGATACACCGCCTTGCCGTCGCTGACGCCGACAACCAGGTTGCCGATCTCCCGGGGCGTGGTCAGGAAGATACCAGCCTGCACCAGAATCTCCCGATTGTCGCGCGTGATGCGCAGGTTGTCCTTGACCGTGTTGCCGGCCTTCAAAGCGCGCGCCAGATCGCCGATATCGATGTTGTAACCGGCCAAGGCTTGTGGATCCAGCACCACATGCACGACTTTGTCCGGCGCGCCTATCGTATAGATGTCGCGAGTGCCGGCCACGCGTTTGAGTTCCGACTCCAGTGCATGCGCGACCTGGCCTAGCTCGAAGGCGCCCTTGTTCGCGTCCTTGGACCACAGCGTGACCGCGACAATAGGCACGTCATCGATACCCTTCGGCTTGATGATCGGTTGGCCGACCTCCAGGTTCGCTGGCAGCCAGTCCTGATTCGAGAAGATCTTATTGTACAGCCGCACCATCGCGCGGGTTCTATCCTCGCCGACCTTGTAGCGCACCGTCAGCACCGCCATGCCAGGCATCGATGCGGAGTACACATGATCGATGCCGACGATCTCGGAGAGTACTTGTTCCGCTGGTGTCGCGACCAGGCTTTCGACCTCCGAGGCGGTCGCGCCAGGCACGGGGATGAACACATTCGCGAAAGTGACGTTGATCTGCGGGTCTTCCTCGCGTGGCGTGATCGATACCGCGAATACGCCGAGCAGCACGCCGACCAAGGCCAGCAGTGGCGTGATCTGCGTGGTCAGAAAGGCCTTCGCCGTGTTCCCGGAGATGCCGAGCCTATTCATGAGACTGCTCCGCGCGCTGCTTCATCAGCTCGGCGGCGGCGGCGACCGGTTCGAGCGCGACCCGCTCACCTTTGTCCAGGCCAGCCAGCACGGCGATGCGATCGTTTTTCAATCTTGCGCCGAGGCGGATATGGCGGAAACCGATATGTCCATGCTCATCGACCACATACACGCCGGTGACTTCGGAACGATAAGCCACGGCCCGCGCCGGTATCACCAGTTGGTGCTTCTCGCCGATCACCAGGCCGACCTTGACGAACATGCCGGGGAAAAGCCCGCGCGTGCCCTCTGGCAGATCGATGCGCGCAAGAAAGGTATTGGTCGCCGCGTCGGCAAACGGGAAGATGGTGAGCTTCTTCACCTCGACCACGCCATCGGGCACCTCGATCTTGGCCACGTGGTACCGGCGCACGCGCTCGACCAGGTTCTGTGGTACGTCGACGTTCACGCGCAGTTGGTCCAGCGAGATGCCCGTCATCAGTGGTTGGCCGGGGTGCGCGGTTTCGCCTAGCTCCACGTGCCGCTTGGTCACCACGCCGCTATAGGGCGCGCGTACCTGGGTGTAGGAGAGCTGCTCCTCGGCCTGCGCCAACTGTGCCTGCGCGGCTTCGAGTCGCGCGTGCGCGGTTTGCAACTGCGCGCGGGCATCGTCCAGCGCCGATTTCGCGACGAGTTTTTTCTCGTAGATGCCCTTGATGCGGCGATATTCCTTCAGCGCCTTGGACAATTGGGCCTGCGCCTCTTTCCTGGCTGCCCGCGCCTTCTTCAGTTGCGCCTGCTGCTCGGTATCCTTCAACCGGATGATGATTTGACCCTTTTCGACATAATCGTTGACATCGAAATTGATCGCCACGATCTCGCCATTGGCGCGGCTGGATACTGTCGTTTGGTTGGTCGCCTCGACGACCCCATCCAGTTTGAACAGGCGGGTGACGGCTTCATCGATGGCGGGTGCGGTCTTCAAAGGGGCCGCGTTCAGCCATGGGCTGAGCAGCAGCAGGACGACCAAGGTCCTGGGAAAGAATCCGGTGAGGTGCATGATGGCTCCGTATCGAGTCTCTGGGATGTATTATTAGGTTTTCCTAATATACGAATACCCAGGAGAGTAGTCAAGAAATCGAAAGTTATTTTTATGAAGGCTATAGTTTGTCTTATCCTTGCGTCCTTCCCAACTATAGCATCAAGCCGACGGCGTGACGGGGCGTGGGTCACTCGGGGGTTTCGTCCATTAACGGCCGCATCGCGCGCAATAGGCTGGCGAACAACTGCTTGTTGCCGCGTTCCTCGTTCAATAGCAACTGGCGCATGTGTTCGCGCTGGGTAGGCGCGGAGAAGCATGCCGGACAGCTATCCGGCACCACGGGCAGATTGGCGTTCCGGGCGAAATCCGCTGTCTGGGTCTCGCGACAGCTCACCAGTGGGCGGATGATGCGCAGATCGCCGGCGTCGTTGACATAGTGCGCCTTCATGGTGCGTAGCTGGCCGCCATGGAAGGCCGACATCAGGAAGCTCTCGGCCAGGTCGTCGAGGTGCTGTGCCAGCGCCAGCACGTTATAGCCGTGCTGGCGACAGGTGTTGTACATGATGCCGCGCTTCATGCGCGAACAGTAGGCGCAGAAGGAATCGCCTTGCATGTGTTCGCGCGCCTGCTCCATGATGGGCTGTCGTGCATAGTGCCAGCGCACGCCGAGTCGGTCATACCAGTCGGTCAGGCCGCTTGGCTCGAAACCTTCGACCTCCGGGTCGACAGTCAGCACCGCGAGTTCGAAGCGGACCGGCGCATGGCGTTGCAGGTGGGTGAGTATCTGCAACAGCGACAGCGAATCCTTGCCGCCGGATACGCCCAGCAGGATGCGGTCGCCGTCGCGTATCATGCGGTAATCGGCGATCGCCCGGCCGACCTTTCTCAGCAGCGATTTAGGTGGTTTGGGCGGGGGCTGGTCCATGGCCGGAAATGTAGCATATCGCGCTTCCGCGAACCTTGCCCTTTACCTGGGCCCGTGTTTAACGGTTAAATGAACGGCGTAAATCAGATAGGAAGGGAGCATGCCAGAGTCGTTCGTTTTTGTGTTGCTTGCGTTGGCGGTGATTGTTCTCGTGCTGACAGTCAAGCCGGTTGCGCAGGGCATGGAGTTCACCGTGGAGCGCTTCGGCCGCTATGTTCGCACCTTGCGGCCGGGCCTGAATTTCATCTTGCCGCTGGCGGAGCGCATCGGCGCGCGCATCAACATGATGGAGCAGGTGTTGGACGTGCCGTCGCAGGAGATCATCACGCGCGACAATGCGATGGTGACGGTCGATGGCGTGGTGTTCTATCAGGTGGTGGACGCGGCGCGCTCGGCCTATGAGGTACGCAATCTGAAGCATGCCATCCTGAACCTGACGATGACGAATATTCGCACGGTGATGGGTTCAATGGACCTGGACGAACTGCTGTCCAAGCGCGACGAGATCAATCGGCAACTGCTGGCCGTGGTCGATGAGGCGACCACACCCTGGGGCATCAAGGTGACGCGTATCGAGATCAAGGACATCACTCCACCGAGGGATCTGGTCGATGCGATGGCGCGCCAGATGAAGGCGGAACGCGAGAAGCGCGCGACCATCCTGGAATCCGAGGGCAAGCGCCAAGCCGCGATCCTGGAGGCCGAGGGTCTGAAGCAGTCGGCCATTCTGGAAGCCGACGGCGAGAAGGAAGCGGCTTTCCGCGAGGCCGATGCGCGCGAGCGTCTCGCCCAGGCCGAAGCGCGTGCGACGGCGATGGTATCGCGCGCGATCGCCGAGGGCGATGTGAATGCGGTGAACTACTTCATCGCGCAGAAATACACCGAGGCGTTGCGTGACATTGCCAGCGCCGAGAATCAGAAGATCATCATGATGCCACTGGAAGCATCCAGCCTGATCGGCTCCCTGGCCGGCATCGGGGAATTGGCGAAGACCAGCTTGCGGAAGGACGACTGAGATGAAGTGGCTACAGGTCATCGATTACTGGCACTGGTGGTCGCTGGGCATCGTCTTCCTGATCATGGAGATGCTGCTGTCCGGAGTGTTCTTCCTGTGGATGGCCGTGGCCGCTGGCGTCGTCGGCGCCTTGGTCTTGTTCCAGCCAGGGATGCTCTGGCAATACCAGCTCATCTGGTTCGCGGTCATCACCCTGGTGAGTCTCGCGGCCTGGCATCTGTACTTGCGCTATGCGCCAGCCGAGGCCAGCCGCTCGCTGCTGAACCGCCGCGCGGAACAGTATATCGGGCGCGACTTCGTGCTCGATGACGCGATCCGCAATGGCTTCGGCAGGATCCAGGTGGACGACAGCCTGTGGCGTGTCGAGGGGCCGGATTGTCCGGCTGGCACCCGGGTTTCGGTGGTTGGAACCGACGGCGTCGTACTGAAGGTCGCTCCAGCGGCCCGTGATTCAGAATAATCGATAAAACGAAGGGGAAGTAACGTGGCCTTGTTCCGCATTGTACTCAGTGGCGAGATATTGCCCGGCGCCGATCACGACAAGGTCGTGCAGAAGTTGGCGCAACTATTCAAAGTCGACGTGCATCAGGCAGCCAATCTGCTCGATAGACGCGCGCATCCGATTCGGCGTGAATTGCCTCGCGAGAAGGCGGAAAAGATTCAGCAGAAGTTGCAAGCCATCGGTGTCATTGCGCGTATTGAGGTGGTTCAGCCGGTGATGGCAGCGACCACCGTGACCGAATTGACGCTGGAGCCGATTAAGGACACGCCTGCCGCCGTGCCAAGCACCAAGACCTGCCCGAAATGCGGTTACGAGCAGGTCGGTGGCGATACCTGCGAGAACTGCGGCGTGGTATTCGACAAGGTGCTGGGCGGGCAGACCGATGCGGAGGAGGCGTGGCGTAAGGAAGCTCAGCGTGACTACAAGCCGGAAGAGTTGTTGCCGGAATTCATCGCGACCAACGAAGACAAATATATCCCGAAGTTCCGCCATTTCGAGCGACTCGGCGGAAAGTTTTCCCTCGGCTGGCACTGGCCGGGGGCTTTCGTGCCCTTTCTGTGGGCGATGTATCGCAAACTATGGGGCTGGGCCGTGATCATCTGGATCACCAGCTATCTGATCCCCATGGGCATTCAATTCGGCGTTCTGAATTCACTGTCTGACGGGCATATCCCGAACGGATTCGTCCTGATGGCCGGTTGGCTGGTCGGCTTGGTGCTGTGGTTGGCATGGCCGCTGACGGCCAATTACCTGTATTACCGGCATGCCATGCCCAAGGTGAAGCGCATCGCGGCCAGCTTCAAGGGGGATGAGGCGCTGGACCGGGCCGCCGATGCCGGCGGCGTCAGCACCCCGGCGGTAGCCCTGGGTATCTTGTTGAATATCGCCTTTTTCGTTGCAGTCTCGATGTTGCTGGCGCCAAAGATGGCGAACATGACAGAAGGCATGGTGAACAATCTCGGCGGCACGATCGCATCCGGCAGTGGCGAGACGCGCAGCCTGCTGGATGAGAACGCCAAGCCAGAGGAGAAGCAGACCATTGCAGCCTTAAAGGGGCTGGCTGTGTTCACCCGAATCTGGATGCTCCAACATGGCACCTCATCGACGGAATTGCTCACCGAGCAACGCCTGAACGAGGACATGCGGATAGAACCAGAAGCCTGGCAGGATGGCTGGAAGCGCAAGATCCGGTTTCAGCCGGGGGCGCGCAGCTATTCCTTCCGCTCCGCCGGCGCGGATGGCGAGTTCGGCAACGATGACGACCTGGTGTCGACCAACGTCACTCAGGCGAACGAATGATGTCGTCCCGGGAATCCGTTATAATGCGCGATCGCTGCGGCCAGCAGTAGATTTTATGCCGCCATAACGTTAATTCCCGGCAAAGGACACCCCCCTCATCATGAGTCTGAATAAGGTACCCTCTGGCAACGATCTGCCGAACGAGGTCAACGTCATCATCGAGATTCCCGCGCATGCCGATCCGGTAAAGTACGAGGTGGACAAGGACAGTGGCGCGATGTTCGTCGATCGCTTCATGTCCACCGCGATGCATTATCCCTGCAATTACGGTTACATACCGCACACCTTGTCCGATGATGGCGACCCGGCCGATGTGTTGGTGGTGACGCCCATTCCGGTGATCAGTGGCGCGGTGATTCGTTGCCGGCCGATGGCGATGCTAAAGATGACCGACGAGTCTGGCGACGACGCGAAGATACTCGCCGTGCCGACCACCGATATCTGCAAGCAATGGGCCGATGCGCAAGGCCCGGACGATCTGCCTGCCGGTCTGCTCGCGCAGATCGCGCATTTCTTCGAACATTACAAGGATCTCGACGAAGGCAAATGGGTGCGCGTGGAGGGCTGGTTGGGCGCTGACGCGGCGCGCGAGGAGATCATGAACAGCGTCAAGCTGTTCCAGGAAGCGCCTGAGAAACCGGCTTTCTGATGAAGATATGCATCGTCTCCGATAGTCACGACCATATCCCCTTGATCGACGCGGCCGTCGCCGATGCCAAGGCGCTGGGCGCCGAGGCCGTCGTGCATTGTGGCGACGTGGTCGCGCCGAGCACCCTGCGCTGCTTGAACAAGCACGGCCTGCCGGTGCATGTCATCCATGGCAACAACTCCGGCGACCTGTTTGCGATGACCCAGGTCTCCGCGCGCCGCGACAGCGTGGTCGAATACCATGGCATGGATGCTGGTATCGTGCTCGGCCGCAAGCGCATCTTCATCGTGCATTACCCTCATTATGCGAAGGCCATGGCGGCGACCGGCGATTGGGATCTGGTGTGTTGCGGTCACAGTCACAAGGTCGGGATCGACAAGATCGTCAACGTCGACGGCGGCGAGACCTGGATCGTCAACCCCGGCACCGTCGGTGGTGTCGGCGCCGCGCCGGCCACCTGGGTATTGGGAGATCTGGATGGCATGGAGTTCGCGGTCCACGAAGTGTCGAAGGCCATCGAATACACCGACCGCCACGCCGCCGGCATCCAATGAGCGATCTGACCCACTTCAACGCCGCTGGCCAGGCGCACATGGTCGATGTCGGTGCCAAGGACAGCACCCACCGCGTTGCCGTCGCCGAGGGCTGGATTCGCATGCAAGCTAAAACGCTCGCCTTGATCGAACGCGGCGATCACAAGAAAGGCGACGTGCTGGGCATCGCGCGCGTCGCCGGCATCATGGCCAGCAAGCGCGCCGCCGACTTGGTTCCTCTGTGTCATCCCTTGGCGCTGACGCATGTGGATGTCGAGTTCGACATCGAGAACGACGATCTGGCGGTACACTGCCGGGTCAGGGCCGAAACCCTTGGGCAGACCGGTGTCGAAATGGAAGCCCTGTGCGCCGCCCAGGTCGCCTTGCTGACGATCTACGACATGTGCAAGGCGGTCGATCGCGGCATGTCGATAGACCAAGTGCGGCTGGTGGAGAAGAAAGGCGGGAAATCGGGCCATTGGCGGCGCTGACATTGTGCATCAGCGGCGAGCCCGGGTTGCGAAACGGAACGGAACCTTGAAGAGTTGGCCGTTACGCTCCACATAGACATTCAGATCCCAGATCATCTTCTTGCGGATGCAGATCGGCAACAGAACCTGTGCGCGATAGACATCCTCGCCGACATGCTCGACGATGAACTCGTTGAAGCCCATGTCCATGTTGACGCCGTCCACGACCAGCTTCAGCACCTTGCCGCCAGCGGTTTGCATATCGACGATGAATTCGTCCATCGCGCGCACCGGACGGTCGTTGAAACGTACGCGCAGACTGCCGCCCCCGGGTAGCTCGATACGACAATCGCGGCTTTGCGGGTCGCAATCGGTCACCGTGGGCAAGCGGGTCGCGTCGGACAGTGCTCGCGAGCCGCTGTTGCAAGCTGTCAGCATCGCCAGCGGAATCGCCACCAATGCAATCTGAAACAGTGTAGTCATCCCAAGCATGAACCTACTCTACCGAAAGACCCGATATCTGACCAGCGCGGCGAAATTGTCGCAGGCACCGCCGGACAAAGGCCGGGAGATCGCCTTTGCCGGGCGTTCTAACGCCGGGAAGTCCAGTGCGATCAATACCCTGTGTGATCAAAGGTCGCTGGCCAGAACCAGTAAGACACCGGGGCGCACGCAATTGTTGAACTTCTTCGAGATCGATACCGAACGCCGCTTGGTGGATCTGCCGGGCTATGGATTCGCGAAGGTGTCTGTTTCAGTCAAGCAGCAGTGGCAAGGGCTGCTCAGCCAGTATCTGGAGAAGCGCCAATGCCTGCATGGCCTGTTTCTGATGATGGATATCCGCCACCCGCTGAAGGAATACGATGCGCAGATGCTCGACTGGGCCGCGAATATCGGTCTGCCGACGCATGTGTTGCTGACCAAGGCGGATAAGCTGAAAAAAGGACCAGCGGCCGCCAGCGTGCTGAAGGTGGGTAAGGCGTTGAATGCCTACGATGGTGAGCTGTTCAGCGTGCAGGCGTTCTCGGCGTTGAAACGCCAAGGTTTGGAAGAGGCGCATGGGGTAATGGATAAATGGCTTTCAATGTGAGCGCCTACTATCGATATGTCTTCTTGGCTGTCTCGTCACTGTTGTTCGCGAGCGCCAGCGAGGCGCGCAGCGCGCGAACCCTGGTCGTGAACCCGGGTAGTGGCGTCACCACGGCGGTCGATCTCGGTGACCGCGCCCCAAGGGCGCGGCTGAGTCTAGCGAACGCGCGTGGTGTCAAGGCGCTGGTGTTGAGACGCGCGCAGACGGTGGTGAAATTGCGTATCGAGGCGGGTCGAAACGCTTCGCCCGGTCCTCGCCGGCTGACGATCCGCGCGCGGCATGGCGATATCCGCCTGCCGCTGTATGTCCCGTTCGGCCTGCCCGCCGGATTCTTGCCACCTCGCCTGACCGCCGGGCTGGCGAAAACCATCGAGCTGCCAACCGCCGGCGTGCGTGGCGGTTTGCGCATCGCCACCGCCACGCCCTGCTTGGTATCCGCCGGACGAGGTGCGGTGGGTTTTGGTCGCGCCTTCTTGCTGCCAGTGGTGGATCGCAAGACGGCGCGCTTCAGCCTGGTGTCTACCAACAACAGCGCAAAGCACGCTTGTCATGTGGTCATCCAGGAGCGCCTGGACAATCGTTACGATGGTCGTGCCCTGGTCTCCAAGCTACGCGTTCCGGTGAAACCGGATTCGCGCGCGCCAGCGGGGTTGGCGATGCCGCGCCTGGGCCGGGTGGCCGCTGCCAAGCATCCGCGCCTGAGTTGGTCGAAAGTCCGTCATGTGAATGCCTGGGAGGTGCTGATTCGGCCGCGTGGGAAGCATGGAAAAATGATCTGGCAGACGGTATCGGTAGAGAATGGCAAGCGGATACGTGGACTGAAAGCCGGACCATACGAATGGAAAGTACGTGCTCACTATCGTCAACCCGGCGGGATACTGGATATTCGCTCTAAGTTCAGCCGGGTTGGGCGGTTTCGTGTGATACCTTGATCCAGACCCTAACAGGCCATTGAAAAATGCCATTTTTCAATGGCCTGTGTGCGGTACAGGGATGTACCGCCATTTTCGATGACTGCAAGTCATCGAAAATGAAGGAACCGGGAAATCGCATTTTCCGGTTCCTTAGTTGAAAAAGTCCATGGGCGGACTTTTTCAACATCCTGCTAACCCGGATTTCTCACCGGGTCGCGTAGCGAGGCCGCTCAAGGTGTGATGGCTGGCGTTCGCGACCGAGGGCCGCGCAGGCGCAGTCGACACTACGTTGAGCCGCCCGACCGAGTGAACGCCCGTCAGCGCGCCGCATTGGGCGGTTGCGGTAGTAAACGGGTGAGAAATCCGGGCTAATAGTCCGGCAGCCAAACCTTGGAAAGCGCGCGCTTTCGTTTTTGACACCCGTCAGCGTGAGGAGGTCGGCTTTGCCGATGAAAGCAGCAGCCGCGCGTGACTGGCGAGCCAGAATGGTTGCCGGGCGACACTGCCGCTGCCGGATTTCAGCATCCGCGCGGCGCGTTGTTTGAGCGCCTGGTCGCCTTGGCGCAAGGTGACATCGAGCAGGACACCGGAGGCAGAGGGCAGCGAGCCATCGTCATACGCGTCAGTCAGGGTGATGGCCGGCAGCAGTCGGGCACTGGCGTTGCGCCAGCCCTGGGCGTCGGCAAACTGCGTGAAGGCGGACCGCAGTATCGGCTGGAGCGCTGTCTCAGGCTCGCCGGTCGCGCGTGACCAATCCGCCAGCGCGGCGCCGACATAGGCGTAGTCGGCCAGCGCGGCGACACCGATCGAACGGCCGTCGATCCGCATGCGCGAGAGCCTTTTGCCGTCCCACAATTGTTTCAGCAGGTAATCGCGCAGGCGTTGGCCGGCGTGACGATAACGCGGTGTGTCGAAGGCCATCACCGCATCCGCCAGCGCTGACAGCGCCAGACCATTCCAGGCGGCGAGTTGCTTGGTGTCGCGCGGAAGTGTTCGCTTACTTCTCGCCTTCAGCAGCTTGGCGCGCAACCTGGCGAGACGCTTGCCTACCTCGGCCTCGGGCAGCTTCAGCGCCTTGGCCAGTTTCCGCGGGTCTGCCGCGAGGCGCGGTAGATAACCGCCCTCGTCCGGTTCGCCGATGCCCAGCCCCCAGGACAGCCCGGCGAGGTGTTGTTCGTTGGTATCGAGCAGCTGGGCAAGTGTCGCCTTGGACCAAGAGTAGTAGCCGCCCTCGACGCCCTTGCCGTCCACCGCAGACAGGCTGGCGATGAAGCCGCCGTTGTGCCCGGCGAGCGATGCCAGCATGAAGTCCAGGGTATCGCGCGCCACCTTGCGGTAGTCCGGGCGTTTTAGCACGCTTGCCGCGCGCAGATAAAGGCGCGCCATTAGCGCCTGGCTGTAGAGCATTTTCTCGAAATGCGGGGTATGCCAGGAGGGGTCCACGCTGTAGCGAAAGAAGCCGCCGGCCAGGTGGTCGCGCAAGCCGCGCGTGGCCATGTGGTCCAATGTCAGACCGAGAAACTCGCGTAGCCAGGCGTCGTCATGTGATGCCAGCAGGTCGAGCAGCAGGCTGAGTTGGCTGGCCATGGGAAATTTGGCCTGGTTGCCGAAGCCGCCCTGGAGATCGTCCGCGGCGGCCCTCGCCTGCTTCAGGATGCGTTCACGCAGCATGGTGTTGTTGATGCTTGCCTGGGTCTGCTTTGCAACGCTGCGCGCCTTCAGCTCCAGGGACGCCTTCAGCGCCATGCGTTCGAGATCGTCACGATCGTTCTCCCATGCCTTTGCGAGGCGCTTCAGTAGGCCGAGAAAGGCATCCCGGCGCTGGTAGGTGAAACCCAGCAGCGGATAGCCGTCCGGCGTCAGGAAGACGTTCAACGGCCAGCCGGCATGGCCGCGCGTGGCGCTGACGAAGTCGATCAGGTAGGCGTCCAGGCCAGGTTGCAGTTCGCGATCGACCTTGACCGGGATGAAGTGTTCGTTCAGCCATTTCGCGACGGCCTTGTCCGAATAACTCTCGCGTTGCATTACATGGCACCAGTAGCAGGCGAAATAGCCGCTGGAGATGAACAGCGGCTTGCCGCTCACGCGCGCCTTATCCAGTGCGGCCTCGCCCCAGTCCTGCCAGGCTACCGGGTCGTGACCATGCATCGCCAGATAGGGAGAGGGGTGGTCGGCGAGTTGATTGCGCGGCGCGTCCTTGTTCTTGGCTTGCGACGTGTTGGACAGCAGCCCGAGCAGGCACATTGCGACGATGATCGGCCAGCGTGTCATTCGGCGTTTTCGTCCATCTGCCGCAACACATTGCGCGCGACCAGACGCTGATTCCCATCACCCTCGGCGAGGACTTCGTGTAGCAGTTCGCGGGCCACGTCATCGTCGCCGTCTTGACGGAATTCATGGGCCTGGCGGAGTTTGCGTTCCACCGGATCGTCCAAGTCGCCGGCATCGGACGACAGCGCTTCGTCGTCGTTCTCGTCTTCGGGATCGTAGTCGTCTTCCTCATTCTCGATGCGGTCCAGCTCGGCTTCCATCTCTGCATCGCTCAGCGGGACGAAGCCGTCGTCTCCGGCTGGCGTCGCCGGAACCGTCGAGGCACCCGCCAGCGGCGCGACGCTCGTTTTCGCGTTGCTGGCGGGGGTACGTTTGACAAAGCGGGAGAAGAACACGCCAGCTTCGAACAACAGCCACATCGGTACGGCCAGCAGGGTCTGAGAAATGACATCCGGCGGCGTCAGCAGCATGCCGACGACAAAGGTGCCGAGAAACACATAGGGGCGTTTTTGCGCCAGTTTGTCGGCTGTCGTGACGCCGGCCAGCACCAGCAGAATGGTCGCGATCGGAATCTCGAAGGCGATGCCAAAGGCGAAGAACAGTGTCAGCACGAAATCCAGATAACGGCTGATGTCGGTGGCCACGGCGACGCCCTTGGGCACGGTGCCGGTCAGGAACTGGAACACCAGTGGAAAGACGACGAAGTAGGCGAAGACCATGCCGAGGTAGAACAGCAGCGTGCTGGAGATCAGCAAGGGCACGGCGAGACGCTTTTCGTGGCGATACAGGCCGGGGGCGATGAAGCTCCAGATCTGATGCAGGATGACCGGGATAGCGAGAAAGATGGAGGCCACCAGGGTCAGTTTGAACGGCGTCAGAAAAGGCGAGGCCACTTCGGTGGCGATCATGCTGGTGCCTTGCGGCAGCTTGTCCATCAATGGCTTGGCGATGAATGCATAGATATCGTTGGCGAAGGAGAACAACACCAGAAAGATCACCGCGATCGCCGCGACCATGCGCAGCAGGCGGTCGCGTAGTTCCAGTAGGTGCGACAAAAAAGGTTGCTCGATATCGGAGGCGTCCGGTTGGCTGGCCATGCGGGTTACTTCCGAGGTTTTTCGGCCGAGGGTTGGTCGGTCGCGGGTGTGTCCGGGGATGCCGCGCTTGGAGAGCGCGGGCCCGGTATATCGTCCATTGGGTCATGGTCCGTGGAGGCCCGTGGGTCGGGCTTGGCCGCGTCGAGGCTTTCCCTGGCGCTCGCGCCGATGTCTTGAAAGGCGTCGCGCGCGGTTTCGAGGATCTCGTCGCTGGCGATGCTGTTCTTCTGTTGTTCCAGCACGCGCTTCAGCTCCTCGGCCTTCATCTCACGCGCGACATCGGCCTTCACCTGGCTGACCAGGCGGCGACCGCGTCCGACCCACGCGCCGAGCGTGCGCGCGACGCCGGGCAGGCGCTCCGGCCCGATCACCAGTAGCGCGACCAGGCCGATCATCGCCAGTTCCCAGAAACCGATATCGAACACGCAGTCTACTCCCCATCAGTGAAAATCTTGATTGCATCGATCCGGGCTAGCAGGCCATTGAAAAATGCCATTTTTCAATGGCCTGCTAGCCCGGATTTCTCACCCGTTCACTACTGCGACCGCCCAATGCGGCCTCGCTTTCCCACCAGCGCAGTAGATGAATCCTAAATCCGGCCGACTTCTAGGGCCTGTTGACACGAAACCCATGCGCCTTGCCGAGACGCTTTCTTGGTCATCAAGGCATAATGAGCGAATGCTAACGCGGCTGGGCGGAAAAGTGTTTCAGCACTCTGGGTTGCGCCTGAATTAAAGTGCCACTCCGTGTTGCTCGTCGTTTATTTGGAATGACCAACCGTCACTCCTCGCGCGCGGGCTGGTAGGCTCGGTCCTGGGTTTTCTGGCCCGGACAGCACGTCGCCGGACCGCAGGCGACCTTTCTTGATTCGGGATGTGTTCGCTCCCGCCATGAGGGTTAGCTTTTGTCCTTCTCCCCGTGCTTGGCCTCGCCTTCGATGGTGCGTTGGCTGGCGTCCTCCAGCTTGTCTTTCTCCCTGGTTTCTTCCTCGCTCATGGCCTTTTTGAAGCCTTTCAACGCGCCGCCGAGGTCGGAGCCGATGTTCTTCAGGCGTTTCGTGCCGAACAGCAGCAGCACGATCGCCAATATGATCAGCAGTTGCCAGATACTTATTCCACCAAATCCCATAATTCACCTCTGTTCATTGATTACGTCGGGCTTTCTCTTCCAGCCCGGACAGGCCGAAACGTCGCTCCAGCTCGTCCAATACCTGTTGCGGGCGCAGGCCCCGGTCTGCCAGCAACACCAGCGTGTGAAACCACAGGTCGGCGGTTTCGTGGATGATCTTGTCGGCTTCGCCATCCTTTGCCGCTATCACGGTCTCGGTGGCTTCTTCGCCGATCTTCTTCAGAATCGCGTCCAGCCCCTTGGCGTACAGGCTGGCGACGTAGGATGAGGATGGGTCTGCGCCCTTGCGCGCCTCCAGTACCTCGGCCAGACGCAGGAGTGTATCATTCATTGTCTGACCTCCACACCTTGTTCCCGCATATAAGATTTGGCCTCGCCGATGCTGTACTCGGCGAAGTGGAATATGCTCGCGGCGAGCACCGCGTCGGCTTCGCCCTGCCTGACGCCATCGACCAAGTGTTGCAGGTTGCCGACACCGCCGGAGGCGATCACCGGAATCTCGATGGCGCGCGAGATGGCGCGAGTCAGTTCCAGATCGAAGCCGATCTTGGTGCCATCGCGGTCCATGCTGGTCAACAGGATCTCGCCGGCGCCGTGGTCGGCCATGCGCTTGGCCCATGCGATGGCGTCGACGCCGGTCGGCTTGCGGCCGCCGTGGGTGAATATCTCCCAGCGTTTCGGTTCGCCCTCGGCGCTGACCTGCTTGGCGTCGATCGCGACGACGATGCATTGCGAGCCAAAGCTGTCGGTGGCCTTGCGCACGAATGCCGGGTTGAAGACCGCGGCGGTGTTGATCGCGACCTTGTCGGCGCCGGCGTTGAGCATGCGCAATATGTCGTCGGTGTTGCGGATGCCGCCGCCGACGGTCAGGGGAATGAATACCTCGCCGGCCACGTCCTCGACGACATGCACGATGGTGTCGCGCTGATCGGAACTGGCGGTGATATCGAGGAATGTGATTTCGTCGGCGCCCTCGCGGTCATAGCGGCGCGCCACCTCGACCGGATCGCCGGCGTCGCGGATATCGATGAATTTGACTCCCTTCACAACGCGCCCGGCGTCCACGTCCAGGCATGGGATGATGCGTTTCGCCAGTCCCATCAGGCCGCTCCGGTCAGCTCATCGGCCAGCGCCTGGCCGGCGGTGAAATCCAGCGTGCCCTCGTAGATCGCGCGGCCGGTGATCGCGCCGACGATATTGTGCGCGTTGGCTGCCCGGCATAGCGACTCGATGTCGCCGATGCCGGTGATGCCGCCGGATGCGATCAGCGGAATGCTGATCGCATCCGCCAATGCGGCGGTGGCCTCGATGTTCGGCCCGCCGAGCATGCCGTCGCGTCCGATGTCGGTATGGACGATGGCGCGGATGCCATCCTGCTCGAAGCGTTTCGCCAGATCCTCGACGCGCTGCTCGGTGATTTCCGCCCAGCCGTTGATTGCGACCTGGCCATCTTTGGCGTCCAGGCCGACGATCACATGACCGGGGAATGCCTGGCAGGCGCGCGCGACGAAGTCGGGCTCCTTGACAGCTTGGGTGCCGATGATCGCGTAGTCCACGCCAGCCTTCAGATAGGCTTCAATGGTGGCTTCGTCACGGATGCCGCCACCGACCTGGATGGGTAGATCGGGAAAGCGCTCGGCGATTGCGGTGATCACCGAGCCGTTCACCGGCTCCCCAGCGAAGGCGCCGTTCAGGTCAACCAGATGCAGGCGGCGCGCGCCGGCGTCAACCCAGCGCGAGGCCATCTCCACTGGATCATCGGAGAATACCGTGTCGTCCTCCATGCGGCCCTGGCGTAGGCGCACGCATTGGCCGTCCTTCAGATCAATAGCGGGAATCAGCAGCATCTCAGGGCTTCCATTGAACAAAATTGCGTAACAGGGTCAGGCCGGCAGCGGCGCTCTTCTCCGGGTGAAATTGCACCGCGAACAGGTTGTCGCGCGCGATCGCGCTGGCATAGCGGATGCCGTAGTCTGTGGTTGCCGCCGTCAGCGAGGCATCATCCGGGTCGACATGGTAGCTGTGCACGAAATAGAAACGCGCGCCGTCGTCGATGTCCTTCCACAATGGGTGCGGCCGCGTCTGGTTCACTTGGCTCCAGCCCATGTGTGGGATTTTCAGGCGCTGCCCGTGGTCCGTCATGCCGCTGGCGAAGCGCCGCACCTCGCCGGGGAACAGGCCGAGCAATTCAGTGCCCCGGTTCTCCTGGCTATGGCTCAACAGCACCTGTAGCCCCATGCAGATGCCGAGAAACGGCTTCTCCCGCGCCGCCGCCAATATGACCCCGCGCAGGCCGTGGCGTTCGATCGCCGCCATGCAGTCACGCGCCGCGCCCTGGCCGGGAAACACCACGCGCTCGGCGTTGGCGATCGCTTCGGCATCGTCGGTGACGAGGACGCGAACATCGTCGGCGACGTGGGCTATCGCCTTCGATACCGAGCGCAGATTGCCCATGCTGTAGTCAACCACTGCTATCGTATGCATGATGACCTCAGAGCACGCCCTTGGATGACGGAACCGCGTCGCCGAGGCGTGGGTCCGGCTCCACGGCCATGCGCAGCGCGCGACCGAAGGCCTTGAACACCGTCTCGGCCTGGTGATGCGCGTTGCGACCGCGCAGGCAGTCGATATGCAGGGTCGCGCTGGCATGATTCACGAAGCCTTGAAAGAACTCGTGGAACAGATCGACATCGAAGGCGCCGATCATGCCACGACTGAAATCGACATGGAACTCCAAGCCCGGTCGTCCAGAGAAATCGATTACCACGCGCGACAATGCCTCGTCCAGCGGCACATAGGCATGGCCGTAGCGGCGGATGCCGCGCTTGTCGCTGAGCGCCCGGGCGAAGGCTTGACCGATGGTGATGCCGATGTCCTCGACCGTGTGATGCGCGTCGATATGCAGGTCGCCATCGGCCTGCACCGTCAGATCGATCAGCCCGTGGGTGCTGACCTGATCCAGCATGTGGTCCAGAAAGGGTACGCCGGTATGGTATTCAGCCTTGCCGCAGCCATCGAGATTCACCTCGACCGTGACGCGAGTCTCGCGGGTATTTCGTTCAATCTTGGCGGTGCGCGCCATGGGTCGAAGGCCCCAGTTAGCTAGAACAAGGCGCGATTTTAACGGAAAAAGTCGTGTGTCGCTGGAGAAAATGCTCTGCTCGGCAGGTTGATTCGAGACTCGGTATTTATGTGATCTCCATCACATTCTGTTTGGATGTGGATAGAATTGCAATGCCTTCCTGCCTTACAACAGTTTGCTATCGCCAGAAATGTTACAAGCTGAAAAGGTTGTCGTGCGGTCGGGGACTTGCCGGCTTCCGTATGAATGACAGCTGAAACCATGGCGTCTCGTACATCTGGTTGCGGTTTCCATCTTCATCCATCAGTGCTTGGAATGCGAATTTATGTGGGTAGATATGAATGAGCCTCCCGTCGAAGGCCCGGAGGTTGCTCGGGTTCGGGCGATGATTGATCTCGTATTCGCCTCACACGTCGGTCCGATAGCCTGGGATGTGGCGCCGGAGGCTTACTCCGCTTGGTTGGATAGGGGGTATTTTCGTATATCGAGTTTACGAAAATATGTCCAATATCTTGCCACTGACCTTCTTGATGAGGGCGATCGGCAGGCATTCATCAACGACGCGACGGCGTGTATCGTTACTCGTGACTCGGGATGTCGCTCTCCGTGATTCATGCGCGATACGTCTATGAATAGACTTGCGGGCAGCCAAGTATCCGAATTATCGCGCGCGCCTTTCCGCCTCCGGCCTGCTAGTCCGGATTTCTCACCCGTTCACGACTGCGACCGCCCAATGCAGCGCGCTGACTGGTGTTCACTCGGTCGGGCTGCTCAATATAGTGTCGACTGCGCCTGCGCGGCCCTCGGTCGCGAACGCCAGCCATCACACCACCTTGAGCGGCCTCGCTACGCGACCCGCGTGAGAAATCCTGGCTAGGGTTTCAGGGGCGAAATGGCACACACGCTAAGGTCCGAAGTTTGGCTGGCTGTGACGATAGGGTATCTCGAAAAATCGAAATCCCCTATAACAATAATACTTCAGTAGGTCATTTATGTTCAATCCATCGATTCGTACCAAGTTTTCGATCCTGTTCTTGCTCATCGTGGTTATGCTCGGGGTTGCCGCCTATAGGATCATACGACGTATCCATGAGGCGCAGATAACCGCTGCGGCGAGCGCGGTCGCGGATGATGTCAGCCATTTTGGTCGTTGGGTGGAGAAATTCGACCGCGTCTGGGTCACTGGTGGTGATGGCGGCTATCTCGAAAAAAAGGATCTCGTCGATTTTGATGCCTTGTTGGCCTCTGGTGGCTCTCCGACGGATCAGGATTCGGTGAGTGAATTCACGACGACATACTATTCTAAAAACCCGATGCTTGCGCAACGTGAACTGTCCGGGATAGCGAGCGCTTCCAATGCATCCGCAAAGTTTCGGCTGGCTTCGTTGAATGCGATGAATCCGGTGAATCAGCCAGATGCCTTCGAGAGTGAGGCGTTGCGCAAGATGGCGGGCAAGGATCTAGGCTTTGTGGATGGGTTCGATCCTCGATATGGCGTATACCGCTATGCGCGAAAAATCACGATGAAGAAAGCTTGCATCACATGCCATGGCGACCCAAGCGCCGCGCCGAGGGCGCTGGTTACTCGTTATGGCGATAAGCATGGTTTCGGCTATAGGGTTGGAGATGTGGCTGGCGTCATCAGTGTGACGCTTCCGTTGGAGAGTTTTCCCGACATGTTGCGCCGTTATGTGGATTGGAAGGATCTGGTGCTTGTCCTCTGCGCCTTTGCCCTTGCGTTAGCCTTTCTGGAATACCGGATACTAAAGCCGCTCAAGCGCCTGTCCGATTCGGCGCGCGAGGCGTCTGTCGGAACGAAGCCGGAACTGGATGTGGTTGGGTCCAATGTGGAAACAGCCGATGAAATTCAGCAGCTTGGATTTGCAATAAAACGCTTGCATGTCAGTATGCGTATCGCCATCGACCGAATGAAAAGAGGATGATTCGAGGTTTTTTGCTGTTGTGGATATCTAAATGAGGTGCTTGCCGTGCGGTTTTTTACATAAATTTACAGATTTCCAGTGCATTTTCGCGGGCAAGCGGAATACACTTTCGTTTGGTGAGTGGAGATCTGTTCACGGAAGGTATAACGATCGACCATGGATGGAGCGCTCACTTCTCCTCCTGGTTGGCCGCCCACGATATCGATTCGATTTTACTTAAATTTTAGTTGGAGGATTGCTTATGCCCTTTTCTCGCAGACAGTTTCTGTCATCGGCGGCTGCCGTGGCGGCAGCTGGCCAAGTCCCGCTCGCCTTGGCGAAATCGCCGACGAAAATGGAGTCGCTCATCGAACTCTTGCCAAATGTCATCCATACCGCGAACGATCCTGGCCGGTGGAAAAAGAAGGCTGGCAGTCACCTTCCCGATGTTTCCCTGGAAGGTTCGAGTCTCACTGTGAAGACCCATCACGGAATGTCCAGGAAACACTATATCGTCCGTCATTTACTGGTTCTGGATGATGGCTCGGTGCTGGGAAGCAAAACCTATGCCTCGGATGATAAACCAGAAATGACCATCACCTTGCCCGAAAATGTTGGCGGAAGGACGGTTCTGGCGCTGTCGTTTTGTAACAGGCACGATCTCTGGGCTTCATCCTATGCCATACTTGGCTGAAGCGTGATGGCGCCTGCCGGGAATTTGGCTCCGCATGGTTGTGAGGTTGCGGTGCTCCGACGGGCGGTCATGAGTGCATTGCGCGAAGCTTCCGATAAGACGGGAGGAATAACGCGTGCGCAGGTAACGGAAGCCGGAGCGATATGGGATGCGGGGTTCTCGGACCCTGCTTTCCGCATTCGCGAGTTTGTTGCGGCACTGCGTTAATCGCTGGATCTCAGGCCTTCGCTGGCCAGCGCGGTTCAGATGAAGCTGTTGTTGACGGTATTGGACGCGCGTCAGCAATGTTTCGACAGCGTCCGTGGGCAACGTATCGCCACATTGATGCGGCGAAACTGGGAACGTGGCAGAGATGAGGCGTTCAAAATGCCTGCTGTCGATCGTGATAGAGGTAAATCACCGGCGAGTTCGAGTCGTGGCAATGACCTGATTGGGTGGCGCAAGTCCATGGCGGATACGGCGGTGAACTGGTTGGGAGGGTCCGCCAGCTTGCTTTTTGAAGACGCCACGCCTGAAAACCTGGCTTCTATTACGGAAAACTGCCTGAGATTTATTCCCGCCAATGAACGTGCTTCATTTCTTTCCGCCATGAACAGGCTGGCTACCAGCAAAAATCGATGAGTATCAAATTCCGGATCATACTCACTATCGGTTTGATCTTTCTGCTGGGTAGTAGTGCCGCGCTGTGCATACTCTGGAAGCAGGTCGCCAACAATGTGGACCGCGAGGTGCTTGGAACGGTACAAATGGTGATCGGTGGGGCATTGGCCGCGCGCGCCTATACGATCGATACTCGACATGGCATGCGAGCGGTACTCGAGAATACGCCTGAAACCTTCTATCCGCAGACGGTCCCCGCCTATGCGGCGCGCCAGATCACGAAACGCCTGGCTGTTCATGATGTAGCTTATCGAGAGGCCATGCTTAATCCGACAAACCCTGCAAACAGAATGGGAACCAGGGAAATGGATTTGTTTCGGGAGCTCAAGGCCGCGCCTGGCAAAGAGCGCTTGACTGGCCGTTGGTCTGTTGGCTCGAAGGAGTATCTTTATCTGGCAATGCCGATGGTGGTTCCAACCCTACTTGTCTCGCTTGCCATGGAAAGCCGGAGGACGCGCCTCCGGCCTTGTTGAAGATATATGGCAAGGAAAACGGATTCGGCTGGAAGCTGAACGAGGTTCTGGGCATAAGGTTGGCGACGGTTCCCTACGAGGTATCTCGCGCTCGCGCCATCGAGGAGTTCATGACATTTTCGGTTTCGTTGATTGCAATATCCTTGATCATCCTTCTGGTCATCTATGTCGTATTGCAAAACCTGGTCATGGAGCCAATGGCGATAGTCAGTGACAGGGCGATGCGGTTGGCGGATGGTAGGCTCGATGATGAGGAGTTTGGAGCGTCGGCCACCAAGAAAGATGAAATATCGGTGTTGATGCGCTCGATGGACAGGGTGCAGGGTCGTTTTTGTTGATGCATGACATTGTCAACCAACTGAAGAAACGGGCGGGATCCGGGAAAGCATAGAGATCCGCGCTCAGCTCTCCAGCCAGAAGGTCACCGGTCCATCGTTGATCAGGTGCACCCGCATGTCCGCGCCGAACACCCCCGCCGCCACGGTGGTGTGTCGGTTGCGTGCCTGTGCGAGCAGATACCCAAATAGCCGTTCGCCCAGCCCCGGCGGGGCGGCCGAGGAGAAACCGGCGCGCATGCCTTGGCGGGTATCGGCCGCGAGTGTGAACTGAGGCACCAGTAGCAGGCCGCCGCCGGTGTCGCGTAGACTACGGTTCATGCGTCCGGTTTCGTCGCGGAAGACCCGATAACCGAGCAAGCGTTCCAGCAGCCGTTCAGTCTTTGTCTCATCGTCTTCGCGTTGCACGCCGACCAGTACCAGCAGCCCGCGTGCTATGGCGCCGACGCTTTCCCCGTCGATCTCGACACGCGCGCTGTCGACGCGTTGCAACAGGCCGATCACCCGGTTTTGCCAGCGAAGGCATCGGTGGCGCGCACCAGTGCGTCGATGATGCCTGGCTCGCCGGCCGAGTGTCCGGCATTGGCGACGATCTCCAACTGGCTGCCACTCCAGGCGCGATGCAGTTCCCAGGCCGTGGCCAGTGGGCAGATCATATCGTAGCGTCCATGCACGATGATCGCCGGGATGCCGTCGAGACGGTGTATCCGGTCGAGCAGTTGGTTCGGTTCCAGAAACGCCTTGTTGACGAAATAATGCGCTTCGATGCGCGCCATGCTCAGGGCGATATGCGGTCGCGCGAAATGTTCGA